>Ga0056115_1001674_pt1 | contig 10782 bp, 8 predicted proteins | sample WorMetOlspDAHAB1_FD_77007 | JGI IMG/M metagenome (GOLD analysis project Ga0056115, IMG submission 77007) | Marine gutless worms symbiont microbial communities from Max Planck institute for Marine Microbiology, Germany - Olavius sp. DAHAB.1 ... | reverse complement strand
TGCTGACAGTATTAAATTTATATCTGGTTTGAATACCGTCGTGTTCAGCGACTGCGATTGCCCATAAAGGGGCTAAAATTTTGGCGATTTGACAACACAGTAATCCACTCGTCCTGAGAAATCGATTGGTTAGAAATGACTACAGTTGTTCGACGTGTTTTTCTCTCCCACGCTTATTGCTACTTCCTGACCTTCAGACTCGGAGACCGAACTGAGCGCGTGAGGTTGTGACTGCTGTGGTATTAAAAACTCTGTCATACGCCGTGTCTTAGACACCACTGCTTCCTCCTTTTCGCATCGTTCTTTGACCTGTCTACGTTTCTCAGCACCACTGTGATAAACACGGGGTATTTTATGGCGATCCGACTCGCTCATCGTTTACACGATATCTACCGTTGACAGCGTAGTATTTCTGCATTATAACTTTAAACAAAATACAAAAAAAAACTTCAGTTTCTGATAACTCCATGACGATGACAACGAATATTTATGTTTGTTCTATTGTTCAGGAAATAAGTAAGTAACGTCGAAAATTTCAGATTTCGCAATACGGCATACAGAGCCCCCAAACCACAGGCCACAGGCAAGAGAATGCAGTTCTGCACCACGTGAACGTTTAAGTTTTAAATGTCGCAATACGGCATAAATAGGCCCCACCCACAGGTCAGAAAATGTCGTGCTGGCGTCCGACAATCTCTGGCCTGTGAGTGCCCCCCCCCTTTTTGTGGTGCCCCTGTTCGGCCGAACATGCTGAACATGCCTAAATCTGCCTCTGGGCAGACTGTTCCATATTTTTAGACCTGAGTTTCAGAAACTTCTGTCCCCGAACCGAGTGTTTGTTCGGGGACCGACACAGGTTCTTAAAAGCAACAGCTGAAAACAAGACGATTTCTGTCACAATTCATTTTAAGAGTGCATTGTCCAGCAGCAAGACGGACATAGTGTCAAACTCCCATCTAAGAGACGGACGGACGGACGGACGGACGGACAGACGTCTGTACGTCCGTCCGTTTGTCACGAGTCGCAGCGACGTCGACACGGCATGACGGCGGCGATCGCGGTGGACGTTGTTGCCGCGCGTGTTTGTCCGTCCGTCCGTCCGTCTCTTAGAACAGTGAACATTTGACGCAAAAACTGCAGGATGTGACAGTTACTTTAGGTAATAACTGAGGCAATAAAAACGTTGTTTCCTGTTGTTAATTTCTTAAAACGTGTCGTTATAGCAGTCCCGTTTTCAGTTGTTGCTTTAAGACATCGACATTTGACAAGGTAGTGTAGCGACAGATTTGAGGCGTGGTGTGATATTTAGTGATAGTATTATTACAAATTTTCGTCTGATTCTGACAGTGAAAAAGGGTTTAAAATTGGTCAACATTTGATGAAGTTATAAGGCGTACAAAAAGTGTGCCAGATTTTTTATACCACCCTGTATGGGCAAATCCAGTCCAGCAAAAATAAAATGATCACAGGAAAGCCCAGTACCACCATCATCAGATGGGTTGATTTTAGAAATGGCTGATGCAACCTCCTGTGGCGTACAGATGTGATTAGAAGACAGTGCTGCTTCACTACTTAATTGAGACACTACATCAGTTAAAATTTCATGCATTTCAGCAGCATCATATAGGACACTTGTATACAATTACCGGTATTTGGGCAAAAAACGTGATAAATTTTAGCTTTATCAGAACAGCCGCCGACTACTGCACTTGTACCCGTATTTCTGTTACGTATTCTTTTTACCTCAGTCAAAAAACTGCGAGAGGGATCGTTAATTAAAACATCTGCCATTCGTTGGCGGACGATTGTCTTCTTGGTCGCGTCTAACCTGGCTCGCGTGCATCTCGTACTATCAGCGACGGTCCAGACCTTGGGCGGCCGCAATCAATTCATAGTTTGTGCCAAAATAAGGATTTTTCACGGAATGGTGCAACCTGTTAAGTCCACCCAGGTATGCGACCATTTTTTGCGAGGATGGCAAGTGCGCGGGATACAAGAATCATCAGCAGACAAACACGCATCGGTGATTGCTTCGATGTACACCGAAATAGCATTTCTATGGTCATACTTATAGAGCACGTAAAATCACTACATAATAAAGCATCATAAGATAGATCAATGTTATACAATCAGAGCGAATTGCTACAACAACAGTTCGCTTGATATTACATTATAACAACACATTACAGAATACCGCGTTTATCGGTTGTAGCAAAGCGTGTTGTCAATATTGCAGATAAATTACGATCATCACAAACTCTTGGCTCGACGACTATTACGTCAAAACCAACAACGACAAAAAGTAATGTATTCTCTTTCTGTTCATTTGATGTATTTATATTCAAAAACATTTAGAAGGCCTTCATATCAGGAAAAATGCAACTTGGCGCAGTAACGAAATGCAGATAAAAGTATTTATCAAGAACTATAATATTTTTGTTGGTATTAGATATTCCATGCGTGATCTACTTTCTGACCTCAGTAACTATGCCTGACCCGCAAACTAGCGATATGCGTCAGATACGGTAAATGATGTCAGCGCTTCCTCTGGCATCGGCTCGCCTTAGAATTAGATGTCTGAACGATCTTTTAGGTGGAGATTTATGTAAAAAAATTGTTTTATTTCCATATTTTCTGTTTTTTTTTCTTCTGGTTTTCAGATGCGTTGATTTTACCCGTATCGCAGCCTCAAACACAGCAAGGTCACACGTAGAATATTTAATACAAAATTATCATATTTTTCTGCTCAGTTTGTAGTCGAAACTGATGAAAAATATAGCAATAATGGCGGGTTTTAATACGATTCAGTGATCATTAGTGATAGTGGCTTACTTTTTTGGGCCACCCTGTAGATGTAGTGGATATGATAAGAGGCTCTTGGCGGTTAACAGTTCGCAGTTCGTACTTCGTGCAGCCGACTACGCTCATCAACCGGATGGTCGCTTCCGCTCTTAACGATATTATTCCGCAACAACTGATCTCGAAGAAACCGTTACTGACAGTGCTTACTGTACTCGAACGTTGGGTATACACGCGAGATCGCGAGACGAGACTCGTAGAAGACGAAGACGAAGATGCTGACTCGAAGACGAAAAACGAAAGAAGCGAAAACCCGGAGCGCGAAGCACTAACAGGCCGAATGACAAGGCCAGTCAACGAAGTGACTCGTCCTTTTACACTATCAGCCCTGGTGGGGGAAAAAGACTTATCACATGCTTACTTTTTGACGAGTTGATCGACACCCGGTAGTAGTTCCATATCGGTCCATCGCTAATTATGTATCAAAAATTTTTTAACGTACTATCACATGGTTAAATAAACATAAATTCTGCTGAACTCCAAAATCTGTAATAATGATATTATGTTTTTCTGTAGGTGGGGACAGGGTTAGATGGGTGGACCAATATGGAACTCGGACAATTTGAGTCTGCGAATTGCCTAACCACGAGTTGGTTTGTCAGCAAGTTGGCCGCATAACCTTTCTATTCACCAACAGAACAACTTGTGTTGATCGAGTGGTCATGTTCTGGACATTCGCACACTAGTCAACACGCCAACGAAGCATCTTACAAAACACATATAGAGCAACTGTTTTGTCCAAATTTTCCGAAAACATTTCGGCAATTTGACTAGTCCGCCAATTGTCTATAGTCCAAAAGTTGACCAGGCCCAGTCCGCGACTTGACTGACCGCGAGTTGGTTTGTTGCCGAATCGTCCGAGTACTTATCTGGACAAGTCGCCTTGAAACCAACTCGCTAGTCAACTCACGGACTGGGTAATTTGTAGACTAGTCAAATCGTCTACACCTGATTTTTGCAAATCGCTTTACATAAATTATATAATCCCGATTTTCCGTAATACATTTAGCTGAATTTACTAGTCCACGAATAAAGCAGTGTATGACTGGTCTTCTTTGCGATTTAACCAGTCTCGAGTTTACTGACCGTGAGTTTCTGTCTGCACTAAGCATCGAGGTACCATGAAGTGGAAAGAGTTCCATTTTGGCCCACCGATCTCATCATTACACTAACCTTAACCTGACACCGGTCCGTGGAAACAGAAAACGTAACGAAACATCTGCCGTTTAAGTTAGACCTAGCAGCTTTACGAACCAAGTATCTTTTGACCCACTGGTTACGGCCTCCGGTAAATTGCGGACTACGGATCATACGTAATAGCGTTGAGGTAGAGTTATGGTTAAGGTTAGGGTCTGGCCCCGTAGAGTTGCCATATATCCCGTATTTTACGGGAGCTTCTGTATTTCAGCCCCCATCTCCCGCCTCCCGGAACGAAGCCATTCGGGACGAAACAAAATCTCCCGTATTTCATTATCAGCAATCGCTTAGAATTTCAACGCGAAATTTTACCCACATACTTAGTCATCCTATATACACATAAAAGTCTTATCAGCATATAATTAGCTTTCAGTGTTCTTAAGCTATCAGCGTTTAAGTGACGCCACCTAGTGATTTTAGCTTGCTCAAAAACTTTAATAGAAAACGCATTCCTGAAAATCGCATGCAGAACTGCCAACGAAATGAGGCCTTTAAGTTCACCAGAATTGAACCCAGAATCACCTAACCAGGACCAGAATCTCCTAACTCAAGGAAATGCTGCAACTTACAGTCTAAATCAGGATGCAATAGACAGAGCTGTAAAAGAGTTTTAATAATAATTGAATGCCTGTGCTGTAGCTGATGGTGGACACTTTTAGTATTCACAATAACTGCAATGTTGTGGTGCTTTATTACTTTAGCGTGCATGGCGTAATTTGATAGTTTAATGTTGACAACTTTAAAGCGCTGGAAGCTAATTACATGCTGGCAAGCCTGTTATGTGTATAAAGGTGACTAAATATGTTGGTAAAATTCCGCTTTGAAAGCCATTGCTGAGAAAACGGCAAAAAATTTCAGGGGGTTACTTTTTTGCCGCACCCTGTACAGTGTGTTGTGTAGCATGAAATACCAGTTATTTTAATAGCCAACATTTTGACAGCAAGGTCGAACAGGCAGCGAACTAGTTCTGAGCACCAGAAAAGTAAACTGATCCGCTACAAATTCTCCAACCATTAGAATTTTTTTCGCTAAGGCATTCTCTGTTAAGCACCAGAAAAGTGTTGGCTGTAGAAATGAATTCCTTTTATCGTGCTATCACAATCACAGTTCACAGCTATTCAAGTACAGACTGCATGAACAAACTGGAGCGTCAGCAATTTCCTGATTCTGTAATATCCAAAAAGGTGTCACACGGACGTACAAAATGGTATATAGTCTCTGGCAAAGAAAGCCATTGGAACAAAATTTCTCAGCGTTGGGTTAGGTGAATGTTGGTGACTTGAAAGAAACTGATAACCAGCATCCCGCCTACTTTGGTAGAGTACTGTTCCCAATTGTACTCGCATATTTTGCCCCAGTGGGAGAAAAACTGCACCGACTGAAACGCGGCATGTTTTTTCATCTGAAATCAGCTATATTTTATCACTGGCAACTGGGGGTTAATTTCCACACAGGGTAGTATTTTGCAGAATCTCACCTAGTTATCAGCGGAATGTAAGTTGTTTTTGTTACAGTTTCACTGAATAACTTTGGCTTCAGAATTATCATATCTAGAGGGTGTCCCAAAAAATGACACCCATGCTTTTTTTTCCAAAATTTCTATAACCAATGGCACTTTTTCGGTCAAATTTTACACACATGTACTCAACAAAGATACACATGTTGACCATTTTTGGTGTTTAATTTCAAAGTATACAGAGCATGATAACATTTTTATCAATTAGAGTCTCAGATTTTATTTTCAACCTAATGCATAGCAAGTGAAGTTTTCTTGAAACTGCTAGGGAAACGGGTTCGAAGGCACTTTAACATAAAGTCGGTCACATTGAATGTTCAAACTGTCCGCCAGCCTTGAACACGCATGCTTGCAGTCGCTTACGAAAGTTCTGGACAGCCCTTGTCACAGGTTTCCGGTTCTGCCGCCATGTTGACTTTAACGGTAGACAATACATGTATGCTGCCCATTGTCGCGGTAGGTCAGATGATAGTGTCTTAATAGTGAATCGATTTTTAGATTGGAATGACGGTGTTGTCGACTAAACTTGTTAAGTTATTATTACTTCCGGTTCTTGTCCGTCATCTTGATATTTGGTAGAAGATCTTGTCGTCCACTGTCGCCCGAGGTTACGTGTGTGCAGCTTGATTGTAATAGTATTTGGCTTCGGACAGTTATTTGTACTTCCGGTTTCGACAGCCATCTTGGATTTTACGCACAAAATAGTATACTAACATCATCGCTTCACAGCAACGTTTGAAGCCCTGTGCGATGCACTGGTTGTGACTAAAACGCAGCTACGCGTAGATTTTTTTTAGTTGTCGCTAATATATTAGCATCCATGAACCAAACTCGTAACCAAAAATTTGTACGAATTAGCGGCAAGGGCCAAATACGTGAAATATAAGGCCTCTTCTTTATTATTTTTACTTTCCCCCAGACTCGCCCGTGGATGGATTTTGGTGCATAATGGCCCAAATTACGCAAATTATGCAAGGATGTGCCTTTTTGGCTTCGCACGATGGCCGACCACATTTAAGGGGCAAATCCTCCGAAAAAAACCCCTTTAAACGGGTGTGGTTAGGCAACTCCAATCCATTTCGGAGAAAAATGACGTCATTGCAGTTCCAAAATGGCGGACGGCCGCCATCTTGGACTTTGAAAAATAGCCATAACCTTGCCTTGGTTTGAGGGATGGGCTCAAATTTCGTATGTTGGTATGGTACAAAATAACACCCAGAATTGGATCACATGTCATCTGACCAAAATTCAAGATGGCGGCAGCCGCCATTATGGATTCACCAGTGTCATTTCTACGCCGTGGTACGTGATACTGCACATGCGCAGTGAACTTTATAAATAATGGACTTCAACGCTATTTTTCGTAGCGCCATGAAACTGACAATGTGAATAGACAACTGGGATTCAGGTATTTCAAAAACCCCAGTGATGGGTCAGGTGACACGGCGCATGCGCAGTGACTACAGCTAAAGTAAATGTGATCAAATTCAGTAATTTGTAACTCATTAGTAACATATAACCGTAGGATAATCAAAATTGGTATATACACTGTACGTCGGGCATGTGAGGCATAGCATATGAAACACTGTCAAGGTCACAAGGTCACGCGACGTGGTAGGACAAAACAACAAATATATCCAGTGAACGTCATCCGGTGGTGGAAATACTTATAGGAATACTTATAGCCTTATAGGAATTAGCCGGTGCGAATGGCGGGGTCAGATTTTGCATATGCAGCACCTGCTTGGAGTGGCTTTGTTTTCAAAGCGCAAGAAGGCATAAATGATGCGTTTCTGAGGCGTTCATATCGCTGTGAACTAACTCGGAACCTTCTCACTTTTATACACATTGTTCAGGGGGCTGACCGCACAGTTTTTCGACTAATTGCTTTAATCGTCTTCTTTCAACCACACGAAATTCTCAACATAGCCTACATGTTAGAGGACACTGTGTTAAGTTTTCGTATGAAGTATTTTTCCTATTACTGAATACTGATTTCCATGTTCCAACACCACTATTTTATGCATGCGTTTGTCCTCCATAAATAAAACATGATTTGATTGGATTGGATTTGAAAACCATTAGTACACGAATCAAGTTACCATCTAAACTAGTGTTAAAAACACTGACAGAGTGGATTACCGCGATTGACCACAGAAACAAATGCATTGGGTCTGGAAGGAGGAATTAGGTTCAATACATTATGCGATTTGCAGAAGATTGGGAAAATTGGAAGCTAAACCGTCGCAGTGCGCTGTGGAGACATGAATACACATAGCAAAGAAAATTTGTGTGATTTGTTTGCAGCAGTCCAGTGTTTCACTCTGGAATCAGCTGTTTGTCGCTCACTCGGTTACAATGACACTGGCTTACCAAACGTGTTTGGGCAGACCCTCCCAGCACAGGCCAACGCTCTGTTAGACATGCTCATGTCACTTGTTGACAAGCAATGCAGCGACGATATCAAGGAGTTTGCGTGTGCCGCGTCATTCCCACAGTGCACCGCTTTGGGACATTTGCTTCATCCTTGCAGAGATTTTTGTTTTGGTGAGTCGCTATTATTGTTAAAACTTTCTCTGTCAGTGTCAAATGACATTAAGTTAATATGCTGACGATTGATATATTACCCAGTAAATACAGTAAAAAAAGAAAAGGGCGATTCACCGTCGCATGTGATGCAAATAAGCCCAAATTGCACTTGGCTGGTCACTTCACGTCTCGACACGACACGACACGTTCGACGTGTCGAGCCAGTCGAGCTCGTCGTGACGAGCGTGTCAAGCCATGCAGTTCGACAAGCTCGACACAAGCAAAATGCATGGGCTCGACATGTCGAACGTGTCCTGTCGAGACGTGACGTGACGAGCCAAGTGCAATTTGGGCTATTGTCTTTTCTGTCTTCTCTGTCAAGTTTTGTGACTTCATCAGCCTTCGAGAGGAAAGAACAAGACAGAATCTGGTCACGTGCACACGCGCACATCTCTGGCTCGCAAAAACAATAGTCTAAACAGTTGCACTGTTTACACAACGAAGAAGCACGATCAAGTGTTTCTTGTTCACTCATCATCGCGAGTGTCAAATCCCAACCGCAGCGGAAAGACTACACAGTTGTACACGATGTTTTTCTTTCCGTGTTTGCCACACACAAACTCCTCTCTGACATTTTGTGCAGCGATAGACGACAGACACTATCGGCAAAACGTTAATATGGGACTAGTTTACCAAATAAGTAAGCACATAAGTAAAATTCACTTACACCTTCAATCAATGTACCTTTGCTCCTTTTATGTTACCGACACCCAGTGGAGCGATTTATAGGGAAAGGGGTAATTTTCACCCCTTCCAGTTTCAGCCTGCCCCTGCTGATGTTGCCTGAAGGACCCCGAGGGGGATATTTTCCCCGTCACTATCCAGCTTGACTGCTGTCTACTGTTGAGGCAAGGACAGAAGTCATCGGGAGGTGACGGAAAATTAGCAACAAATATGCTCAAAGTATCAGGATACTTTCGCTAAATGCGGCATTCTGCAGCGGGACCATATTCAGGAAAAGTAAAAAACACCGTTGTGTCTTTCTCGGTTCTAAATGCACGGTGAAGAAACCGGCCTACGGGTAATTGTACACCCCGGGGTATCGGAGGGTTATGGGCAGGGAGTATAAAAGTAGGGAGGTTGCACAAAGCCCAATTTATGTAATAGTGCATTCTTTAATCGAGGGTTGTGGTTGTTATGGTTTTTGACATTGATAATTTACATATGAAGGGAAGGGAATGGAAGGTAGGGAAGGGGAGGAGTAGAAGCCTACTTCTAAAGGACAGGATAGGAAGGGGGAAACGGGAAGGGAGAGGAAGGGAGGAGAGGGAGAAGAAAGGCAGGGGAGCAGCCTGCCCTAACAATAAAAATCGTTCCCACGCCCTTGGCTGGCCAGTAAAAATCAATTTGGTCGCCCGGTTAAAATGTTACAGACGTCACGGCCCATAATGGGATTCGCTATAAGGCATGCAGTCGAAGTCAAGCCGTAAATTCCACAGCCAAGACCAAAGCTATCTCTGCCAAGGCCAGGTTCCAAGGTCAACGACATCCTCAAAGAATTTGCTTTCAAGACCAAGGTAACGTTTCATAATATGCCTAGAAGCAAAGCATATAAAAGGTTATTTTGCTATAGGCCTATGTTGTAAAAGAAACATGCATTTACCTGAAACTGCATTAGACTAATATCTTTATGACTATGCATTATGAGTTGAAAGGCAGGCATGAAGTCTGTTTCAAGGCAAAAATAGGGCTGACGGGTTTCATTGTCAATAGCAATTCTAAGGCCCGGACCACGGAGTCTAAAAAGTTTTAGACTCCCTTGCCAAGTCTCCGCCTCCGAAATGACCTATATTGTGTCGAGTGGGGCGTTAAACTCTACTCACTCACTCACTCCAAAGACTTGAGGTGTCCGTAGTCCATGTTGTTGACCGCGTTTTGCACTGTACTGTATATACTGATCATCTAAAGTACAATTAGGGGCTCGTTGCAGGCCAAGTGAACATGCACTCGACTTACCGCATCTGGTGCTTCTGAAACCGAAAAAGCCAACCCCGGCTTCCTCTTATTTGAACAGCTGTACGCCGCACACCACGAAAGGACGACATAGACCGAAATAATAAATTAAACAACTAAATCACAATCAGTATCATAGAGCAGACTGCAGTGCACCATTCCAACCGTCACGTGTGTAGAAATCGGCCTGTCGTCTGGGGTGGAAATGCGGACAACATCGCTACATGCAGTATCCAAAAACTCGCGATTTTCCTCATTCTCAGCTCCCTGGGCTGGCCCATGTTCCTGCTCCGTGCTCTCACCACGGACGGTTGGGTGACAGGCGCTACGGGAACCAGCCTCTAAGGAGGTAGATCGGGAAGAAACCTTCCCGTCCCCAGAAAGTCCAATGGCCGACGACGGCTGTTCTACAAACGCATCCCTGACCGGCTGTGTCCCTCCCTCGGTCACCTCCCGGGGTGGCGAACTTGTGGCCCTTATCCGGGTGCGGGACCGAGTCTCCATGCCGCCCAGCCGATACCTAACCGACTGGGGTTGTGTGTGACGCGAAAAAACTTACTTGAACACGCGATGAGTGGACGAAGACGTAGAGGACGAAGCCGTAAAACGCGCTACGCCCTGACGTATTTATTACACACTTTTTAGCGATACAAATTCTCACTCAAACG
>Ga0056115_1001673_pt1 | contig 10783 bp, 9 predicted proteins | sample WorMetOlspDAHAB1_FD_77007 | JGI IMG/M metagenome (GOLD analysis project Ga0056115, IMG submission 77007) | Marine gutless worms symbiont microbial communities from Max Planck institute for Marine Microbiology, Germany - Olavius sp. DAHAB.1 ... | reverse complement strand
TTATAGTGACTCTAGCCATGTTACTGCGCCTTATAAATTGTCGTTTTATTATTTTGTCAGTATTTTTTCTTAGTGTTAGTATTCGTTTTCTCTGTGCTGCTTCTGGCGATATAAAGATGTTCATTATTATTAAAAGCAATTAAAGCACCCAATAATAACATGCATCACTTCACAGGCACCACAGAAACTTTAGGAAAAGGAATGGCTGAAAAGATGCGAGTTTTGAGATGACTGCAGAATACTTATCGACAGTGAAGCATTACATTGTTTTAGTGATAAAAATATTTGCGATCATTTTTACCAACGTGTTCTATAATTATTATTATTATTATTTACTACTGTGTGTAACAGGGTGAAGTGTATATTGCTAAGCCGCAGTCAGCATGCTCTCCGGTTGCTCCAGTGGTTTGTTGGTCGCGTTGCTTTTTGCTTATTGCTGACGACCGACAATGCTCGTTTGACAGAAAGGTGCGTGTTTAGTCAATTCAGTTTGGTTCAGTTGTTAACAAGCATATGAGTTTATAACAACATGCACCAACAAAAATAATAATAATTAGTAATGCAATTTTATAGCACCATATTCAGAACTTCAGAGACTTGTTCTTATCATCATTAAAGCATTTATTATTATGCAAAATTATCGACGTGCAGTAAAATCTATTATAAAAGCGTAAAACAGTTACCAAAATTGTGCCTAATCTAATTCGTGGTGCGATACACAAATCGAGTTAACATTTTTATTTGCAGAAAGGCTGTATCGCAGCCTGCATGAAGCACTGGTGGTCTTGTAACTGCGTATGTATAAGTTTTCATAATTGACATAAAAAATTGTGAGAGAAAATGTTACCAGTGTGCGAAGGATTACAGCTGCATTTGGCTGATGTTTGCGTGTGTCAATACTGTAGGTGCTGTCTGCTCAGAATGCTAGCTATGACGCTGTCATTGTGTACTCGCTGAATTCAGATGGACTTATCGTTATGAGAGGCCACGATGGCAAGTCGCATTTTGATGATAATCATAATAACAGTTATAATAAGAATAATAGTAGTAATAAGAAGAAATAAGTAATTGTGATAACAATGACACGATTTGTGGTAACAAACAAGGATTTTTCTCGTTGTTCCCTGCTGAATCCTATGAGACCCTCCTGTGAATTAATCGCTTTTGAGGCTAAAACGGATGAAACACAAGGAAAATATGACATCGTGAACTGTAATGTATCTGTTATGTTCTCCTGTGACATTCCTCGACTGATGACTGACTCTCTTGCTGTATGCTGAAGCCTCACAAGAGATTCATATAACAAGAAACACACAAACTGTAAATTTGTAACATGGTAATAACACCTCTTGATACTTATAGTATAATACAGTACACTTATTTTCCACTTAAAAAGTATAACAAAATGGCTTCCATTGCCAATTTAGACGAGATGTAAGGTACCGAGAACGCGATTTAGCAGTGTTTTTCTGACGAACGGGAATAATTTTGGCCGGATGCCCCAACAATGACTTGCCTACATATATCACTATATATTATTCATAATCAGACCGTCGGTTAGGGTTAAGGTTGAGCAAACTTGGCCCCAAACTACGGTCTCTGCACTGGATGGAGTCGGCTTTCAAAGTTGTTGCCTTCTACCCCGAAGAAAAGTGCGTGCAAGTCTTCAGTGTTTGTTTTGCTGAGCACTGTTCGTGGACCGTGTTTGTCGACAGTTGCAAGCAAGGTGAGAATTCCGTCGATGTACGTCGGCATCAGAGCGGGGGACTTCTTTCTGCACGACTACAATCGCACCAAGTGAGTTGTAGTCGTCAGTTTTCTGGTCACGTTAACCCCGTCACTTTCAAACTGCAACGGTGAAGAACTTGTGCATCGGCCTTTGTCATTGTCATTGACTGCCTTACAGTAAGGTCACCTTACTGTAAGGCAGTCGCGTCACACTGCACTATTTATAGGCTCACAAGTATTATCTGATTTAAACTGGCCTTTAAAGATATTGATGACTTTTGAAGTTGTTACCTCTTAGGCATTTGGATGTGTAGGGTAAGCCCACCTCGGTTCCAGAGTGTAATAAGAGGTCACAGATTTACTGCAGGTTTTTTGTTTGTGTCTGTTGGGTTATATTTTGTCATGCATATTTCGCATTTTGTTGTTTGTTTATTCACTGTCTCTCAATTTTTTTTCTTGAGTTATGCATTTTTCAACAAGTATTTGTTGTTTATTACGCATCATCTTAGCGATACTCATTAATTTCAGCTTCTTAACTACTGCATACTTTTTAAAGGCATAATGTAACCAGTTAATGCCGAACATGCTGGTAAATGCCAACTGTCATTTTGAAGTTGTGGGAATGGTGGGAGACGGATGGGGTGGGGACGGCGAGGACAATTTATCCGGGGATTGGGTGGGAGTTTCAGGCGGGGCGTGGATGGGACGAATCGTCTGGTCCGAGGCAATAGCCGACTTACGCCGTACGAGAGAGATCCAGCGAATGGGCAAATGATGCATGTGTTTTGTAGGGACGAAGTGGACATAGAAAACGACGTTGGCGAGAACAAGGCGGCGCTAATCGCTGTCATTGTAATCTGCGTCGTACTCTTCATTGTCTTCATCGGCGTTCTGGTAACTCGCCACTTTCTCGAGTTTTACGTGTTTCTGTTTATTGGCTATTTGGACGATTTGTGCAATTTGTACCCAGCTACCAGTACTTCGTTCACTGTCTACGTTCCTCCACTAACAGCACCCACACTTTCTCGATTCCCAGAACCCACACCAAACTCTATAAGCACGCCTTCTTGTGTCCTGTCCCACAGCTTGGAACTCTATTCCTCTTGCCGACATATACAACATCTCGCCGAGATTTATGCATTTAAGCTACAAATCAGTCTCTCTCTTTTTTAATTGCCTTTTAATCTCCAACGATTCTGTTCACTCTTGTAATATTCTGCTGTACTGTATTTTTACTTCAATTAAGTAAATACTGCATTTATTTTTATTTTTAATATTTTAGTATAGCCAGTGTGATGTGGAGCTGACGGTGCATTTAGTAGCCGAGCTTTCATTGCATCTGCAACCTTTGCATTGCCATTGTCATAAAAACTCTGAAAGTCTGCAGTTTCTACAACTTTCCTTCTTTCCATGCGTTAGCCTACTCATCATTTTGCGTCTTTGCTTTTTGTTTTCTGGGGGCAGTGACATTTTCTGATTAACAGTTAGCGTCCGCTTTTTCTCGTATGGAGAGCACTTAGTGTAGTAACATAAATCGGGGTGTGGTGGAATATACTGCATATCTTTATTGGAGATTTGTTTACTTGAATCACAGTGAAAAAGATCTTGCAAGTCGATTGAGATTTGACTAAGTTGACAATGAAACACTAAACCATGTTTGAACTTTCAAAGTCTTTCCTTTGTGTGTTATGAATCATTTTGTGTCTTGAGTTTTTGTCTTGTGAGCGTTTTTATATCTGAAACAATGTACACATGAGGCTCACTGTCCTGCAGTGCAGAGTCCGTTTTGTGCATGGGTTGGTTTTTATCAGATCGGTGTTTTGTATTGAAATCAACAATATGGTCCGTCAGTGCCTCGACACTGTTTGTTGGTCTATGTATCCTGTGAAACTCGTCCCCGCGATGACCTATTGTGTGTTGGGTTGGCCATTAAACCGAACTCACTGACGTGTGTAGATCACAGCCATTGTGGTAATGCGTCCGTGCCGTGCCACCGAAGAACAGCTTTTGCGTCGTCGTCGTCGAGCCAACTTGAAGAAAATTCCCACCAGAAAGTTCCAGACAGGTTGTTCAACTCTTTTCTCGTCCACTCGTAATAATAACAGTTATATTAATACACAGTGACTCGTGTTACAGTCTCAGCTGTCTGTCTTCAAATCAATTTTTTTATATTTACATTGTATAGGCCGCTGTCCGTGTATTGTAGAAGAAAGTGCTGTTAAAATTGTTGATTTATGGATTTCTGTTGTAGCGATACTATGTTATCTGTTGTGTTAGTGAGATCCTGTTTTATGTCCAGTATGATAGAGAGCACTATACTAGATTTTTCCTCGATGTTGTATTACGGTATCATATTCTTGTAAAATAGCTGTTTGAAACATGCAGTCATGTATGTACTTGTCTACATTTGTCTCATAGTTTTTTTGTGGTTTGAAGTTGTATTAAAGCAGTGTTTAAAACGCGTTTTTCTTGCAAATGCGTTGAGGTGGTTAAAACTGTGACCTCTCCCATCACTGTCGGTTGTACACGTGGTGACAGTTGCGAATAATCATTGTTGATTAACAGGAGACGGCTACGACCTTTGTGCCATCTGTCTCGAAGAATTCAAAGTTGGTGACAAGATGCGGATCCTTCACTGCTCGCACGGTGAGCTAACAAACTTGTAATAACATCTTGTAGAGCGCAGCAGTCACAGGGTCCCTATTGCGCTGCGGCGTAGCAGGAATACTAATAACGAGCAAACAAGAATGTCTTAAGATATCGCAGGCTAAAAGCGTCTGGTGGGGAGTCTCTGATTTATTCCATTGGGAGGATATTCCAAACTGGTGACCAGAACAGCTGAAAGCAGCACAAGCTCTGTAGGTGGACAGTTTGACTGAGGGGACATTAAGCTGATTACTAGAAGCTAGAATGGAGTGAATATCATCTTGATGGTCAGCTGTGAGTGGAAAAAATAGTTCAGAGAGGTATTCAGGTGCCATAATGTGTAGATACAGAAGTCAGTCTGATTTGTCAGGCCACTGCAATTGTGTCTCATAGTATACTGGAAAACCGCGGTTATGCTAATACAGTAACGGCTAATACACATTGTGTATGATTACTCTTTTGAGGTGTATGAACACCTCGGGAAGATTCAATTGACTTTCGTCAGTTAGCTTGAGCTTGCATATTGGTCCAGTGAATGTGGCCTCCACTCTGTGTTGGTGTCTAATGTAATCCATACTCTCTGGCCTCTTTAAATTTTGTTGTGTGTGCTCACTCACTTTATATGCGAATAGAATAATTGATTTCGTAATTTTTTCGTTCATCATTTAGTTTGTGCCGCAAATGTGTTTCAACAACTTACCGACCTGCTGATGCAGTGGGTGAAAACCGGAATAAAATCCGTGGCAGGATCGGTTTTCGTTAGAAAGCGGTACTTACTAACTATGTGTATTGCAAAGTTTCTTGAAATCGCTGCAGTCTGCTTGTACAGAAAGCGGCGTTTTGAACTGTCAGGAGACGCCGAGTATTTATTAACTTATGTGAAAACTTAAAAATGGCATGTGCACACTGTTGAATTCATCATTAGAATAGTCGCATATGCGTGCATGCAGTGTATCATCGGAAGTGCATCGACATGTGGCTGATTGAAGACAGCGACCAGTGTCCGCTGTGCAAGAAGAGCGTCCTGGAAGACGAGGACGAAGAGGCGTCTGCTTCCACCTCAGCCTCGCCTGCTGCTGCTGTGGCTGGTGTCCATGGTGCAGCAGTGGAGCCATCGACGAGCCAGTCAGCAGCAGCAGCCGACAGCATCACTATGGATGATGCCGAGGACGCGCCGTTGTTGCGTCCGGCTGGCAGACACAGGCCTCGACGCTACGGATCCAGACTCCGAGGTACACTCATAACACGGCGATGGAGTTGTGTAATAAAAAACGGATTTGGAGGCATCAGAGGTGGCAATTCCTACTCAGGTCGACATGTGCTATTAGCGAGTAAATCAGATAATGCACAGAAATAAGAACCGATATTTTATTACACATGGAATAAGAAAGACAACAAATGGGTTAAAAACCAGGCCCTTTTATCCCATTTTTCTCAGAGTCGGAGGGGGAGCTACTGCTGTATAAGTAAGGGTGCCATCCCATCAACCCACCTCCCCCGTGATTTGAGCACTGGTCACACATCAGTTAGTAAGTAAGAGCATTTCTATAGTGCAATTTAACCGGTTCACACCCTGCTTGCTGTGGTCCTACTCCCCTATAGGCTGTACACCAGCTCTGTCTGTGACATGAACAGCGCCGCTGCAGCTGCGGTATGCGGCTTGTGCCGCTGTACAAGTGTTATATGCCTATGCACTTTTTCACTGTTTCACTCTTAAGCTCAAAACCTACCTTTTCAGAAAATCTTATCACCCACCTTAGTCTGTTCCTGTCTGTCGGACTGATCGCATGGCTCTAGACCGTTTACTGGACTTATTTGCTCATCGGTTTTATGTTTTAGTTCTATTTTTTCTGTTTTAGTCATTCCTAAGTGTGGCAGAGTAAGTTGGCCGGCTCTCTGGTCAACTTTTAGGCGCACTATAAAATAGTTTGATTGATTGATTGATATGCATTTGCTTTTGCCTATGTAAACAGTGGCTCCAGTGGTACAGCCAGTGGTACATCACGGCGATAATGATGACGACGACTGGCCAGCCATGTACCATCCGCGGTCATTCCGACACCCCACTTGGGATCCTCACTCGGCAGAAACACACCATTCCACTGCGACGGTTGGTTCTATGTCGAACGAAGTGGCCGGACCATCCGCGGACACAGAACAACCGTCAGTGGACATCCATGTCACCGGTCACCATCGCAGAGGACACAGGGCAAGACCACCTCGTACCGCGCAGTCACAGCCTGACGTTGAAGAAGTATAGCCCAGTATTAATTTCGCGGACCAAAAGTCGACAAAATTTCATGCGAAATAAGGTTGTCAAGATAGGGTCCTGTCACCAAAGAATAATATCAATAACAACACTTGATAAGGAGCCGTAACGCGGCGGGAGTCTGAGGACACCTAACGACGTTCAAACATGCTTCATCCGTAGACGTTAGTTGTCAGTAATCGGGAACAGGTGCTTGGTTCTGAGGTGACTGTTGAATATAAGGAGCATTCCAGGACAACTGGGGTGTTGATTACCCGTGTGGTTCGTTAGAATAATCCAGACCTCATTTCGTGACTGTCTTAAAATGCGACATTTTTCTTGTGTTCTATTCTAACTCAACACATCCGTGTGTTACCATTTTCTTGCTTTGAGGCCAATAAGCCGGTAACCGGACAATTCGCCGACAAACCAACCTGCGGACTGGACGACTCGCCGACTGGTTAACTTACCAAAATGTTTGACAGAAAATTGAAAGTGTGAATAATCGGTGTAAATGTGATTTTCAAAAATTCGCGGTCATCGAGTTGACTAGTCCGCAAACTGACCAGTACCACGAGTTGGTTTGTTGAGTCATCCACTTACCGTTTTGACTAATTATTACTTTGTTATGCTGGTGAAATATTCTGAAATGTCACTGCCTGCTGTGCGGCGTGCGACAATAGTGGTTGTGATTTGCACCAGTTTTGTTAGCGTTGTTGTCTTGGATATTAGCATAGAACGATTGCAACATTAAGTAAAAAGGTGATTTGTTTTGTGAGTGTGGGCGTGTCTCTGCACTTGTTATGAGTGTCAATACTGCAAGTGCCTCTTTGGAAGTGTTTAGAATTGGTAGTTATTTTCGGTAATCATTTGTGTTATAAAGCTTTGTTTATCGTTGTTGCGACGTCGACATAAAGCAGGGTTCACGTGCCAGCCTCGAGTCCAAGGCTGACCATGAAAATCTGCCTTGAATTAGAAAGCGCTCGAAGTCTTTGAATTTTTTTCAAAATGAGAAGAGGATCTTCAGAAAAGTTTGGAATTTAGCTCGAACGTGCGACGGACGACGATTCAGATTTGACGACAACCGCTCGTTTTGTGCTGATAGATTGTTGTCCAGTAGCGTTGGATTTGCTTTGAATTCTTGAATGCAGAGACCCAGAATTCGGTTGGACTGTAGGCGCAGGAACCCTGACATCTGGCACCGTGTATACAGTGCATATTATTCTTTATCACTGATTATTACGCCTATTTATGTATTAATTATAACTTATTATCGTTACACAGTGTTATGGACTGGTTTCGTCTGATTTAGTGAGTGTCTTTTTTCATGATTTTGTTGTTGATTTTAATTGCAATTTATATGCCAGCGTTGTATACTGTTAGTGTTGTTTTTGTTGTTATTAATATGATAACTGTTACTATGCACCCGGTATTTATTTACACCCCCTATTTTGGGGGTGTTCACCCTCATCCCCATGTCCAAGCCTCCGGGTTGTCATCTCGCCACCTTTGGTATGTTGACACCCGAAAAATTGGCAAACACCCCTAACCCTAACCACAAATTATGTATAGAAGCCTGCTGTGCACATGCTAACATTGACTTGCAGACTGGATAGCAGTATATTCTGCTTTATTTATCGCGATTTTGATGAAATAATGTTTGATGTGGAGGCGGAGCAGTTAAGTGCAGCTTTGTTTGGCGAAATAAAATTAGTGAAAACTGTAGTGAAAACTTCGCAACTTTTTAATTTTTAAGCCATGGTGCTGAAAGTGCCGTTAAATCTCAATCAACTAACCACAACATTTTGACTTTGCTAATTAGCGTTTTTGCTTTGCGCTTTTCAGATAGACGTTTCAGTGTAGTTTGTAAATAGCTAATCAAATTAGTTGAAAATGACCAGTAACTGACAAATAGTTCACAACTTTTGCCACTTGAGGGGGTGTTTTTTCCATAAAATAGAAAAAAATATGTTCTAAAGTCTTTCAGTTAAGCTCTGGATAAAAATCAGGGTTTGGAAAATTTTTGCAGCACAATCTTTGTGTTTGTAGTAATTAAAGTCGCTTGTCACATCTTGTGCCGTTATGCAATGTTCTGCTGATGCAGTAGTCGGAAATTATGTTTATTAAAATGTAAAATTCGAGCTACCTACTGTAGGTTGGTTGCTTTGCTTCATTCTCGTCATCGGCAAGTTTTTTCCTCTGAACGTTGCGTATTGTCGTTTAACTTATTAACTTATTTCTCACTGCAAGCTAAAAATGCCTGCAATTGAGCAACTTTCGATACACACTTTATGCATTTCCGACAGCCAAAAAGAACAACATGCACTGCAATGCATACACATCTTCTCTGTGGGCGCGGCATAACTCATTGGTTATGACGTCGGTGTTTGGCCCCCAGGACTTTCCCTGCCCTGTACCAGATCTATGGTTCACATGTGACCACTTTGTCGGATCAGCCAACCAGGCCAACTCAGCCTTCCATCCCTCAGGGTTCGGTAAATGAGTAGTAATCCATGTATTACGAAGATTCATACCATTTAAACGGCAGACTGGGGCTAAGTGCGGCTGCATGGCAGCACAGGTCGAAGTCCGTGTGTGTGCGCTTAGCCTAACCTGCTATTGCCTAAGCTGAATGGTGGCCCTGTCTGTGACAATAGCGCCGCTAAAGGCGGTATGCGCAAATGCGGCGCTATCTAAGTTAATCTTACCTCTTCTTCACCTTTTATTTTTGTTATTACTAAATTTTTTTCCCGGCCCACTACGAACCGGAGCGGCCATGCAGGCATTTCAGAGCCAGTAAAATAGTATTATTATATTTCCCAAATTGTAATATTTTTTAACCTTCTCACCGATGTCAACATTTTAACGGGGTTAAGGCACGATGTATCCGAATTTTACTGGAACATGAAAAGATGGCGTCATTGCTAACAAGTCATTCCAGATCAGATGCCACTGAAAACTTTGCTGTATATGGCATTTCACAAGCCTGGGTCTCTTCCTACTGCCCAGCATCCAGTTTTGAAGCATACTAGCTCGATATTTATTTACAAGGCTGGAATCCACTGAATACATTGAGTTCACTGCCGTCATGCAGAACAGCTGCATAGTGTTTTTGCTGCAAAACTGTTGGTGACATTGCAGTAAGCTGTCGTGTATAATACCGATGTATAAATTCATTGCTTTCCACATTTCCACAAAAGCCACTTGACGCTAACAGTAACCCGGGTTATCTATAACGCTATTCCTTATCCTTTGCCCCAAATCTTCCCGAGAGGTTGTAATTGTACCCCCCCCCAGCCGCTGTAAAATGTCATCTGTTGTATGTTCGAAAGTGAAGATATTAGAATGAACTGCAGCCGCATGCGTTTTTCGTTCAGCTGATGCGCAATATTTTTATACTACATTGTGTAACGTGACTGACGTTTCAGTTATCTGCTGCTGAGTATTGTGTTCAGTGGCGCTGGGACGAATTTGAAAGTGTGGGGGGTCACCAGTCCGGCGCAAAGAGCCGGAAAATTTCTTTTTCGGTCGTGCCCCTCCACTTTTTTGGCTCTACAAGTTCAATTAGTTGTTTTGGTGAGCGCTTTCGTGACGTTCAGTACAGTTTGGTCAGTTTCTTGTTTGCTGTTCTTCTACTCACGGTGCCCCCAGTGCCCAGCCATTTGTAAAAGTGGGGGGGGCACGTGCCCCCGGTGCCCCATGGATGTAGTCGGCGCCACTGATTTTGTTGCAACATATTGTTACAGTGTCGAAAAAACCTTCTGCCCCCTTTGGTCTGCGGTGCTGTAGAATGAGCCCATCTCAATTCCAAATAGGCAGAAGATTCGTGCTAACTGTCGTTGTTCTGGGTTTATCGTGGTGTTGAGTTGCGTGCGTTTTTTGGCCTTTGCTCTTGACTGACTTGTCGTATTCCACTTTTTACATTTTTTTCACAAATGTCAGCCTGTTAACCAAACAGTTTTAATGGCATGATGTAGCTTATACTTGTACTGGAACTGGAATAAGCCCAAATTCCACTTAGCTCGACTCGACACGCTCGACGTGTCGAGCCCATGCATTTTGGCTGTGTCTACATTGTTGAACAGCACAGCTCGACTCGCTCGACACGACGAGAGCGACTCGCAACTTAGTTTGTTGTGTAATTTCTATAAAGTTATGATC
>Ga0056115_1001670_pt1 | contig 10789 bp, 5 predicted proteins | sample WorMetOlspDAHAB1_FD_77007 | JGI IMG/M metagenome (GOLD analysis project Ga0056115, IMG submission 77007) | Marine gutless worms symbiont microbial communities from Max Planck institute for Marine Microbiology, Germany - Olavius sp. DAHAB.1 ... | reverse complement strand
TTGTTCTGCAGTCTGTGATCTCCATTGCCAGTGATGTCATTCTGTGGCCGGAGGAGTGACAGATGCTAAGGATGGCTGCAGCGACGGCCGAATGACAGACCGAATTACCGGGCGAAGTCGCCCGATTCCGAACAGCGTAACGATAACCATCACGCATTCTTTCGAACTATAGAACCGAACGTCCTCTTATTGATCGAGGATGTCTGCACTGTGTTGTTTGAACTGAATTGTCATTGTCATCGAAGAAGCGGAAGATTAACGCATAGGATAGGCAGTAAAATACGTTGCGATCGAGAGAGCTCATTTCCAGTGGAGCCGGAAAAATTTTTACGTGCCCCTCCACTTTTTTGGCTCAATAGTCTATACAAGTACGATTAGTCGTTTTGGTGGGCGCTTTCGTGATGGTCAGTATAGTTTGGTCAGTTTCTTGTTTGCTGTTCTATTCATGGTGCCCCGTGCCCAGCCATTTGTAGAAGTGGGAGCACGTGCCCCCGTGCCGTATGGAGTCGGCGCCACTGATCATCCCCTTTATCACATTTGAGCCGGCCGGCGAGGGTTAGACCCAATTAAGCTGTATATAGCGTACAACCCATTACTGCTTTGTTAGTCCCTATCGTCTCATGCACACACTTTCCGCGTCGCTGTTGTATACTTCTATGGCTAACGGAATAATTACTGAAACGAATCAAACTGTCACAAACTGTGTTTGTGCAGTTACTTAGTAACCCCCCCTCCCTACCGATGCTGGGTGTGCTAGTACCGTGCGAACAAAATGTCTTTAGCAGGCGCCTGGAAGTAGCATCGGTGGAGTTCGAAGTGCGGACAGGGTCCGGAAGACTGTTCCACGCGGACGGACCAACAATAGCAAAAGCCCGGCTGCCGTATGTGTGGAGTCGGTGACGCCGTACCGTACGTGCAAGAGATTTCGCTTTGTAGGTGACGCGAGAGCGGACTGGATGGGAACGCAGCAAAATTTAAAAAGGAAAATACAGCGAGAACTCAAAATTGTGAGCAAATGTTGCCGACACCGGCCGCCGAGCTGACCAAACACACCGCGGGAAGAGAATTACCCGAAGCGAGTCAGGGAGTCAGTCAGTCGGGGAATCGATTTCCTGGCACGCCGTAAACGATCGGAGACTGAATTGCCATGCAACGTCGGGGCAATACACTCAGCGATCACAGTGGTACATGCAGACGGAGGTGCAGGCGTACACGGGACAGACAAAGCGGGACAAGCGTGGCGACGGAGAGCGGGAACACGAGACGCCCGCAGCCGCCGCCGTCGCCGTCGCCGCCGCCGTCGTGCGCTGGGCGGACTGATTGCAAACCAGTTTATTGCCATTTCGACTGATAACGCAGTAATATTCGGCCGATCGAGCGCCGAGCGGCCCGGGCACCGTGCGACCAACGACCGACCTCTCAGTCCCATTCGGGCTATTGCTGCCTCGGCCGCAGCAGAAGCAGCAGCAGCAGCAATAGCTACGCTTCCCCAGTCTCTCTCCCCCTCTGTCTCTCTGGGGCAGTGTCAACGTTTTCCCGCGAGATCACAGTCGTCAAACCTCGACGCAAAAACTCGGGACGCGAATCCGACGTGGTTCGCAGAAAATCACGGCGCAATATTGCAGGATCGCTTCGACTTCGAGCTAATAACGACAGTGTGACGAGTACAACCGACGGTACAACAACATTGGCTCGTATGCATTTATCTGCATACGTAGGACATGTGACTATATTTAGTTGAATGTTCACTATCGCGTGCTGTTTAGTACCATGGTTAGGATTGGGGTTGGAATCAGATTTAGTGTATGGTTGGTAAGTTGTTATGCACATGTACACTGTATTTGTGCGACTTTAGGTATAACGCGCAGGGGCGGCACATCCGTCGTACGCATATCAATATACAGGGTATACAGAGCGACAATGCCATCGTAGGAGGAATACACACGGGCCGTAACTGGAAGGCAGTGCGAGGAAAGCGAAAAAGGCTCAGTGATGATAGCGTCAACACACTGGGGGCGTTTGTTTTGGTCGTGTGGATTCAGACAAAAAAAGCACAGTTCTGAATGGATTTCAATCAATCAATCAGTCAATCAGTGATGTTTTAGAGTGGGTTAAGTAGCCGAAGCAGTCGTAAAGTCAAATGTTTGCAGTTAAAGTGTAGATATTACCGATTGGTTTAGCGTTGTTTTAAAAATAAGATACTATGCTAGTGCTATGCTAACGGTTGTCGTTTTTGGTTTCTGGGAAGCAGATGCGCGGGGCTTCTAAAATTATTTCCAAAGCCATCGTCGTCGTCAATAAACATTTCTACTGCGCACACATCAAGAAGAACGCGCGCGCATTCCAACTGTCTGCGGTTATAGCGAAAGTAAAACTATAAAAAAACTAATGGAAAATAAAAACATAGACCTATGGAAAATGAAATAAAATGATGGTTAGATGAAAATACTCTCCAGTTCACAGTAGAAGGCTAAGCAGAACAATAATATCCCATTGAGTCGACGCTTGAAGCAGAAGCCATACACATGCAACAACACTGAACAATGTGCAAAAACATTTTGAAACCAAAATGCAAACACAGTTTATGCAGCGTAACAGACACGGTCATGCAATTGCACTTGAAAGAGTGGGCAATAGTCGGAAAAAGCCAAAAACGAAAGCGTTTTTACACACCTTTAGGCGAGGGACAGCAATCATTACGGAACCCCCGAGAACCACGGCTCAACATGATCCGAAATATTTAACTTATTAAGTTGCACTTACGTTTCTCATTTGTATGCTGTTGTTGTGATTGGTGCAGGCCTATATCTTTTTTTATGTTTTCATGTGCTTCATAGTTTTGTCTCAAGATGTTTTATGTTTGAGCTTATTACTGGAAACTTTTACAGTGTTATTGTTGATCTTGTCAAGCACTAAAGCTCTGCTTGCGATTTCAAATCGCATAAATGTCATGTAACCTGCCTTTCGTTTGATAAATACATTACTTATTTACTTACTTACTTATTGTCCATTGTACTGGATGCGTATCTTCAAGTTCAATCTCCGCCTCCGAAATGACCTATATTGTGTCGAGTGGGGCGTTAAACTCTACTCACTCACTCACTTCAAGTTCAACGCTATCGGCGAATATACAATGTAAGGTCACTTCTGGCTACTGTTTTCTTGCTTTCTCAATCTCCATAGAGAATTTGAATACGGACGAGGCACGGGCGCATGGCCGGATGACGATTTATGTTGTAATTGCTTTCCATACCGGCACGCCGATGATCGTGGCGATGGTGGCGAAATTGCCTCTCATGCCCAAGTGTGGCAATCTGTATGCGGCAACTGGCGGGGGTCGAATTTATCGGGGGGACAAGGGGAGGGGAGAATTGCACCAAATCTGCCAGAAGGGCCCTCGACTTACATCGTCTTATTCGCCATCACCAGCAAACAGCGCAAGACGGTAAAACACCGCGACGAAAAAGTAACGCTCGACGCAAGTAACCAACGAAAACATAAACAGCTTAAAAATAGCGCAAGCAGAGACAGATTGATACAAAAGTACTAAACGCGCAGTATACAGAGATATTTTAAAAACAAATTACAATTACATGAAATAAACACGCGTAATCGCAAAACTTAGCAAATACTATCCGATAAAGCAGTGCACAACAAATTTGAAAAAGCAGAGAAAGAGTAAACCACGCGAACAAAATGTGAAACCGGACAAAACGGCTCATAACAGCACTTAAAGTTGCTATCCTAAACGTAGGATATTAATTTAGAAAAGCAAGTAAAAATCCCAATCTGTAACACAGTTTTTAAAGCTAAAAATGACAATAATAGTAGACCTATTTAAAATATTTGGACAAATCTGCTTTGTGGGCCGCACTCTTTTATCTGAAAAGTCACTATATTTAAAAGGCAAGTCATTACAAACTTTACAATGCGCTGTTAGTCTACATTCATTCATAGATAACAACTGGATAATGTCTAACGTTTAGTAGGCCTACTTGAAATTATGATAGTAAAAGAACTCTGAAAAAACAGCTATTTTTAAGTCCCGGCAAATACACATTATCATACATAAATTATTGCCGAATGGTTTATTAGAATTTATTTTTATTCACCACGTGTATACCCAGCGATAAACTGCCAGTATACTGTAGCTTGTATATACGGATGAGCTAGTGACAGTGCCAGCCCTCTCGGATCTTACATCAGTCAACACAGTTTATATTAAGAAGCACCATATCGAATCAAGACGAAGACAACCGAATTCTTCATTTGTAAAAAATGAAATAATTCCAAAATTATTTTTATTATTGTTGCGGTAATTGTTTTCCTATGCATTTAAATTAAACTAAAATAATTAGGTCTTCACAAATTACTATAGTTTTATAATTGTCTTTTACATGACATCTACATGTAACAGTGTTGCGTATTTTCATTCGTGCGACCTGATAGACGTTAGTACGCTATTTTACGGTACTGTTTGCGTGCACAAATGCGTTATACGACTTTAGGAAACGCAACTTTTCGAAGTCGAAAAACCAGAGCAAAATCTCCAGAACTCCATCATAGAGTAGGCCTACTGAACCTGTTCTGTATACCCCTTTCACACTTACGCGGTTCAAGCCGCGGTTCTCTGCGGTTCGACAAATATTTCTGTCGGCGGAAGACTGCGGTTGTCGCTCGGAAGGTCGCGGACGGTTTACGTTTCAATTGCGGTCAATACGGTTCCTTCACGGTCTTCGCGGTATATTTGCGGTTTCCTGCGGTTCTCAGCGGTTGTAGAACCGCGCAGAACCGCGGCTTGAATCGCATACGTGTGAAAGGGGTATTACAGAGAACGCCTCGGGCCTCCCTTCCGACATCGAAATGCAGTCGTGCTAACAGGACCGACGGTCGTACAACGCCCGACGGTCTGCATGTGTGTCGCAGTGGCTGGTCGCACGCGATCGGTTAATGCTGAACCAGTGAAGCGCGCAGAGTGAATTGCCAATGCACTGCCGCAATTTTTTTTCTCTCTCTCTACCTCTTTCTCTCTCTTTCCAGCTTTCGTTACAGTTACAGTCAGTATTTTTGTTTCCGAATAATTTCAGTTAGTTACCGAATTCGGTGTCGATGGAAAAACTGTATTTCGAAGATATTGTTAGAAACAGTAGGCTGCAAATCTTAAGTGTTGGCCCTAACTATGACGGCACTTAGTTCAATCGCTTTTGATCTACTGTTAAACTCTACACGTTCAGTCATGGTCATGGGCACCGAACCTGCTATTGAATAAAGAAAAAAGTAGAACGCTATTTATAACGTATAGGCCTAAAATTCGTCATTATGTTGTGGAAATTCGTGTACATTTTTTGTTCCAGTTGGGCCTATAGGTTCCCGAATTACGTCCAGTTAGAAAGCTTCCAGTCTCCATAAGTTACAGTTAACAAAACAGTTTTAGAGGTTACAGCTAACGTTACTGTTGACTGATTTTGGCTAACATGATATCCGAGTTCAAGTTAGCGTTAACACTGGCCACCCACACTGCGGCGCACCGTTCGCGCCGCCGCCGAGTGTCTGTAATAGCACTCACGCAGACTTACAACGTCGGCGCTGCTCACTGCATCATCACGCAGTCTTGTTAGAAACATGTTCGAGTCGACGACACACGGTGGTCCAATCTCAGCGAACCGGATAGTGGACACGCGGCCGCCTGCCGCCTGCCTGCACGCCCGCCCGGCCGTACAGATCAGCGAGATGATATAGTAGTCCGAATAAATAGGCGGCTTAAGCTCTAGCGCTCGAGCGCTTTCGACTTAATACTCTGCCGTCCGGCCCCTGAAGCGGGGAAACTGCTATCTGGTTCGGTGGTGAAAACGGCGTTTCCGAAACAGTCGCTCGAAACTGAACGCTTCCTGGTAGACCAAACGGCATTAATCTCTCGGATACAAAAACAGCAGCAAACGGCGCCATTATGAATGATTGATCTGTATAGCGATGTAGTGGTCTGTGTTGTGATCTGGAGATAACGATGGCGACGGATGAGATGAGCTGCGACGCTTACACGGTCAACGTAACGTCTTTGGTTCGTCAGGCCGAGATGGCGATTGTGCGACATCGAAATGTGACCGACGACGCTCTGCCGCTGTCGTCGGCACATCGTCTGTCGTTCCTCGTCAACGATGTGCTTAGTCCGATCGTCTGTCTGTTCGGTGTGGTCGGCAACGCGTTGAACTTGGTCGTGCTGACGCGTCGACGTCTCCAGCACTCGATGGACGGTCTGGAACGGTCAGTGCAGGTGGAAACAACGGGTGACGTGGAACGATATGGTTGTTAGCTTTTCCTGGACGTGGCGGCTGGAACGGTCAGTGAAAGTGGGGGAGCGACGTTCAGGAAAAATCTGGATCTGGAGCAGTCTCGCCTTCGCTGTCCATATGGACGCTGTGGATCTCTCTGGAACGGTCAGTGAGACTGGGGCTCGTGGCACTCGCTGTGTCCGACGCGGCGTTCTGCCTGCTCTACCTTCTCGCCACGTTTCTGCTGCCGACCAGAGCCAAGTACGCTCCCGACGAAAACCGATTGACGCTCTACTTCGGCATTTACCACGAGGTGATGTCACGTCTGATGCATGACTGCGTTTTGTCTCTGTCAGATAACATAAACAGTTTCGCAGTAACAGTTTGGCTGATCTACGTGTATGTCTGGTGATGGGCACTGAAAAAGTGTCAGTTTTCAATTTCAAATTCGCATATATTTCGTCATGAAATTTCGGAAACTTTTCAGGGTCCAATTTTGACATTTTCATTCAAACGTTTTAAAACTTCGAAATTATTTTTTTATCTTATGCGAACTGCACCTCGTATTAGTGACGAAAGTCTAATTTCACATGTAATTTATATACTAGTTTTACCGATTTTCCCAAATTTTCTCCCATGTCCATTTATGTTCACAGATTTATCACAAAAGCACAGACCCTCGCCACGGACGGGAACCTTGCTGCCGCAGATTTTCCCGGCTAGAACTGCCACTGCAGATTATTGGCTGTAGTTAAAGCGTTTGTCGGTCCCTGTGACAGGGTCTGATCAACGTGTTCCAAGTGAGCAGCACGTGGCTGACGGTGAACATGGCTATAGGCAGGTACTTCGCCATCTGTCGACCGCTGCACGCTCGCGGCTACATCAGCGCCCGTGGAACTCGTCTCACCGTTCTGCTGATTTTCGTCGGAGCGGTTGCGTTCAACCTGCCGCGATTCTGGCACTACAACGCCATCGAAACGCCGTGCGACACGCTCGCCGCCAGCGACAGTAACGACTCCACGGCGCCGACACTGGAACAGCCACCCGACTGCCACTGCGTATACTACTCCAAGGTAGGCGCAGGATTACGGTACTTAACTAGCGTATAAACTGCAGTTTTATACGTTAATATTTGCTGTTTTATTATCAACTTTCGCTCAGTGGTTAACTTTAATTACGTTAGCTTGCCTAAGTTTGTGCTAAGTCAAAATGTTGTCCTAATGTAAAATAATATTGACTCCCGCCGCGCCTTATAAATAAAATATTGTCGTGTTATATCAATTTGGCATCACAGTTACTACACACACACGCTGTCACACTGTGCACTCTCTCTTTTAGTCGCCTTGTTAAAGAGGTGGAGTGACATGACTTACTTTTTAGTGTTTTATTGCTTTGACGCCCCCCCCAAAAAAAACTTAGGACATTCTTGAAGCAATTTTAAAACTGCACATCCTGCTTTCCTTTCTTTCCGCCGAACGCTTATTGCTGCTCTTGGACTTGGTAAATCATTCTACTTCACTTGACACAAAATAAACTTTTAACTGCACACATTTGATTTTACAACTGCACAATTTGTGTATATATAACTGCACGTTAAAGAATCCGTGATAGAATACTTACCATCAGTTTTACTGTGACTGTGAAAGTCTTTATGATTTACATTGTATTTTACATACCATTGGCGGAGACTTGGTGCAAGTTTTGGGGAACGGGGTCGGCGTATTAGCGCCGAAATTTTTTTGCCTTCCCCCCAAATGCGAAATTTGGGGGGACGGCGGGGGACTCACTGTCTCTTGGAAACAAATGTTGGCTCTCAGTATTATCATGTATTGACGCTGTATATAGTACCATATATTTTACCCTTTAACGCCTGATTTGTGCCTATTTTTGGTTGGGTCCGGCTAAATATCGAAATCAACCACATAGATATCGAACCCCAAGTACAAATTAAAGCGAAATCCATAATCCAGTTTGACAACAGCATGAATTTCGTATTGAAAATGGATTTCGACTCATTTAAACCTGAATTTCAATATTTCGATATTTATCCGCACCATTTTTGGTTAGCTGCCTGTTACAGTATCCACTTCCAGGCCTGGTCAGTCATGTCACTCATGTGTGTGTGTCACTACAAATGACAGCCTTCATTTTATCATTACAAATAACGGATTAATCCAGGCTGGAAACAAAACCTTTTACATTTTCTGTTAGTCTTTGATTTGAATTCTATTCAGCCAGTGTGACAGTAAACTGATCTATTGAGTTGATTGACTGATAAACCTATCTATGTGGTTGATTTCGATATTTAGCCGGACCCAACCAAAAATAGGCACAAATCAGGCGTTAAAGGGTAAAATATATGGTACTATATACAGCGTCAATACATGATAATACTGATAAACCTAGCTAATACCTAAGATAACAAAAACAGCAGTAGCGATAGGTTAATCTAGACACTACCATAGTGTGTGCCTGCATATAAATCAATAGCCCTATAAAATACGCCTGTGTGTCGGTCACTGGTGTCGTATCTTCTGTTTCTCTCCTTCTCAATCTATTTCACCGATGACCTGTATTGTGTCGGGTGGGGCGTTAAACTCTACTCACTTACGTGACAATTTGCAGTGACATTTTCTAAGCATTGGGGGGGGGATAAAAGCACCTCCGTCCCCTCCGTCTCCGCCCCTGTTATATACAACAGACCTATTGCAGTAGGTGAATCAGCGCGAAACGAGTCAAATGACACAATTTAATGTACAGAAAATCCGCATCGGCGAACGAAAGGGAGTCGCGGACTTAAGCCTTCATTTTCTGCTTTATATCCACGCTGCTGCCTCAGCGCGTGTTCAGCGGCCGTCAAGCGACGATTCCTGTTTAATCTCCCGGAGAACGTTGGACTTGTTAGCGCTACCTAATCCAATCTGATGTCCGTTAATCAAGATCTGTGGATATCTCGAGCACCGCAGTACACGAAGATTTGCGCTCTGTAAACAGTCAAATTGCAACTGCGAGTTGATGGGAGGGAGAAAAAGCAGAAGAGGGTTGAGAGTTTTATGAACGCAATAAAGTGCGGCTGGGACATGAGAGAGCAAATTAACCGTTAAAATGTGGATTAAAGTTGATCCCATAGCACACCATTTGTGGGTATCCGGGGAGGGGCGACAAAGTGTACCGTTTTACTCATCGTCTTCGTTGTATTTTCCGCCTCCGAAATGACCTATATTGTGTCGCGTGGGGCGTTAAACTCTACTAACTCAACTCATTCGTTGTATTTTCTCATTAAATTCAGCACGATCGTAACACATGAGGCGAAATATTGAAGAGCAGCACAGACGAACCTGTACAGATCTTACAACGCGCCGAAAGAAACAAATTCCATAAAATATGACTATACTGAGTGTGAGGGAATTACAGTCCCTGCGATTCCCAGACATTTTTGTTTTGAGGTTTTTCATAATATTGCATCGCAAAATTATTTCGACGAAGCAATATGAAGAAACAACAGATGCTATGTATGGGCTTACGTTATAATACGAAACCGCGGCTTCTTGGTTTCGGCTTATTTTAGGCTTAAGTAAATACTGACAAAAACGACACTAAAGTACATTGTACATTGCATTCAGTTGTTAATCATAACTGCAGTGATAAACGAATACGAATGAATGAAACAGCTCGTGGTCTTGCTCTAGTGTTGGATTTGACTCGAGAGGCAGTCGTACAAACACACAAAAAGGTGAGGTAACACGAAAGGTTCGTTTATACAGCGCCAAAATTGCCGCATATGCCGCCTCAGCGGCGTCGTCGTCACAGACAGGATCGGCGTACAGCCTAGTCCGCAGCCAAGTCTGCGGTAACGGACTTTGGCCTGTAGCCATTCAGCCGCACATAGCCCTAGTCTGCTTGTACATAATTCGTTTATTAAGCAGATAACTTACGCAAAGGGACTGGCTTAAAAATATGAACAGAATAAAGTCAGACAAAATGTAGTTCTGATAGCGGCGGCGGGACGACTCAGACTTTAGAAGGAAACTGCAAGTGCCATGTGTGTGTGTGTGTGTGTGTGTGTGGCTGTGACTGTGTGTAAAGGGATTAGGGCGGCTGTACGAGCTGCCGGCGTTTCGTCTCGTGTATGGACTCTACTGCAGCCTCGTCGAGATCTTCCTGCCTCTGATTCTGCTGACTGTCTGCAACGTCTGTCTAATACGCGCTCTTCGTCGATCTTACCGCATGCAGGTATCCAGAAAATGCTCGTCTCTCGTAGCATCGGCGGCCCAGAACTTTAAAGGTCGCTATGTACAGGTGGTCGAAAAAGTAAGTCACTATATAGGCAACTTATCAGTAAAGCGTAGCCTATTAAAACCCGTATATGAGGGTAGATTTTCATTTTAGCAGATTTGCGTGTAAAAGCAGCGTTGGAATATTGTAGATTTGTATTTGATATTCTGTGCATGACGTCATATTTGACGTCTTCAGGCAGGTGCTGTACATGAAGCAGCGGCATGGTAAAATAAGTATATATG
>Ga0056115_1001669_pt1 | contig 10793 bp, 7 predicted proteins | sample WorMetOlspDAHAB1_FD_77007 | JGI IMG/M metagenome (GOLD analysis project Ga0056115, IMG submission 77007) | Marine gutless worms symbiont microbial communities from Max Planck institute for Marine Microbiology, Germany - Olavius sp. DAHAB.1 ... | reverse complement strand
GTTTTGACCATAGACCACCATTATGTGACTGTGACAGGCAGCTACAGTTGAGCAGTTGTCGTGTGCTCTCGTTAAATTCAAATGGAAAAGGTAGCTATCTTGAAACCGCGCGACGCCTGTGGCATTGTTAAATGTTAAACTTATATAGGCCTACCAGTGACATGCAGTCGACGAAAATTTAGGCGAAATGTCTTGCAGATGAAATTAACCACCAACGCTACTTACAGCATTACGTTCACCTATTAGGCCTAAATTTGAAATAAAATATATATGCGCCAAAGAAGTTTGCCTTCAATTAATAGTTTTCAACGTTAAAAATCATATGGCCTAAATAAATAGCAAACTTTGCCAAGTTCATTTTATCACTCACGTGGGCAAGAATGCAGACGCGGTCGCAATGTTATGCAACATGTGCGACGTTACGCCGTCACTGCATACATCGCCACTCATCACCATGCAACTGCAACACACTGGAAACATAAACTCGAGGGTGTCGCCAATAAATACAGCTGCTGTGGCCTACCCAGTCCGGTCATACTAAACCTCGATATGGCTTCCCAGTGTAGATTCACAACTTGTTTCGTTTCAGAGATACACGTCCACCGATTTCACCGTTAAGTTATTAGAAAACAAGTTTGGTGACAACGAAAAAATGTACGAGTTTTTCAGCTGTTGCGTTCTCGAACAACTTCGCAGTGTAATGTTTTGAAAAGTTCACTGCTTGATTGGGCTTAACGGTATTTTCAGCACAACGAATCTACATCATGCACTAAAAACAGTTTAAAGGTTTATATATCAGTGCTATAGTTTTAAAAATATGATTTGTGTCTTTGGCAACGCCCGTGCCTTTCCATTTGCCTAATTTATACAAGTGAAATTTTTCGCACTCAGACAAATTTTGACCTATACGAGGTGTGTCTAGGCTAAGTGTCAAAGCAAACACATACAATTAAAACAAATTAAACAGCGAAAATGGCCGTATCTTTAGTACACACTAACACGTTAGTAAGCAATGGTTACTTTAGGTATCTAAGCCATTCGGTTAGCAGAAGCATGCATGCACAAGAAGCACTGATAAAACGGCACATTGGCTCTAGCAACAATGGCACAACTACATACCGTAGCAATGCATCGACAGTACAAGATATAGATGCGACGATAACACGGTCTGCATGCGAACAGACCCAACTGGACAAGACAAGCAATTAGACGCCGATGTCGTCGCTTGTTATTTGAAACTGAAACGCCATTATACTCATTTCACGAGTGCATCTATATGTGCCATCACTACACCACGCAGATCAGCAGCGCAGTTTCACGTTCACTGTTTCATACAACGAAAATAAGAGACACTGACATCGATCGACGGTCACTTCGGAGACGGTCTTTGCAGCCAATCATGTGCCTGATAATGGCAAGCTGCAGACAAGTGCCCGTGCTAAATTAACCGAAACGCATAGCGTCTTCATCTACGAACAACTGAGGAGCACATCTTTTCGCAGCTATTCACTGAACAATAACGCCAACGAAGCAGTGAACATTATGCCGTATGTAACAACAACAGTGACACTGCAGCATGTGCACGCACTAGTGTCACATTACATCACATCACAGCAGCAATTCACGCATGGACCACACACACACACCATATAACGCCAAGCTACAGTAACATCTAATTGGCGCTGAAAAAGCCGACTTAAATACAAATGTTATGTTGGTGTATGTAACCTATTATTTCACAATTCACCACAGAAAACTGTGTAAAGTTGTATCAGTTGGCGTTCGACAGCATTCTTGCACATTTAGGTCATATCATGTCTGGAAAAAATTACATTTAAGTGTTTGAAAAGTCGATTTTGGAGATAAGGTTAAAAACGTCAAGCATGGGTTAGGAACTTAGGACATACTAAACCACTGGAGGTTGCAACTGTTCAAGAACATAAAAATAAGCAAAAGGAAAACATAAGACTACAAACTTTTGACAATGCAGTTATGTACCCAAAGCTTACATGCAAACACACAGGAATGAACTAGCTACGAATATGCTACAGCATATTCATGTTAATTACTCATGTTTTATAGTACAATCAATCAATAACATTAAAGCCATTCCCATATGCAATGCTACATATTCGCCACATCTACTGCTGGTCTAAGCTGTCAAGCAACAAATGGAGAGACAAGAAGAAATGTGAAGAACTAGCGCGTCTCAACAACTGTGCCAAAACTTACAAACGTTCACACAAATACACAGAGATAACACTGTTCCATACGATCAGAGAATTATTAATGCACAACAAACCACGGCCAGAGGTGCCTAAAGGGCGCTTTTGACAACATCACTCATGTCAGGGATGTTCAAGATGTCGAAGTCAAATAACGTCTCTGGCACAACAGAGAAGTGGTTGGTTGTTTGCGATAACAGCAGTTTCAGCAGGTTTAGGCTAAAATACTGAGCCTCATATAGTTTATAATTCAGTTTAAAAAGTTTGACTTCAGAAAGAAGTAAACATATAATTAACGTTTACTACTTCGTTCATATTAGGCTTAAGCAGACAAGAAGTGCAGTACACTACTCTTAAAAGGCAAGGATGACGCATGAATTATAAGAGTAACACTAAGTCAAATAAGTGCCTCTGATGATGAAAAGGTTTAACTGTGTTTGTTCTCTTGAATTTGAAAAGATATGGCGTGGACAGTGTAGGACGTTTTGTCATTTCTGTATTTATTTCATACAGAAAAACAATATTGTGCGTACAGAGAAAATAATTTAAATACCCCTAACAATTCCTCCATTTACATTAAGATCTTCCGTCATTCAAGCTACAAATATCATGTGCACTGCAACAGAGATGGCATCAAACATAAGTGTAACAACTAAATCGTGCTGAACCAAGTATACTGTTCTGAGCACTACAATACTACAAACTGCAACACAGTATGACACACAAAAATCTACATAAAATGCATAGCATAAAGGGATAAAAGTTAACATTATTTCACAAGCACACCGACCATGACTACTGACAATAAAACAAACAAAAACACAAAAATGCACATATATAAAGCAAGGCATGCCTGAATCTGTGCCGAGTTTAAAATAAAAAGGCAGGAAGAGCACGAATACAGCACTCTCTGAGAAGCAACGTCGCCATTTAACAAATGCTGAAACGATACAAACTCGTGAACATCACACATTATTTAAGACATATCGTGGCCAACTATTTACTGTACAAAGACTTCACGGATTAATTAAATGCAACATTTTGCTGCTATTTGATTTACAGATAGCTTAAACTGATACTGTATTTGGCACATTCTGGTATATTTGATATTCACAAATATCAAATGCGCACAGTGGAACATTGGCAAAACGCGAACGACCACCACAACGCAATGAGTACTCTGACATAGTGATAAGTCAGCAGCTGCAACTTGGTGATTACGTGCATGAAATCAGACGTGGCAACTCAATCTGAAGTTGGGATCACGACAAAAACTAGTTCCCTGCCTCGAATGAACACCTTTCAATACGTTGGACACACGGCTAGAGTTAGTTGGACGCATACTATTGTGTAGCAGGGTTATGATTAGGGTTAGCTTTAGGCTATTTTGTTCGGCTGATTTGTGGTTATGCACCCGTATTTGTACTAGAAATTGGTTGACAAATAGCAGGCCAATGCTGGATGGAAGGACATCTAATCATCAGGTATTTAACAGCACTTTGAGCATAATTGATAAGAGACATCTATAACTTTGTAATTTTACTAAGAAGCTGATATCAGAAAGAGTAAATGTAAATAGTTCTGAGCACAAAAAAAACTATCTGTGGAAGATGTTCCTAGCATTTTCATATCTGGTGCAAGCACATGCAACGTGCTGTACTGTTAACACAGTTTTTCACTGATCAAAAGTAGGAGCTGGATTTCAAAAACATTTAGTCTTCTACTGTGCGCACCAGCGCACGCAACACTCGATCGTCGTCCGTCCCACTGCTGTGCGCGCCATTTCGACGAACATCATGTGCCAGAAGATCGTTCAGCACTGCTGCACCTCTGACTTGAAACTCACTGCCACCTGCTGTGTTAAACTGCGACTGTTTTCTACTGCTTTCTGCTAACTACTCTACCTGTCTGTTCCACCTCTGTAGCCGCCTAACGGCATTATGGCGCTATATAAATTTTGTATTATTATTATTATTATCATTAGAAAGTCACTCAATACTAACTACATATGCACAACATTAATAGCACGATATGTGAATACGTACAATATTAATACTTCTCCAAAACAGCCAGTTGACCCATCACAACTGACTGAAGGTAGGATATTAATAATGCAATGAGCAGAGGACATTTTACTGGTAACAGCTAACGTCAAACAAGACTGTTGCAAATGAAGCAACTCCTACAGCATGTAAGGCAGTTGTAAAGTAGCGCAGCACTGTTCTAGACAAACGCACTGCAGCCATTCAGTGTCACTACAACGGTCACTAATAATTACAAAAATATATACAAGTCTTACGAAAGTATTATAGTGTGCTATCAGTAAGTCTCAGTTTTTAATGCCAAAACGAGCACATATGTATCCTAACATGGGTGGTATGTGCATTGGTGTTGATTACATACACAGCACACCACAGCCATGCATCATGTATGGTGCACCAAACACTGTCGCAGAAAACGAGTCCAAACAAAAAGTTTTACCACTTCACGTCACCACAGCCACATGTGTAACCTAACTGCATACATGACTCACTTATTTGTCTTCGCTAATAAAATGTGAGATGTTTGGCAGCCACAATATTAGTTAGTATTTGTACACCCTGTGGGTCACAAAACTGGGAACCCACACGACACAGTACAGCTAATTTCAAAGGAAGTCTGCACAGCCAATAAGTTGACCGATACACAGATACATACAAAGTGCAGCAGCAAAATGCAGAAAATACACAAAATAGACAACTAAAAAAACAGGATAACTAGCAAACAAAAGCCTGTACAGCTACCTCGTATGACACCCGGCCAGCTAACAAGACGGGTTTATTCCACAACTACCAAACATGTGCACAGCAAAGTAGTGTGTGTACTGTGTGTGTGTACTTGAAAGCATGCATGTGTGCTAATTTAAGTAAATATTCTGAACACATGCTGTCACTTCATGTGCCATACAGTGAAGCATCAAATTTCACAACTGATGCAGTTTAGCCAGAATAGTGGATACTCAAACTAATAAGGCAGCATTAGCAAGCGGGGACTAACGTGAAATGGCCTCTCAAGACACTCAGCAAGACACTGAACAAACTGACAGCACAGCAAAAATTCAATCACTGGGCAATCAGCGGTTGCTCAAGTCTACAGTGTACACTGCAGTACTATTGTCACACAATCCCAGAATTCTTTTCAAGCAAACCTTACTTCTACCTATTTTTTTCTAAACACTTTATATCCTGATACGGAGAAGGTTTGCAATTTGAATTTCCACCACATTCCAAATGCATACACAAATATAATAAAAGTATCATTTTCAAACAAACACTACAATGACTAGGCTACTTAAAAAACACCACACCAGTCTCCAGCCCCGAAAAAGAAAGCAACAACATGTATCGTCTAAATTACAAATGTACACAGTATGAACAAGAAAACTCCACAACAGCAATGGCAGTAGCACAATGTGCAGGTACACCTTAACTAGTCGAGTAACCACTGCTGTTACAAGTTTGGCATAGTGCAGATGAGTGTGACGGATGAGAAAGATGCAAAATGTCAGCAGATGCTAAGTGGCCGTAATACTGGCAACCATCTCGGTGTTGCTGTGATGTGGTTGTTGTATCAGTAGACCATACCAGCCACACTCACACGTCCCTTCTCATCGCTACTCCACAAACCGACCCTCATCTTCTCATCGTTTCGCTTCCACTCGGGAAGACGATAGAATTCAGCACGTGTCATCTTGAACAGCGTTTCAAACTCTTCGGACGACAAGTGACACTACAACAATTCAACATGTGCAATGCATAGTGAAGTGGTGTCTTGTGACAATGTAATCAGGTGCAAACCACAGCATGAAACATAACAGAGAGTGAAAAACTTAATATGTTGTTGTATGTATCCAGAGAAATTCACACGAGACAATGTTGTTGCACCATTTTTTTTACAACTTTCTGTTGACATTATATATCGGCAAAATGAAACAAAATAATTTTTGCAATGTACAGCAAATGTGTTAACACAATAATGTCAATACTCCAACAGTACTCCAATGTTGTTGGTTTGGTAGCAGGAAGGGTTTACGGCCTGAAAAAAGGCAGGGATTTGTAGGTGTTAATAAGCAGGCTGGATTAGTGGAGTAGAGATGCCTCATGATTCTGGGCTATACAAATCTACATGTAGCACTGACACTGATAACCTGGCTGCAATAACAATGTCCATGATGTCACTGTATCATCTATTCCAATAAAAAAGTCCAGAGTATGTTTCAGAGAGTGGCTCACCCAGACTGTGCATAAAAGGCACATAACACAATGTCTTCAGGTGATGACATCTTTACCTTAGTCAACTGGATGATATGGTTCACTTCATTCAGAAAACATATACTTTTACACCACACATTATGCTGATAAGAATCACTTTTGACTATACTGTTCACATAAGGCGTGCATAAGAAACACAGGACAGAGCATACCTCAAGTGAATGCTGATCAACTCCTGGCAACTGTTTTGCCGCGTCACTTTTCAACTCTTCGTATGCATACACCTACAACACAACCAGCCACACAATATTATTACCAATAATGGACGGTAAATACAGAATACAGCAAAGATCACAAATGCGCTTTTTAACACTAAATATTTTATTGCTCGGTGGCTTGGATGTGCCCACCTGTACAACGGAAGTTTCTCAGATGCCCTTCAGCGATAATAACTTATAACAACAGTGCAATTCAAGCATAGGTTTGCTGGATTCTAATAGATTGCTTTATCCGAGATGTCATAAATTCTGGCATAATTTTACATTAATGAACATGATATACATACAGGACACAATACAGCAATGAGTTTAAGAATTGTTCCACTTAAACATAGCATGTCCTCTATACAGTAGCGCTGATGAGTATACCAGAATAATATCGACCACACATGTTGGCAAAACAAACAGAAATCTGAAATCATGAAAAAATGATCAGTATAACAACACACTGTACCTTCGGAGGTTCTTCCAAACGCAACGATCCGCCAACACTGTCAAAGAAATAATGTGAAGCAACTCCTGGTGGCAGTGTTAGTGACTTGAGATACGAGCTATGCTGTTCACAACGACATACACACTCTTCACATTACAACAACAAACACAGAAAATCTGGCAGTAATTGACAATAGTCAACGTCACACCTATTTCAAACTCTCACCACAGACTTGCCTGTTAACCAAACAATGCACAGTACCCATCTAACAATCTCTACCTGACACTGAAAACCTGCGTCCAAAATAGTTTGACCATCACCATCGTAGTTCAACTTGATCTGCACCTGCTGTCTATAACATTGTTATTATTACAAATGTACACTGTCACACAAACACAGTATGGATACTTCATAGTCGCTTCAGTTGGTGAGATATTTAGCTCAGCAGTGATAATGACAGCCAGTGTTAACCAGGCAGCTTCAGCTGCTGTCTGAAGTATGTAAGAAATTGATCAGATGATAAGAGATGCAACAGTTTCAAATCTCCATTGTAGTTATTCATCAAGATGTGCTGCAACTTTTCTGTAAAGAATTGGCTTATTTGATGAACAACAAATAAATGCTAATGCCCCTGAATTTACAACACTGCATTCAAGATTACAGATGTCATCATCATCACTGTTAATACCAATATCACTATTGTTAAGGAGCTTACCCTCAAACCAGTTGTTGGATCATACTCAAACTCATCAGTAGGTGTTCTAGAGCCTGCAATTCAACACATTCCTGCCTGGTACAAATTATGGCATCACAAGTGCACAAAACCATCAGCTTAGAAATAACACATCCAGTGCTGGTTGCCATTACGCAACATGCTCAATGCAATCACCAAAATCAACTCGCATGATTGTGTTTCTAGAATACAACCTATGCCCACATGACAACTTCAATTATGATGGCAATGTCAAGGAATATGTGGCCAGTATTGGAGTCATCTGCCAACTTAAATTTATCCAGTACTGAAATGTTACGCAATTGCATATGCAACATGGGTGGCATTAGCTCACAGTTTGACATTACAACCCACTGTTTCTTAAGTGCATTACAGGCAATGTGCAATAATGCACTATATAGATTGACAATAACACTGACATTAAGAGTTTGATGTCATGATTACACAGACAAAGTGACAAACTGCAAAATGCAACATCAAACCAAAAACGTCTTGGCATACACGCAACAAACTTTATCGGTGTTGCAGCTCATTAGCAATGGGTGGGCAAAATACTTTCAAAATATTTCAACGATTTTAATTCATTCCGACATTACATAGAAATTGTGAAAAATCATCAAACACTGTTTCTGCTTTTCTGGGTCAACTGCAGTAAGTAAGTAACAAAAGCAATTAAAGTGTCTGATAATGACACAAGTCACTTCACAGGCACTACAGAGTCGTGAAAGGAACGACCGAAAAAAAGAGTCTTCAGATGACTGCAGAAAACTTGCCAGTAACAGAATTCAGCATTATAAGAATGGGAAACAGGGCTTGGTGTACTGGCAATTATGGCATAGATGCTAATTCAACCCCTTAGTAACCCATGTATTTTACAGGCCAGATGATCTTTTGCAGTGCATGGTTGTTGATTGTCGGCAGCCGTCGCTGCTGCCCATGTCTGGAACGAACTTCCATGCCACATTATGTCTACACCATCCCTGCAAGTTTTCTGCAGTCGTCTCAAGACTCATCTTTTCAGCCTTTCGTTTCCCAACCTTCTGAAGTGCCTGTGAAGTGACTTGTGTCGTTAAAAGACACCATAATCACATTTGTTACTTAATGACTTACTACTAAGGTAAAACTTGAAAGATAAGCATTACACTTTGTTACTCTCTCACTCAGTGAGATAACACCCTGGTTTGACAGAAAGGTTTCTCGTAAAATATAAATACACAAGAAGTTGACTACATGTTCATTACACACATGCACAATAACAAACCTGTTGAACTACTGCGCAGGTGTACATAAGCGGCACTGCTCTGCGGCCGTCGAGCTAACGGTTCACCATCAACACCATCCTTCATACATCCATAATAGTTGCAACGTAACACTACGACATCAGCAATGGCACATGACCATCAGAAACAAGCAGTTACTGGCACAACAAGCTGATGACAGTATCATTCCAGTAATTCTACAGTGTAGAAGGCGATATCCACTTTACACAGATGCTTTTAAGTTATAAAAATTTAACAACAGGTGCATTCATGTTCAAACTGTAGGAAATGTCTGTAACTGACGCAAAACACTGATACATTTACGAATGCGGCCTGAGAGTCTTGTGTGACACAGCAGTGCATTGGCAAACAATACCATTTGGTTAATATGAAAAATCATGTGCATTCCGAGGTTTTCTACATTAGAAAGCAAAAAAGCGATGACAAAAAAGAACAAAGCATCAACACAGAGTAATTTTCACATAATGCCAAGAGACGCGACTTGCCATGTAAGTGTGTGACGTGAGAATGTCTGGAGTAATACATTTCACCCCATAGCCTGGTCGCGGAGCTGCCAATCACACATGCACAGAAATATAAGTTACAACCACCACATACAAGACACAGGCAATAGCAGTCCGAGATTAACCACACAGCACTGACATTAAAGACACAAGACTGAGTAATGTCTTTAGTTTCATAACTGTGTTGAAAGCATTTATCATACGAAACTTAAAATCAGAGCGATTAAACCACCCCACCTGACACAGTATGGTCACTTTTGAAGGCAGTCTTGACAGCTGATCACTGAACAGATACAGTAAAAACTAAAAAACTAAAAGATAAAAAAATACAAGAAGAATGCACAGCTTAATGCAACTTAATAAACCAAAGCAATTAAGCATACAAAACACAAAAATTATATGGATGTCGCCTCCAAAGACACTCGGCCAGGAAATGAGGTGGCACAGGCCACACAGGGTTGCTCAAATAGCAGAAAAGAGTGGATTAGTAATGTGACTTATTCAGAAAATGGCACCTAAAACAGAATATTTGGTGCCAAGCTGCAATAGTACGACTGAGGCAAATCTAAAAAAAGGGCTGTACATGGCATTTTGGCATACAGCTTCAGACAGGAAGTAGTGGCAGGACACTCTCAGCATGACCACACCCCAACAAGTATGAAGAAGCTGCAATAGTACAATACAAACGGACGCAAGGCAGCACATACCAATGAGGCCATTGTGAGTTGGTGGAGCCGTGCGAGGACGATTTTCTGTCGATCGCGATCGATGGCGTCTCAACATTTCCAGATCACGAGACGGAGCTATCATAACACAACCACTGCCAACTAACTGCTGTGTGTAACATCGCAGTCAACATGTTTCTTCACATATTCAAAAACATCTCGACACTTGTAATTGTCACTCGCATACATCAATACGATTGTCAAAAAATGCTCATGCGAATACTACTACACTGTGTTTCTAGAACATGAAACCCCCAAATTGACAATAACGAGGGCTTATCAAAATATGTGCAACAAATTGTCATGCTGCGTTTTGCACAAATGCTTGTCGATAAAGAGAAATATTATACTGGTTCCACTTATATC
>Ga0056115_1001668_pt1 | contig 10796 bp, 7 predicted proteins | sample WorMetOlspDAHAB1_FD_77007 | JGI IMG/M metagenome (GOLD analysis project Ga0056115, IMG submission 77007) | Marine gutless worms symbiont microbial communities from Max Planck institute for Marine Microbiology, Germany - Olavius sp. DAHAB.1 ... | reverse complement strand
GTGTCTACGCATTTGTGTCACAGTTAACTTTGATAGATCGTTAATCTTAGTATTGAAGCGTGAGCAGGAAAATAATGCATTCCGCCCAATAGGAGAAAGCATACGACCAACACAAACGCCATAGCAAGACATAGTTCTCACTACTAGACTATCACTGTCTAAGCAATTCTGGATAAATCTGACAGACCTCTTTGCAGAGATAAAAGATAAAAATTTATAAAATTGCATAAAAACACCAAAAGACACAGAAAGGTAAAAATACCCAGAGTCAGACAGTATAGTAGGCCCTACTAAAATTGCGTTTCAGGACGAATACTTTACCCCAGCCACGCTGAAGCCGACAAGATCTTTTACAGTGTGTCGTCCAGCAGCAAGGCAGAGACGTTGAACATTTGATGTAAAATCTGCAGGGTGTGGCAGTTAATTTGGACAATAACTAAGACAATGTTCGTTTTCTGATGTTAATTTCTTTGATGAAGTTAAGACGTACAAAAGAAGGTGCCGATTTTTTGGTTCACCCTGTATGAACATGTGTAACCTGTCGCGTTAGATGAAGGTCAACATATGACTGTTTACATCCGTTATCCTTTTAATACACTGTTATTTCACCGTTTTTGCACGTCTCTGCTTCGTCGCGAATAAATACTATTATAGTTATAAGAATATTTTGTTATTATTATGTTTTGCCGTCGGTAGTATAGATCCCGGGGTCTAAAAACTATAACATGTGTTAGAACGGCTTAATTCATCCTCGGAGGGTTGTGTGGGCAAAGGTACTCGAAACAGCGACCGCACTGTAGCGTTGAATTCAAACAGATAGTCGCTGAAAGAGGAAGGCGCTCTCGCGGTGATCATCTGTGCTTTGTGTGGTGAGCATTCCAAGGTCGCTTAAGATGTCCATCCTGTCCTTGTTGATAGATCCCATTGTTTCGGCCGCGACTGGAACAAACAATTATATTACTGTGTCAATGACAAATACTCGTTTCTTTTCCTTTCGGCTGCCGCCTCTGCTGCCGCGCCTGGTGTCTGGGACGTCTCGTGCACGTATGACTGAGCCAGTGTGTCGCTCACTGTGACGTCCCACGTGACGCACTTTCCTTCTTTCCACGGCAGCAGTGTGACACCGTCAGGTCGCTTCCCATCAGTTCTAAGCAGGCTCCTTTAACACCGGGATGTCCGCCTTGTCGATAGTGCGCCAACGCAGGTCGTTCAGCCTTGCCGATCGTCCGCTATCTCCTCCGTACGACAGACGACGCATTAGTATTAGTATTTTTATTTTATTACTATTATTGTTATTATTATACTATTGTTGTAGTTGATGTTGTTGTTGTTGTACACATTCATACAGTTTGAAAGTTTTTAAAAAATCTTCCTCGTTAGGCGTCATCAGATGAACAACGCCGTCTGCAATAGCCTAATAATGTCGATGACACAATGATCCGATTTTTTCAAAGTAATAATAGAAATTTGTCCGCGATCTCGATGAATATGTCGCTGAAGTTTTTTTCGTGGCACAGTGGGTTATGCAGAGCGGCAAAATGCGCGGCTCATGTGGTTGTAAGTTTAACGACGATGTGGGCGGTGCATTCGCAGTGAAAACCATCTGCCTGCATCCGCAGTTTTGCAGGTGCGCAAATTTAAACGAAAACGCGTCCGGTTTCAGTACGCAGAACTCGGCAAAAAGATTAGACACCAGAGACACTTTTTTATCGCCCCGGGTTGTGCAGTATTAATTAATCGTGGTTAAAACAGAGCACATATTACAATCGACTGAAGTTCGACAGCGTTAAAAAATTGAGCTTCCGTTTTACGGAGTGCGGTTGAAACATTAATGATAATCATATTTACTTGTGGTAGGAGGAAACCCGATTGGCATCCCTCACATGCTGTGTTGCCACTCTAGAAGTATTCGCGGTTTGTATTAAATTACATCAGCAATCATTTCGTATAGTGCACATACAACACAGGAGTGCATTACATACAGTTTTTTTCGTATATTGCAATGTCACGTACCGGTATCTAACTTTTATCAAGTGTTCATGTTTTTATGGGGTTTTGCCTATTTCTATCCTGTCTTGTGCTTATTGTACTTCTGCTCTTGTGGCGAATAAGCGTATATATACAGAGCTAAAGCAGTTGAACCGTATTTGCTTTTTAACATTTTGTACACATGGAGTGAACTGACGTCGCCCTTAGTTGCCGCAGCCATGTTGGAGGCATACTATACACTTGCAGACTCTTGTGTGTGCATACGCATCAATCGAAATACACGTTGTGGCTGAGTTGTTAAGATGTCGGGTGTTTGGCCGGTGGATTTTCCCTATCTATAGTTGACAGGTCACCACTTGGTGGGTAAACTATCCGCTATGGTCAGCAAACTAAGCCAACTCAGCCTTCCATCCCTTCAGAGTTGGTATATAAATGAGTAGTAATCCGTGCATTTACATGGATCATGGAGGTGGAGACCGTTAATAACGGCGGACTAGGAATATGTGTGTCTGTACGGCAGCACAGGTCAAAGTCCGTGAGCGCGGGCTTGGCCTGCTGTGGCCTAGGCCAAGCTGTCTGTGACGACAGCGCCGCTGAAAGCAAATGCGCAAATGCGGCGCTTTAGGCTATACGTGATCCCTACCTTTAACTTTTCACCTTTACTAAAAAATTGCCAGAATGCCGCATTTTAACTCATCTTTGATCGCTTAATACCTCCAACATGGCTGCACTTCGGGTGATTAGTAAATTGAACTCTGTGCACCTCTGTGTGTGTGTGTGGCTCGGTGTCACCGGATCGCAGATGGATGCGTTAATGGCATAATGGCTGGAGCATGTCTCGCGAGCAACATGCAGTGCGCAGCGCTGAAGGTTGCGAGAGTCGGCATTTATTACGTTATTGTTGATGGTCGCGCAGCCGCAGCAATAACGGTAATCGTCTCTGACACGAGCCAACGCTTGCACTGCTGTGTGATCTGCGTATAAAGGGTGACCGATAACAACTAAGCCACTTACCGATTTATCATTAAACTATAATAAAAGCGGTCAATATTGCTAGATTTTTTGACATCAAAGTTGAGTGTACAAGTAGCATAATAAGTTGATACTATTAAACAGGACAGTGTAATGCGTCACCATTATAGCTGTAGAAGGACCACTAAATCAACTGCTGATTATGATTATGATCATTATGCGTGTGACCTTATCTGCAACGTCATCAATTACTGTGTTTGAACTTTGAGCTGCCATCATAAGGGTAAGATACGGGTAAAATGGGACTGGTATATGAAAAATCGTAATTGAAACGCTGAATATAAAGGATGGAAATAAAAGACGTTTTTACATGAATTTCCATCTAACAGATGGTTTAGACGTGAAAAATTCACAAGGCCAAATGATAAAAAAAGCGTGACGTCATTTACGTTACATGACGCTTATCACACAGTAATTGACGCCACAAATTAGGTCACGCATAGAATATTTAATACCAAGTGATAACGTTATTGTCACTGACACTTTGATTTGACGAAAAAATCTATTCTCGTTGACAGGCTTTAATACGATTAAAATACGATAGTACGACTTATTGATGATTCTTTAGTGGTTTACTTTTCAGACCACCCTGTAGGTTGACTGCAATGCAAGGGAATTGCTGCTGCTGAGTGCGACGATCTGCCACAAACGTCCGCTGCACTACAAACGATAGATCAACAGTGTCCCCGTTAGCAGAAACATTGCCATTGCAACTTTGCAAGATGCCAGCGTGATGCCTTTCTTCATTGTCATACTCATGCAGTGGTATTCGAATGGAATTCAGCGGGACCTGAGGGTTAGATAAGCCGCCAGCCACGGGTGCCGCCGGTGGCTAATAAAATACGAAAAATAGCGGCCAAAATCGTTGAAAAACTCTGTACTACAGCGTGTCTAACATGTCACTAATTTAATCTTGAATAACCTTAACAAACTTGAACCGATTTCTATAATATTTTTGCATATACCATTATTAGAATTTTTGCGACAAATCACAATTATATTTTCTTACTGAACCTCCTGTGAACTTACTTTGCCTTGCAATATCTCACTGTGGCGTAAATGAAGTGTAAAATATTACAAAATCTTGTATTCAACAATTTCCGGTAGCGAAAAAACGACAATGGTGATAATATACATAAAACACGTCAACAAAAAACGACATAAATTAAACTAACTTATTTGATTGTTACTGAGACTCAAAATTGGTGACATCAAACAGAAAAAAAATCAAAAAGTACAACGCCAGAATGACCTGCGATAACCGACCGCATTTGCAATATTAAAATGAGCCTACTGACAACAATGTGACACAATGCACATATCAGCTGATATATTGCTTATGTCTGCAATAAATAAAAATAGCAAAAACTGTGTTTGTACAAAAAACAGAGAGAGACGTCAGCAGATGTGACTCCACACTCATGGCAAACACAGAACATAACTGCATACTTTGTGGCAGTCAATAAAACTGCTGAAAAAATATGCTGAAAAGCATCTGAAAGAACTTCGCAAAACAACTCATGCATTTTAAAGCCCAAGACAGTATCAATAATTGTCAATCAGCATATCAACAATTACTGCAAGATAATATCACACTCAGCCATGCGATTTCAGCAGAGCGTATGCTCATATTAGTATAAGCAACAAAACCGTAACATAAAAATAACAATATCAATTGGCTGGTGGGCCAATATAATAACAATAATATTAGTATTATTATTGTTGTTGTCATTATTATTAAGAGGACTCTATTTATAGTGCTATCACTCGGGTCATCTGAGAGAAAGTCAGTCAGCGAAAACAAAAACAAATAAACATATATTATATTACGCCACAGAAAAAAAAGAGGTACCCTCAAAGTGGAACGTGTACAAAGTTTTTGAAAGCACGCCACACGGTGATTTGTCTTAACAAACAAATCTTAAAAAGTCGCTCTAACTCGAAACTAGAGCGCTTTGAAGTTGGATAGCTTTTCAAACAGTGTAGTGAATATATGCATGTGAACTCAATGAGTGGAAAACAACACAGAAACAATATAAGCAAAAATAAAGAGACTAAAAAGCTGCATAGCGACAACAGCTGAAGTGACTTCAGAGTAAGTTACGCAGGGTGGGGTCCTCGGGGACTGTCCTCGACCTCGAGGACAGCTCGAGGACAAAAAATCATGGCCTTGGCCTTGAAGACCACTGGCCTTGGCTTTGGCCTTTGCCTCAAGTCAGCTGTAAGTTGCAATTAGTCACTAGTGACTTATCTGTAGCAGACTAGGAAAGACTCACTGCTTGTGAATACTGAAATTGAGTCTGAGTGTTATCACTGGCATGGAAGAGTTTTATTATTATTAATGCCATTATTGTTAAATGCATTTGTTAACGGGCTTATGTATCTACATAAAAACGCAAATCGTAGGCCGATTGCTGGCCTTAGCCTCGAAAACCGCCGGCCTTGGCCTGGCCTCAAACATGCTGTCCTCGAACCCATCCCTGAAGTTATGTGGTAACAACAGTCAACAATGTCTGTCGTTTGTAGACAAGCGACAAAACAGAATATATCTGACATGATTTCATTATTACACTTACACAGCAGTAAACATCCTTGCGGCGCATTCTCTAACACGGAAGCGAATCAACGATTCACAATAGCAAAGAAAATCCACATCTCAAACGCAAATCTCACTGTCAGAAAAAAATGCAACATGTAAAGGGATAAAAACAAATCTATCAAAAGCAAAAAAACTGAAACTGCATGTTTCATGTTTTCGGACATTTGTGTATCAAAAAAAATGCTAAATAACAAGTTCAAAATAGAAACAGAAAGCACTGATGTAACTAGCACACAAAATGACGACAGGATGTGAAGTGGGCGGAGTTTAACATTGCCGCACCCGACACAATGCAGGTCATTTCGGAAGCCGATACACCCTGGAAATGTTGTACCTTTCCTATTCAGCAGTGAATGACCAGCGACATAAATAACACACTCGTCTCGCATTGCTTTTTGTTCACAAGTTAAGAAGGCAGATAAAAAACAGAACAAAGCTGACAAACACTGCAACATTGATGCGTTCTCAGTGTTCGCCAACAACAAACTGGCTTGCACGCGCTGGCGAGCATTTACATTCACACATTTACTGGTGTTTTACGCCATTCGACCTACAGTCGGAACTAACGTGATACGTAATGGCAAAAAATAAAGAGAAAAATTCATTTACAAGAAAAAGCTGGGAAAACTTTTTTTACATACGAACCACGTGGACCATATGTTCAACACAGTACGGCGGGACGCACTGTCACAAGCATACAATTCACCATACATGATACAATTAGGACGTGGCTTATAACGCTTGCAATCAATTTGTGAGGCGTTCTCCCTTACTTCACGACAACTAAATGTCAAACTCCATCTAAGAAACAAACGGACACGTTTGTTTGTCCGATTGTCTGCTGTGTCTGTCAGGGGAATCCATCGTATGGGGAACGAGGCGCGATACTTCATCGAAATTTCAGGCGGAAAATCCGGGATCCACCAATAAATACACTAAATTTGGTCAGTTGATTATCAGGAAAATCATCAAAATTATTGCCACCAGATTTTAGGCTAAATGCACCACATTCGATTCCTAGTGTCTGTTCGTTTGTCTCTTAGATAAGAGTTTGACACTAATTTCGAAAATTCAGCGTGGTCTGTAGCGTTCTCCAAAGTGATCTCTCCTAATGCTTTCACGACACGGCAGATATGGCCGAATAACATTCAGCTTAGAAAAACTTCTAAAGCAGCAGAATAGGTGCACGTTAAAACTGTGCCCAGCCTGAGTGACGAGATGGATTGGCATTCACATCAGCGCTGCTGTCCTACCTGTTAAATATTGTAAAAAATACCAGAAAACGTACCACTAAATGGACATTGTAAAATATACACTAGCGGAAAAATCTCTATCTACCACTCCTACCAAACAACTATGCACTACTGTATAAATGTAAATTACCCTAAATGTTTTTGACAAGCAGAAATTCAGAGCAATCCTTCTAGAGTGAAAAATCTACATTTATGCAGCAGATAAAACAACTGTGCAGTTAGGCCAGAAACAATTTTCAGAATATCTCGTAAATATTTATTTAGTTCGAAAATGAAGCAGTTTTCCACAATTTCTGCAACCAAGAGGCAAAACAGTGAACAGAGTTTCCACAGTCAAACATTTCCACACAGACTGTCACACAAAACCACATGGCAAGCTACATATGAACGTTTGGCGGATCAAGACCCCACTGCCCAATGTACCGTTCACAGGACTGAGCTTGCAAAGCGTGCATTCCAATGCTCAGCTCCATCTGTCTGCAACTCACTACCTTCACTTGTCACTGACAGCGACTCTCTGAAGACCTTCAAATCTCGAAGGCTGAAAACAATACTTTTTCGTTTAGCGTTTGACTGTAGCGTAAACTATACACGTCTGACCTCATCACATTCCCGCCAGCGTCTCTGAAGTTACGACCTCACAGTGCTTTCAAAGCAGTTTCTTCTTCTTATTACTATTATATTTATCATTATTATTAAATTACACTTACTGTTTGCTTAAAAGATTGATATTAGTAAGAAAGAACGAAAATATTACGACGTCTTTTGCGGGAAAACAAAAACGTGAAAAGTTAAGAGTCAGCGAAGAAAAAGAAACCAAAAAACAGCACACAGGAAACGCAAATGACAGCCGCACTGAAAATCTGCCTGAATGTAACTGTTGATCACAACATTGATGATGTCATTGTGGACACCTAACTCTAACCCTGACCCATCGACACGTCAGCCAACACGCATAACAGGTCCCTCAACCAGCCAGCGCCGATGGCAGAATTGAACGCTGAATTTTCTATTCGCCTAAAATGTTCGGACATTCGAACGTTGTACCGCGTAATCCAGCAAAAATTTCCCCCCCCCCGAAAAAAAATTCGGCTGATGAGTCCAGCGTCAGCAGCAGTGACATGCAACGACTAACTGCAAACAGGCGCTACACTAGACAAGCTGCGCAGCTTGCAAACATCACGTCGTCAGCGAGTTTCAGCAGTCAGACGCCAGAGACCTGGACGGAGATGACCTGGACGGAATATCATCATCGGAGGCATACGCAGGACTCGCCGAAGTCGAATTGCTGTTCGCGGTTGACTGACAGTCGAGCAGACTACGATGGCGTCTGTCAGCTCTTCTGTACAACGTGATTTCCTACCATCGAACCATATGTATGTCGATTTTATAACATTTCGCTCGTCGATTTAGCGTCTGTGTGTGTCAAAAATATTACTCACTGACAGAAATTCGGTTATTAAAAAGTTGTGCGCAAATGAATAAATGTACGAGCCTTGAAAAACATCCAAAATAAAGTAAACACGAGAGATAAAAATTGGAAAAATGTGTACACACGAATACCTGTTGTCTATTATCTTCGCACACTGACTTATGTAGTGTGTACAATTGTAACACGTGTTTTAATGTTCACCTATAAAACGAAAAACTTTTAAGAAAGCAAGTCCAATAAATAGAAATTACTGCTGAGACATCACAGGATTTTTGCATATTCATACTTTGCTCTTGACAACGTAAAAAAACCCAGAAAAAACACATACGAACTAGACAAGCGCAAATAGACAAGAGGCGCATATTACGTGTTGCTTGAAATATCGACGATCATCGTCATCGAGAAGAACCAGATTGAGAAAGTAGCGAACAGAGAATTTCTTGTTGACGTCGTTCATCGTCGGCGTCAGGTCGTATCCACTCAGAAACAGTCGGATTGGGATCGACTCGCCTGTCAATCGCATTTGCAACGCAAAGTTTTCCAACGTTGGTTGGTTGGTTGCTTGGCCGGCATTCTCAGCATTTATCGTGCCGCAAACGTTACTTTACTGCTTCTTCCTCTAAGAGAATGTTTAAAAAATTACCCTTTTTGGAATACAATATAATTATGTGTGTGAAACGTGAGAGAAAGACAACTACTGCTTCTGATTATAAAATGTGCTCGACCGTCAAAACACATTTTCAACGCTTGCCTCAAGGAATTGATCATTGTTACATGTTAAATGAATGTGCTCAGTCAGAAGCCTATTTAATGCAGTTTGACCTCTGTTAGAAAATATACGAGGCAGCGAAGAAAGTTTGGAATCATCTTGTATAGTCAGAAATTAGTCTCAAAATTTGATCACTTGTCAACGAAAAAACGGTTTCTAGCATACGCTGTAACGCTGTAACATCTGCTGTCAAAACAGTGAATTAATGGCTGGTCATTTCCACTTTGTCAACTAATAAAGTTATATTAAACTAATAAACTCTACTACCTAAATCGGCCAGATATAGTATCCGAGCCACACAAAAAATTTAACAATAAAAAACTTCACCTTTGACAGGCAAGCCGTCCATTATCTCATACTTGGCAATGACTTCACTTTCACTTAAACCATTGTCACCTACATGCATACACATCAGCAATTTACACGCTTTGTTTCAACTTGAAACCAGCAAATTGAGGGTTAGGGTTTAGGGTTAGGGACCAGACCGACAAATAATTGGACCGACAAATGTTTACATTCTTAACAGTTCCTTCGACTCAACTGGGCCACAGGGTGCCTTAAAAATACAGTCTTGTTAAAAAGGTGGCACTAGCCTCTATTCAGTTGCGACATATTGGTGCAATAGAAAGAAAATTCTATACGAATTTTAGTGAAAAAGTTACAAATGTTACGCTTTGGGAACATGACTGTGCAAAAAAACTTAAACACGTTAGAAAAGATGACAAAAAAGCCCAGGAACAATGCACAACTCAATACAACACAATAAAAAAAATTACAAATAAAAATAAAAATAAAGCCACCTCATTTTGTTGCCTCTAATGACACTTGGTCAGGAAACGAGGTGGCGTTGGCTAATTCTACCAACTCCAAGCGCCATATAGGACGAACAGAGTACAGCAAGTACACTTGAACATACTACAACACAAAATAACAAATGACACAACCAGTGAACAGAATTGAAAAAAACTGAATTTATTCCATAATAACACAAAAAAAAACAGGAACTTGTGTACCTGAACCAGTACGTTCAGTCCTACGAAAGGTTTGCTTTCGTGCGTTTTATCTCAACTGAACGACACAAAAATAAACTTTGCAACAACTAGATCTGGACAACGAAACAATAAACAAAGTTGTTTTGCCAACTTATAGCAACACAACTTAAACAGCCAAAATATACTTATAACTTACAAAATGAATAAATAATAAGTATTGTTCGCTGTATTATAAATATGAATCAAAAACGCAAAATAATGATTGAGCTATTGCTCAATCATTATTTTGAATGAAAATAATTATATTTAACAGTTTCAGCATCATACGCATAAACAAGAATGTTGTGAAGTCTGCTTCTACGTTGTTTTTTTCTCTACATCGCCACAATTTGACAGTTTCGCCAACCAAATTAATTCTCACAACTGATACGACAGTTTTCATACAAACAGTCGTCGATTGACTCAAACTCGACTTCAAGCCTGCAAATCTTGGGAATTAAATATTCAACATAATAAGGCTCTAATATGCCTTCAAAACGCACAGCAAGTAATTAAGTAAGTAATAGGATTTATAAAGCACACTTAAAGCTACTGTCTAGCTACTGTCAGCCAAGTTCTTTCCAGTTGCTGCAACAGCACCTGCCTCCTGATTTTCAGTCATCTTCAACCTTGACCGAATTCCGCCACAGACTAAAGACATACCTGTTCCATCAATCATTTCCAGACATTT
>Ga0056115_1001667_pt1 | contig 10797 bp, 6 predicted proteins | sample WorMetOlspDAHAB1_FD_77007 | JGI IMG/M metagenome (GOLD analysis project Ga0056115, IMG submission 77007) | Marine gutless worms symbiont microbial communities from Max Planck institute for Marine Microbiology, Germany - Olavius sp. DAHAB.1 ... | reverse complement strand
TTTCTTTGATCGCCATTCGCCGAAGCTCCGCATGTATAAACAACAGCCGCTCAATTTTGATGCTTGGACATGTCTTTCTCTTTTCCGTCCGCCGCCGTTTCTCCAGCACGTATATTTTCGGCATACGACCCTCGCTTCTCCCCCACCCCCTTTTAACTTCTCCCCAGTTTTTGTTGCATTGCATCGCGCCGCGCTGTTCGGTGGCACTTTTACCGCTGTGCAGCGCTTCAAAAACGTGCAGCTCCAAATGCGTTTGTGCAGTTGCAAAGTCAAGTGTAAATTTCTACAGTTAAGCTGAAAACGCTGATTTTCTGTCGAAGATCTGTCTGGAATCCCTTGCCAAACGCAGTCAATTTTAACTCACTCGCTGTTCTTAAAAGATTACTAGAATTTTCATACCATTGACTATTCGTACCACGGACTATTCGTACCATGTATAGACCATTCTTGCCATGGACCATTTGGAACACTTATATAGTTAAGTTTTTTCCTCTTTTTGTGTATGAACCTCATATGAACAGAAAAGTCTACAATAACAACAAAGTATGTAACCTAAGTCGTTCGAACAGTCTATGGTACGAATAGTCCATGGTACGAATAGTCAATGGTTGAAAAGTCCAGATAGCTTCTTAAACGTACTGTTAAATGTGTAAACTTTTCTAGTCACCTTAAGTCACTAATATGTCAGTAAAATTTGAGGGCAACCGTACGTGCACCTTTGTGCCTTTCTGTTCTGTCTGATGTTATTTGAATTTTAAATGTTATTTTATTGCTGCTTGAACGAAATAAAATGAACGAATGACTAAAATCACTAAATTAATGAAAAAGGATGATTTTGAATTTCAGCAATCAGCATTCGAAAGGGTAACAGGCTGTGAAATATTCCTGCAAATATCCCATGTTTTAGATTTTATGTCAACGCTCTGATCGCTGTTTTGCTCGTGGTCAGTTGTAATGCACATATACGATCTTGATGCAGTTGGAACACACGAAATTATTTGATAAGATGTAATGCGACATATTATATGACAAATATTCATGCAGATTCATAGCATACATCATTAATGAGAGTTGACGACTACCGCAATTTTTAATAAACTGATAACGACACACATTTTAGCATCGATTATGTATTGTGCAATGATGACTATGAATGATTTCTTGGTGATTTTTATTTCCAGTTTATATTATCTCCAAGCATAAGTTTGTGTGTGAAGGTATGTTTAGGCCTATTTGTTCATGTTTTATTGTCTGTTTGAAATTTTTAATACTAATTTCTATTTTTATTTTATTTTTAAAAATGTGTTCATTCCAGTGTTAAAACTATACATGTATGACATATGTTACAAAAACTGAAGATAGGCGTATTGAACTTTTATGTTGAAACGCATTGCCGGAATAATGGCGTAATATCGTTGTTGCAAAATATTGCAATTATTATATCATCTAAATTTTTCGTGTACCGCCATTATTCGAAAGACTGCTGTGGGTGAGCTTCAAATTGTGCAAAATGACAGTTTATTTGTCAGCATACGATTTTTTAAGTTATGGGTGAATTCGAAAAAAATATAATTCTTACTACAGACTAAATTGGTAAACTGCGAATCACCAAACTAGACTGGAATTCAGTTCACCATCGATCTAAAAAATCATTTATTATTAAAACTATAATGGCAACAGTAGAACTATCATATAATCTCTGTATGTATCGCTTATCAGTAATACAAGTGTTACAGGCTACAGATACTGCAGGTGATGTGCTGAACACAAACGTCAAGAAAAATTTGCCATTGGTTATGGATCAATGTGATAGTAGCCTGCGTGTCTGAGTTATTGCCGGTGCTGTGCGGATATTGCTGGACAGTATCTTATTTCGGTTATTACTTTTCAGTATTATGTATGTGTTGATGCCATTGTATATAGCCTATCACTATATTATTTGATTTTCTACGCAACCATTGTGTAGAGTAAAGGTGAGTATGTAGGACCACCAGCCGAAGAGCATCATATTGAGCGAAATGAGGTCGAAAAAAAGGTGTGCACATGTACACGTCGATTCTGTTTGAACAAAGAGCGCGCACAACGCCACCTTTCGGCGCCTAAGCGCACAATTGCGTGCTGCAATTGCATTATTCAAGCGCGCTTTTCGTGAAGTGGAAAACGCGAGCCCTGGAAAAAACGAGGCGACAGAAACAGTCGTAACAATTGCACGTCTCGTTGTATAACTGTCAACTTGGGACACAGCGGCGGCACTTTGGGAAAGTGGCATGCGGCGAGTATACAGGGTGGCTCTGAAAAACCAGCCCAGCAAACAAAATGCAATTTCTCGACAACCGCATGCGACATTTTGATACCCGAATTTCCTCATTTGTTGATGTGCTGAACATTGAGCAACTTTTATTCACCGCTAAACGGTAGAAGTACATATATAAATACAAAAACGATATAATGGCAATACGAGAAGCAAAAAAACAACAACACGACATATGCATAACTTAACTAAGCAAAAGCATTATAACCAATAATCACACGACAGCCGTGTAATATAAACATTGCAAATCACAATTCACTGTTGCTTATTACGTGCGCAATCGAAATTTCTAAGTTCAATTGACAGTTGAAAATTTGACACGGAATATTTAAACAGCGGTATAACTTTTGACAAAAATGACATAATTTGTTTAAAATTCTCAGAATTGCAGCAGGATCTCTAAATGGCGAAATTCCGGGTACAAAAAAATCTCGCATGGTTGTCGAGATGTCCGCGGTGGAGGTATTTTTCGGGCCACCCGGCACATCACCGCCTCTTTGTGTCCACGGAGACACGTGCAAAGCGTCCTATACAACTGATCGCGATGCAGCGTTGTACTCACGCAAACACTTCATCAATAAAAATCGTTTCTTTTTTTCCTCAACTGATGCGGAGTATCGTTTTGTTGTGCGGTCATCCGGGCGATAGACTACTGGACGACAAAATTTCGGGTTAGGGTTATAGGGTCAATGTTAGATGGTCATATTCGATGTTGTGGTACATTTTAGTTTAAAACATCGTCAAAATCAGCGTATAAATAGATTAATTCTAAGATTATACTTTGCGGCCTACAGCTGTTAAATGTCATTTCGCTAAAGTTATAATGTGTGTAAATTACAATTTATCGCATCGCTTCAAAACCGCTGAATGCATGCAGAATACTAATCTTGAATGCATGCATTTGCTTGAATGACTTAATTTCTTTACACATTTTGCAACTTTAACAAGTTATATTATGCTTTTTTGTATATAGCTTTAGATAAAGCTTATCTGTACACGTGTTTCAAACACTGCATCAAAACATATATATTATGCGTAAAACTTATTATGTTTCACATTTACACGTTCAAAAGTAAACGGAACAAAAAAGAAACATCAAGCTCTGTATATAGAGTGAAAATATAAGAAAATATTTTAGCCTGCTCGTATTAAACTAAAACATCGGCTATACTTACTGAAACTACGCAGCCAATTAAAAATTCAGAAATTCGCTCGGCGTACATACATTACATATATGTTGTTACTATCCTGATAATTATGTAAGATTGCTTCGGAGAATGGCGGCGGGTACAATAATAAGCACGTTTGTGTCAAAAAGTCAGTTGCTAGATCTTATCGCCATATTGGTCGGGTATAATGAAAAGCTTCATTCGCCGAAACATAGAAGGGTTGCAACAGAAAAAGACAAACAAGCAAGCAATCAATTATCGTATCTCACAGTCTGCCTATGTTTATATGCTGCACATTGTTTCATCGTTCTTTTTTATGCACATTCTATTCGAATTGAATTTGTCAATTTATTCCGGGAGAACTTCAAGTTTCGTTATACTGTAGCATGGTTCCTGTCGTCTCATTAACGATGCTATAGTCCTGCACCATTTCCGGCTAATAACTGTTTTGATTTGGTTTTATTTTCATGGCTTTTATTCAGTATCTCTTTTATATTAGTCGGTTTATGTCCACGTGGGGGGGGGGGCAACGTCTAGAATGTGCATCAATAAATATCAATCAATGTAATATTGAAACAGTGCAGCTCGTATATAACATGCATTTAGTGTGCAGTTGTACACGAATGTGAAATTCTCGAATAGATTCGTGCTGGTGTGAACTGTAATTTCTGTTGACATTCGGCGTCAACAAAAGCACGATTTTCAGCTCCATTCACGCAGCAACGAGCGTTCTGCGAAAGGGAAATTTTGCAGCTCTGAAAATTTCTGCTAAAATGTCTCCGCCAGCCGCCATTAAATTCGCTTTGTCGCGATGCGTCTTTCGACTGCCGAATACGTTTTGTATGAGCTACCAGAACGAAGCTGCCGCGGCAGTATGGTAAACGACAAAGAATTGTGAACGCATACAGTACAGTGTTTACATCCAACTGTCGTAGAACAGATCAGCAGCTGCTCCGGCGTTCTGCTATACACGCTTATGGCGTATATCATTCGCACATGTCGTGTTTACAGTGTGTCGCTCGCGCGCTGACAAAATATGAACTCGTATGCAAGAGGACAAAAACGCGCGTCGGCAGAAGGATGCCAAAAATTGCCGCACACATACAGGGTGGTCTCAAAAAGCGATCAACTTCTCAATGTAAAATCGTATTGACATTCGTCAACAAGGCTAGATTGTTTTCATCAAATTTGAGCTTTCAGACGGCAATGGCTAGACCCCATTAAGCCAACACCAAATAAGGCAGCACATCAGCAGTACTGGTTAGACCGTCCATAGAATACCTAATACAAACTTATTTCTATACTATATAATATAGTATAACCCTAGCCGGCGCAAAGGTCAAGAGGATGAGCTCCCTCGCGACGGACCTCACGATCTATGCGTAAATTTTGATCTTGTTCTTCTTACTGTTTTGGGCCACCTTGTCCACATGGACGGCAGAGGATGTTGCCGACTGCTGAGTACTGACGTCTGACTCAGTGACGATGGTCGGATCTGCTGAAAGACTTAGAAGAAACTGACGACGTATGCTGCACGCTGGCGGCGGCGCTGTCAGCGTAAATCGGGGAGGCAGTCACTCGACACTCGACCGGTTGCGTGCCAAGACAAATTATTCTCGTTGAAAAACGCACGTCGTTAACTCGACGTCACCCAAAACTATACACACCGGTAGAACGTTCTATAATCCATAAACAGCAGAAAATGTGGCACTAGAGTTGGTATGGCGCGTTTCTAGACGGATTCTGGTTTTTCAGTTTAATAGTTTTTCTGTGGTTGTCGTTCGACAAATCCATTTTTAGTAAGTCTCATATTTTCACTGAGTTCTGTGTATATTATGTAAAAAAACTGCATGTCTACGATTTTGTAATTCATCGATTTAGCTTCTGGTACAAGTGTGTTTCAATAAAATTACTAACATGCTAATACAAGAAAACAACATCACTGCCAATGAAGAGCGGTCATCGTAATTGAGTTGAGTTTACGTAAGCAGCATCAGATTCGTTGTTTTTCACAAGGTAGTGCGGCGACATCAGTCGGGCAAAATATTCTGGCGTGAAATTTTCTCAGAATTCTGTACATAAAAATTGTTCTTAAATCGGTTCATTATTTTCGTCGAGCTATTCAAAATATGAAAAGGGGCGCGTTTTTTGAGACACAGTGTATATGCTGTGCAGTTACGTTGAAATAAAGTTCCGCGTGCCGATGTTTCGCCTCTGCGAGGACTTAGTTGGTGTGTGCTGCTTGCCGCGAAAGAGAGCGAAAAAACCGGAATCAGTTATCGCGTGCGAGCTTGGCCGTTGTGTTCATTTCAGTTCCACACTCATGCAATTTGCTGCGTAAATAGAGACCATCGCTTGCCGCATCCGTATCAGCGCCATCTTCATCGCAGCAGCAGCAGCAGCAGCAGCAGACAGCCAGTTTGTGTCTCACCGACACCGTATGATATACGCGCATTCAAAAACATAAAACATCAAGAATTGTCGTCGGCATATGGGTAGGGTGATGGGACACTTCACTCTAAACATGGGTTTCATTTTTTGGGTCCGTCTTTAAAAACGACATTATATTAGAACTATTTCCCAATTAAACTTATTATATATGTTCACGCTAATAATCGCCGTTGAATTTTGGCTGTCAATGATTATTGTATTGTTAGCGTGAAAGTTTTTAATAAGTTTAATTGGGAAGGGCGGAGCAAAACAATGAAACCCATTTTATAGTGAAATACTCCTTTAAGGTCTGCAATTTGGTTGTAGAGTAGACGTGGGTCTGCATGATCCGGTCCTTGAGTTTAGCAGTTTAAGCGTTCGTTTTATATTCATGCATGTATACGCACAGTATTGGACACAATGAAACGAGCGCATTTGAGATACTATGACAGTATGCGCTGTATAAATTGACTATTTACTAAAACATACCTACATAGACTGCTTTGTCAAAACCATCCGTATCTATGGTCGATAAAAGGTAGATATCATATTGCTAATTTTTCATGGGTGCAGGGGTCCGAAAATAACTCGCACAGGGTGTGGCACAGTCCGACATATAGTTTATCCAAACTCTGTAGCTGGGTTGACGGAAAAGGAGGGAACCTTAGGAAAAATGGGAAAGGCGCAAAATGTATAGAAAAAACATGGGAGACTAAAGGAAAAAAGAGGGGTTGAGATGGAGATACTACAAAAACCGGAGGAAGGGACGGACCCCCCCCCCTATTTTAGCACACAGATATGCGCCTTATTCGGGGCCGCGTATGTACTGCCAAGCCCAATTTTCTCCGCGCGTGAATGTCACCCTATCTCTGTGTGTGTGTGTGTGTGTGTGTGTGGGAGAGTGCTTGTGGATATTTCTGTGTTTAATCAGCACCGGACGACTCAACCGGGACCAGTTTGGATCGACCGTTCGGCGGACCGAAGCGCACAGGAGAGAAAACTCGTCGACGTTGTGGGCCGGACCACGGCCCTCTGATCTAGAGGGCTGTGGCCGGACTACATACGCAGCGCTGCTCTCTGCTTGGCTACGTCGCATAGTGTGGTTTCAATTGACGAAATCCATCCCATATCGTATAACCGCCGCTGGAAAATTTTTACCAGGGGCAATTTCGACGGGGAACGCGTGCATGGGAAGCGCCGTCACCATTGCTAAAGTGTTTAAGAACGCATATTGACGGCATTGCGAACCATATTCTGGCGGATTGCAGGATTTTGCATTATAGAATCTTAATTTTTTCCTGGGGTGATACCCCCCGCACCCGCAGCCGGAGAAAAAGACCCCTCCTGTACTCACCCCGGTGTTTGAACCCAGACACTAATTTTTAGCGTTCCCATTGTTCCTGTTTTGCGAAACGACAACAACTAAATTTTATATAATACCGTATGTTAACTTATCAAATAAAGTAAAATTGGAACTGAAAATGCATAACGTATACGCCAAATTGTTTACCAGAGGGCTGGCCAACGTCGTGCGTTGCATGTAACCACTAACCAGTAACTCAAAATGGAAAAAAAGTAAACTAACACATAAAAATTGACGAGAACAAAAACGGATTTCTAAAGCGATTGATACCCGCCTCCGTCTTAAAACTTCAGTTATACGCAAGTCATCCTATGCAGCTATGCGACAGAAACGGTGACCATGCTCTGAATGTTAATTTTCTGCAATTCACCATGCTGATTGCTGACCAACGTTTTATACCCAAACCAAATATCTGGCTACGCACCACTAACTAAAAAACAGTCAAGCACCAACTCCATGGGGCACGGGGGCACGTGCCCCCACTTTTACAAACGACCATCACATAAGCGTTAATAAAAACGACTAATTGTACTTGTAGAATCGAAAAAAGTTAAGGGGGCGACAAAAAAATTCCGGCGCTTTGCGCCGTACGTGTGCCCCCCCCCCACATTCAAATTCGTTCCGGGACCACTGCAGTCAAGTTCCTTTAGAAGAAATCATATTAACTCCGTTACGTCAATAACACTTGCTGGACTGATAACTAATACTATTATGAACAACTTCGTGGGTGCTTTTGTTTTTTTTCAGTTTACAGTCACAGCTGAAATTTGAACCGAAACTAAAATTCGCGACATAAATCACACTGCAGAACGCAAACGTCGGGCCAGTTAGAACAGTGTCAGTATCTGTTAACAGCTGACACTGACAGGCACTCCCGGACCCAAGCACCCAGCGCCCGCCGTACACGGACTATGGCGAAAATAGGCTGTGGAGACACGGATGGAGGGAGTAGCTGGATGGAGGAGTGCCCGTAGGCAGTAACATAACGACATGATAAGACGGAGACAAATTAAATGCCAACTTTGTTGACGCACTACAGACTCACCGTGCAACGGCGTTTGTTCACGGACATTTAGTACAGCTCTCAGTAGATGTGTTCATGCGCGCACGATTCTTGTTATAGTGCACACGCTACACAATATTGTTTGACATAATATCCGCAAATTTTCCTGAAAAAAATAGACGGATTTTGCGCAGCACGATATTGTTTTTGGCAAGAATTATGCGTTTAATGCATTTCCCGTGTACCTATATGAATAGCTGTATTTACCATATAATCAAGCACAAAAGCAAACCTATACAATAGTGCAATATAGGCCTATAAATAATTATCTTATAAATTGATAATTGGGCTAATAAAATTATACTATATTACTATATATAGCTTGTTTTTTTGTGTTATTTCAGTAATGAATTGACAAAATCTTTCCACGCAAATGTGACACAAGGAAACATGAGTACGACGACTATTCATGTTGTGAAGCGGAAAAGTGCGATACGCAGTTTCCGGGTCGGTGGGTGCTGTGGTCGCTTTGTACAATGTCTATCTCCGCAGCGAGTATACATGTACATGGCATCATCACTGGACGAAATATAAACACGCGCCGCTGCAGAGCAGTTGTGCCTCTTCATCATCATTCTCATCATTCGTCAGTTGCCATACTAGCAGAAGTCGGCCATTCGTTTTTTTCCGCGCAAGTTCCGTAGGGCGTATAGGCGTATCCATAATGGGGGTTACGTGGTCCGGGCCCCCTCAGAAATTCGACCAGGAGTCTGCGGGGGTCCGTGTCCGTGCCAAACACCCACAGACTTCCTCGCCAAAACGCAGTGTCATTTTTTTCGTATTGGATAAAGGTGGGTGTATAAATTTGTCAAGGAAGATTGCCTACTCAATCTAATAACCCAAACATGCAGGGTGTGGCTCACTTTGGCTGGATTGACAGAAAAAGAAAAAAAACACTAAGAAAACTACATGGAATGAACAAAGAACAGGAAAGGACATGTAAGGGGCTATAGAGGGAAGGGGAGGCGACAGGAATTAGGGGGGACGAAAACCAATGGTTTGGAGATAGGGACGGACCCCTTACAGATTTCAGAACACGGATACGCCTGTGACACGTTCCATCCATTCGCCTCATCAGCCGCCCCACTACCCGTTTCTTCCTGCAGTCTCCCTCCCACATGGTTCCAGCGGAAGAACACCCCTGCACAATTGCCAACGTTCGATCAGGCTTTCATGTCAGCGAAGCAGAAGTCTGACACAGCGGCCAGCTCTTCGCCTGCTTCAGATGCATGCACATACCCTCCACATGCATGTTTACCAGCCTCATGATGCATTGTTAAAGGCGCCAGTCGATAACCATAGTCATGTCTGCCTATCTATACACACGAAACACTTAAGCACGTCTGTGATTAATAATCTCCATCCTTAATTGTTATAATCAGTAGTAATCCATACATGAATAGTCAGCTTGATCTTTGTTGTCATTGCATTATACAAGGTGGCCCAAAAAGTAAGCCACTATCATGCGTCATCATTAAATCGTATTAAAAACCGTCATCAAGGCTAAAATTTTCATCAATTTTGACTATAAAAAGGGAGCACAAGAATATAATAACTCTTTATTCTATGTGTGACCTAATTTGTGACGTCATCACTTGCTAAGTATGAAGCTGCGATAAAATCATGTTTGTAAACCAGAAATAAAAAGGAGAAACTATGGAAGTAAAAGAAATTTTTTACATAAATCTCCATATAAGAGATCGTTTGGATATAGAATTCACAGCTTGCTAAGACGAGCTGATGCCAGAGGAAGCGCTGGCATCATTTACCGTATTTGACGCATATCGCTAGTTTGCGGGTCAGGCATAGTTATTGAGGTCAGAAAGTAGGTCACGCATAGAATATCTAATACCAAGGAATAATATTATAGTGCTTGATTCATAGGGCCTACTTTAATTTGACGAATAAATCTAATCTCATCGACAGGCTTTAATACGATCTAACACGATTTTTTTATTATTTGGTAGTGGCTTACTTTTTTGGGCAACCCTGTATATTTATTATGTAAGGGTTAGAAACAACCTGCTGATGGACCTCATCACATGCGGATTTGTCATACAGCCGTTTGCGACAGTCGCTGAAGACCTTTTTATTTGGTCAGTTGCACCAAATCGCAGTGTGAATCCCCCTTTAACTGCGCTTTAGAAATCCTCTTACTTTTACTTACCTACTAACTTATCATTTCTTTCTGTTTTTATGTATTTGTTCGTGAATCTGCATTGATCTATATGCCTAATTGTGTGCACCATTGTCTCTGTTGTTTTTATGAATTTTATATTATGCAACGGGTAATTTGCGATTGTCACACATTTAAAAATTACTTACTTACTTTCTCATTTGACTAGTTTTAGAAGATCATGATAATAGCAACGATGTGTCATTGTCTTTCGACGATGGCGTCATCACCTGCAAAAAAACACAATTGTCGTAATAATAACATTAACAATATTAGTAATAATAC
>Ga0056115_1001666_pt1 | contig 10802 bp, 10 predicted proteins | sample WorMetOlspDAHAB1_FD_77007 | JGI IMG/M metagenome (GOLD analysis project Ga0056115, IMG submission 77007) | Marine gutless worms symbiont microbial communities from Max Planck institute for Marine Microbiology, Germany - Olavius sp. DAHAB.1 ... | reverse complement strand
CTGTAAAACATGATACTCAGCATATTTAAAATTATTCTACAAGTGGCTTTCTGACAGGTTTAGAGTGCACTAAATTCGTTTTCCCCTTTTCGCCAATTCCTGGATCCGCCCCAGTTTAGTACGGCAATTGTAACCCATAATTAGTACATTATTATTACAAATGTTATACTGATTCTGACGTCTTCGTTGTCGCATGACAACGGCTGGATCGAGCAGAATGATCGTCACCTACCATAGCGTAACTGCGTCTTTGGTATTTAGGTGAATGTTTCGTTCGCTAACACTGCGGTATTTTCGCAAACATTATTACGTCCTTTCCGTGCAACAGGACATCGCCAACACATCACATAGGTAAACACTTAACCTGCTTCGGGCATGAAAGCCTATTTCCCATGACCAATGACGCGTTTTACGTCCTGCTACATGGTATAGCCTATAAACATGGCCAAGCAATAACTGGCTGGACAACATTAAAGAGGACTGTGTATCCATTGGCTTGAAGCGTTGCGACTTGCTGGAGACAGATAAACTCACAAACACTGTTTGTGTGGATTGCCAGAGCATGAGCACTGCCTCCTAATAGCTACAACAATAAGTCAAAAGTGAGTCAATTTGGCCTAACAAAAAAACACAGCTCTGTGTTTTGTGTGTGTGTGTTCTGCAGGTCAGCTCAAACGGTCTCATCTCGTTCCGTAGTGCCTATAGATCGTGGACGCCTCGAAATCTTCCAACAACTTCGTCCATACCGTTTATCGCCCCGTTCTGGTGTGACATCGACACGAGGAGGAACGGACGAGTTTACTATCGACAGTTGTTGCCATGTAAGTTTACTTATATACGTACGACCTACATTGCCTTCATTTGCAAACAAGATGACCCGAAAGTGTAGAGTAGTTAATTGTTGATTGTCCGAGGATATACGTTTGATAGTGTAGACATTTTTTGATGTTACATGAACTATTCATGTATAATTTGGAAATAATTTTGGCTGCTCTTTAGAGTTCTTGGTGGTGCTTAATGTCTGTATTGGTTACGGTTTTAAGATTTTGTTTGATGACATTATTATTTCAATATTAGTTTTGTTACATTTTATACTGTGTACTATGTGTGTGTGTCCATAATAAATAAACAGATAAATAAAAATACACGTAATTCACACGAAGTTTGCGTTGCACGAGGAAAGGTACGCGCAGAGTATGGTTCCTTCCACAATAACTCCTGTTCTGACGCAGTGTGCTTGGTTTCTGGAGTAATTGTTTTATTGATGAAATATCACATCGTATTATCAGCTTCATTCATACGTGTTGCAATAGTGACTCTGTGTTAGTTAGAAATGCCGTGTAGTTTTTCATTAACATACAGTATCGCGTGGACGGTATCTTGTTGGACGAAATGTATGGTTTTGTTCGTCACTTTAATATAACTATTCAGGATTTATGCACCAAACGGTTTCCATGTAAGTGATGACCTTCGGTATAGAGTGAACAGCGCACGTGAGTTTGATATGATCCATGACGAATTAATAATGACCCGAAAATATACTGTCGATATTTCTTTTACGTTATATTCAATTATTGAAGCACTAGATCGGTGGAACTTTTTCCTTTTTTCGACTGCTATTCGTAGTCTGTATGTCCTTATACACTATGTGTAATCTTCCTTGACCTGTCTTATTTTTGAGTTATTTTGGTGGTGCCTAATGGTGTTGTTTACGTTTTTAAGTATTCTCTCATTCTTTATTTTTAGCCATTAGTTTTTACATGTTACGTAATGTGTACTATGCGTACAATGTCTATAATAGAGAAAACAAATTTCTGTTAAAACCCGTCTATGGGTTATAAATTTTCATCACATTTGAGTAGAAATGAAGCAGTAGAATAGATGCTCTTTAATACTATATCCTGATTTGTGATGTCATCAGTTACTGCACTTAAAGGCTAGAAGCTGCGATGTGGGTAACAAATTAATGTACATATATAATATATATAAAGAACTGCAAATAAAAACCCAAAAAAAGAAACAAGTGCGAATTAAATAAGTTATTTGATACGAATATCCGTGAAAATATGGGTTTTCCTCGACAGTTGCCGAGAGTAAAAATGTGGGGGGTATTTTTCGTATGTTTCAATTATCTCCATTAAGCTTTCAGTGCGGCGAACCCAACATTACAGTCATTTTCCAAAATTTCCGTGCACCGGTTTTGTTGCCATGAGCGTATTGTGAATACTCTCGAAGACAACTGCAGCGTTGCTCAGGACAAGATTTAAGGGAGAGGCAAGATGCCGGGGCTCCAGACCTTCCACCAACACGTTTTGCACCTGCAGCAACCACTGTTAAGCTGCAGAACAACCTCGCCCGCGTCGTCTGCCAGTGCGATGGACGCACAGACCCGGCGACGCTGTTAAGTCTGTTGCACTGGCTGCCGGTGAAACACCGCATCACGTACACGACCGTGGCGCTGACCCAAGAGGTGCTGACGACGTCCACGCCGCCATTTCTCCACAACATGCTGACCGTCGCCGTGGCGCCGCCGGCTAGACCGATGCGCTCTGCCAGCTCTCCTCTGCTGTTTGTGCCGCACGTCCGTAACGAGTTCGCTCTACGCGCGTTCTCTGTTGCTGAACAGTCTACAACACGCTGCCTGTCAACGTTAGATTGTGCAATTCAGTAGACAGCATAGAGTGCCATCTAAAGACACATCATTTTAGAACGCCCTAGTCTGTACGCTGCCCTGCGCCTCTGTATCTGCGTCGAAACATAAATCGCCTTCAGCGCATCCAGAAGGCACTGGCTAGAACTGTTATGCATCAGCGCTCATATGGCTCTCCACTCTCATCCACTACACTACTCCAAGACCTTCATTGGCTACCTATAGAATGGCGTATACGCTTCAAACTCGCCACCTTAGCGTATAAGGCATTACACACTAACCAGCTGAGTGAGTGAGTAGAGTTTAACGCCCCAATCGACACAATATAGGTCATTTCGGAGGCGGCTACCTTACCTTGCTGAATTGCTTCGACGCAACGAACCCGTACGAACTCTGCGATCTTCCTCTTCTCTCCTGCTCTCCGTTCCACGGTGCAATCTTGAGTTTGGCTCGCATGCTTTCCGAATCTCTGCACCAAAGATTTGGAACTCACTCCCTGCCAATATTCGCGATTCTCACACACTCCCTACTTTTCGTCGGCATCTCAAAACACACTATTTTCAGTTAGCCCCTGACGACCACCCCCTTCTCAAAGCGCCCTGATTTTCTAGAGACTACGACGCCTTATAAATTTTTTACTTACTTACTTTACTTACACTATAGGCGCTATATAAATGTTGTTTTTAGAGATAACTTTTAGGATCTCCCACCAAACCGTTCATTTTTATTTCTCGCGGGTAAACGCAATTGCTAATGCTGATAAAAATATGATTATTACACTATGTGGACATAAAATCCCTTCCAGCTTAAAGGAGTCTGTAACGGCGACACGGCCTACATCGCAAACCGCACCCGCAAAAATTAAAAAGGTGATATTACTTTTTACCACATTACCACATGTCAGCGGTCGTGGTGCTGCTATACGCTTGTTTTGAAGCATGTCTGCTGGACATTGCGTTGGTGCTCGACCATTCCGCCAGCGTAGGAAACAGCAGTTGGCAGCTTCTCACCGACATCATGGCCAGATTCGTCTCTTCGCTCGCAATCGGGCCACATGCGACTCGTGTCGGCGCAGTCTGTTTAGGTAAGCGGTTAAACGTTCGAACTGAAGCTAATACATTCAAACATTATGCTGTCCTATCGGCCGCAAGTAACGAACAACTGTACCTATTGTATCTGTCATAGTCTGGACACACTTATTGAGTATACACAAAATGCAGACAAAACACGAAACAGAATGACTAAAACAACATTGCTATATGATAACTGATACAAAAGCCATCCACGCTGACTCCTTCAATGATGTTGTGGAGCATTATAAAATGCCAACGGATGCATATTCAAAGTATTTTATATCGTACTCTTGGCAGACCAGCTACAGTTTTGAGAATAACGTTGTAATGACTATTCAACCTTTCGTAAAGTAATAACTGTCTTTCATGTAAAAATAAGACACCTACAAAGTGCAACAATAAACGTCAAGAGGCTACACAGCAAGCATAATTTTAAATCATTTGCATGTGGGATAACATGAACGTTAAGTAGGGCCTAAGTGACAAGTTCTGTGAAAACTAGTCCAGTACGTATCGCGGCATGTATGGCAGTATAAGCCATGGGCCAAGTGAATAGGAAATGGCTCAGTGTTTATTTTTGCTGTTTTTAGTTGTGCTATATAAGCCGTGTTTCCATTGTCAACATTAAAAAATGTTGTTTACATTTATATATATCAAGTTTCATGAAAATCGGTTTAGGGGTCCCGGAAATGTCGGGGGTCGAATATCGCCATCTCCTATTGACTTGGCCCATCGCTTATATCACACAGCTTGTACTACCGTTCAAGCCGTTCAAGTAGTGATGCTGCTATGCGGTGCCTGTGACAGTGACATCAATGCTATAATCCCTGCATCAGACATTACGTGATACTGAATTCTCTCGTTACCACAACACCTGTAATCTACCAAGTTATCTACTCAGCTTATTTATTTTGAGCTTGTTCTTATTTGCGGTAAGTACCAGATACTTCCAAGAGAAGGTACTCAACACTTAGACCTCTGGGATTATGTGAAGCCATACAGCCTGATCTCCTAAGCTTAAAGTCATCTGCGAAAATTGGCTTTAGGACGATCTCAGATCATCTGGCGACTAGGGCAAGGTCGAGAAAGATGTGGTTACTATTGAACAGGCAGCAGCAAAGACAGGCGTTAAACTTTAACCGAACCAAATGTGACATTATCATGGACGACTATTCAAAGATCTCCATGGAACACACATTCAAAGACTTTATTAGAAACGGGTTGGAAAAACTGACGCTGTTTGGATCACATATCTCACAAGGCAAAGCACAGGATGCAACCATCATTCACCATACACAAGGCTACAGACGGCGGTGAAACGACTGGAATTGCTACATTCTCACGACGCACTAGTCCTTCTGAAGAACAGTCTCGCAATGCTAAAGCTGCTTTATCTGCTCAAAACGTCTAACTGCAGCGCCAGTCCACTATTGGCTGACTTTGACAAGACGCTCAGGGCAGGACTGTGTAATATTTTGAACGTGGACCTAAACGAGGACAGTGACTACAGGCATTACTGCCTGTTGCGTATGGTGGACTGCTGGCATCTTCTGCCTTTCTTGCCTCAGCTGCCTCAGCACACTTTCCAAGAGCCCATCCTGCCTAACAGTATAAAGTCGGTTCCAGATCAGTCCGTGGTTTCGACAGAAATTGTCTGAGAAGCACTGCCCGGCTAAAAAACAGCCAGCAACAAAACACACATTCAGAAAGCCTGGGACAAAGTGGTAGCAACAAACCGCGCATCCTTGCTCCAGTCAAGATCACGATGCGAAACAGACAAGGCCAGACTGATGGCAGCATCACATACCACTCAGGCGACTTGATACATGCACACCGATAGCATCCATCGATCTCAGACTATCAGCAGAGGCCGTCCGGGTAGCCGTGGCTCAGACGTTTGGCTGCTAGGCATGCGAACCACTTGCCTGCACCCGTGGAAAGCCGTCCAAGCAAGCGGACAGCATAGAATGTCCTGTACGCCTAGATGACAGCACATTGGTCCCACGGTCCAGAGGCAACTTATCGGCCTTGGATGCTCCAGACACTTATGCTGGATCTCACATTGGAGACACTGCCACAGAGGCAGGAGCAGCCGCTACGAGAAGTGAGTGAGTGAGTGAGTGAGTAGAGTTTAACGCGTCACTCGACACCATAAAGGCTATTTCGGCGGAGAAGACCGTTACGGGGAAACTGACTACGAAGTCCCTACTTATCGCAGTCAACTTGTTTTCAGGTACTTCAGCAAGTCTCGATTTTCACCTGAATGCGTACACGGACGCAACGTCACTTGCTGCTGCCACCAGAAACCTCGCTTATCGGGCAGGCAGCACACACATGGACCAAGGACTGCGACTGGCCAGGACGCGGATATTCAACGCCGCCAACGGTGACCGACCGAACGTGCCGAACGTCATCATTCTCGTCACCGACGGAAAACCATCTGACGAAGAAGCGACTCGCAACGAATCCGCTCTCATCAAAGATATCGGGATCAGAATTATTGGCGTCGGCGTCACCGACTCGGTCAGTAACATCACACACTGGCTAATGTAGCAGTGTAATGGCTACGATTCAAGTCAATGGCAAAGGCCACAATTCGACCCACCGCCACGCCACAACACCTTGACTAAACTTCGAGAACACTGACATGCGTGATAAAGTCATGGGCGGCACCGGATGTGCAAAATTTCATTACAGTCGATTCAGGGGATTATGCTCCCCAAATACGTGACTTTGAGGTGCTTTGGGGTGGCTAGTTTTCACGTTTGTCTTTGGACGCTTGCAACTCGCTACAGTACATCCCCTGGACATCCCCTGAAGGGATATTTACGCAATATACGTCAGAATACGTCTTGACGGTGAAGGATGTACCTTTTCGGGTCCAATTGCCAGTGACTACATCTAATATTTATAACCACATTTTACAGGAAGACCGCCATTTTTGACGACTAACCTTTTTAGCATGTGGGTGCTCTTCTATATACTAACCTTAATCGTCATCTTGGCCCCCAAAATGTGTATAGTGAACAGACATGTCGGGTCACGAATTTTTAAAAATGTAGACAATTTTTGCGCACCTCCCTTACACGGCGCATGCACAATGATTGTTACAGCTAACGAAAAAAATAAGTAATTCATAACTCAGTAGCCGATAACAGTAAAATAATCAAATTTTTACATTAGTCGGGCATGAGAGGCATAGTAAATGCTAAACTGTCGGGGTCACAAGGTCAAAGGTGAAGGCCATAAAGTCACGCGAAGTGGTAGCACGAAAACATCGAATACATCCCGTAAACGTTACTCGGTTGTGGAAATACATGATGCATTTGATGCATGTTTGATAAAAGAAAATTCATATTTTATGACAAATCATTAATGTTCGATAGGCACTTTGTCAATATGACATTGACGGATGACCAGCAAGACATATTTTGTTACCCTCGGGTTTAGTAAGCCACATATTATTTTGTACATTATATTTTTATTGCTTTATGGCAAAATGAACCCTCTTTCTCTTTCTCGACAAAATTTAGATATGTATAGCCCGGCTAGTGTCAGGACTGGTGACCATGGTGGTTGTAAAATCAATCACCCAGGTCATTTAGACCCTTCCAGTTTGGCCATTCGTCAGTTGGTAGGCACCAATCAGTATTCGTGATGGTCTCGGCTACTTCTGGTTCAGAAACTTCGGGTTCTGTGCGTCCTGTTAAATAATTCTACCAGCCGGTTGACGGTCTTTCTACGCAAAGCGTGAGATACAAAGTAAGTAAGTAGGTAACTAAGTGAATTTGTATAGCGTATCGTCCTGAAAGCATTTCTACTACGCTCTTCATGTCACAGACACAGCAGGCATACAACATAGAGGCTGTAGGCTAGGCCCGCGTCCACGGGCTATGACCTGTGGCTAACAGCCATACGCAGCCCTGGTCTGCCGTTTAATGGTTGCCACAATAGTAATCCATGTAATTGAATGGACTCACTAGTCATTTTCTGACCCAGAAGCGATTGAAGGCTGAGTTGGCCTGGTTGGTTACAGCATAGCGGAGACTTTACCCACAACGTGGTCACATGTCAACCACAGATCAGGCGAAGATAAGTGAAGTCAGCCAGCAACAGACCGACGCCGTAATCTCTGAGCTATGCCGACAAACACTTGAGTAATCGAAACACTGGATTTCCTGTCCGAAATAATGTCGACGTGATTGCTAAACCGGGTTTTCTGCGAATGCTTGTATCCAGGTGAGCGAGTCGTTCATAAAATCTATCGTCACTTCGTCAGTGACCGACTACATCCACGCAAGCAACTTCGGCGTTGACAGTCCGTATCTCAACAACCTCGTCAACCAGGCTTGCCGTTCATCAAGTACGTCATTACTAGCTGTATTCTGTGATGAGTGTCTGATTATACCAAGGAGAGCACAAAACCGCACAAATTGTCATTACTAACACTTGACCTGCCATAAGATATGTTGGGCATAAAGTATGTGGGATTGGCTCGGTCTGTAGACAATCAAAAATTCGTATTGATAATGCAGGCGAGTTGTGTTTCTGGGCGTCGATTTGCATCAAAACTTGATGTAATGCTCACGCCCTCATATTCTTTCCTTTCCCCCTACCCCTTGCCCTTCTTCTCTACCGTTCCCTTTCCATTTTCCTTCATCCCCTCGCTTCCGTTCTCTCGTTCGCCTCCCCTAAAAGCAGCTTAGGGTCTGAGAAAGTCGTACAATTCAACATATTTTGTGTAATTAAACTCCGGGAAATTGCAACCAAATGCCAAAAATGGCATCGTATCATGTAGCGCACAGCCCGGAGGCCGTTTTGACTGCTCGAGATGAGGTCCGATCAAGGGAACGGTGTCTACGTTTGCAGCACAACTTGAAGTGAAGGAACCGAAGTCGCAGGATACTTTGGCTGTAGATATAGGCGACGTGTCCAAATAGACTCATACGTCTGCGCTTGAGTGTCTTACGAGACTCGAAATAAAATTTTACACTAATCATTTTGTACCTTGGAAAAACTTGGTAGGGTCCTCCAATAGGGTGGACCTACGGGCCTGAAAAGTGGCGGGGTCCGGACTCCCGCAGGACTGGCGAAATGTACTTCTATGCTTTTGTTTCTTGTTATTGCAGCATGTCTCCTCGATACTGCGTTGGTGCTCGACCATTCCGGCAGCATAGGAAATAGCACATGGCGGATACTCACGGACTACATGGCCAGATTTGTGTCTTTGACCGAAATCGGTGCAGATGCAACGAAAGTTGGCTCAGTCAGCTTCGGTACGCAGTTATAACTTTACACTAAAACTAAACTACGCAAGTAAAATAGCGACTAACGATGCTTATTGGATATATAGGTATAGGCCTGTCTAAAATTATGATAGCATTCGGCGCAAAAAAAGCGACTCTAAAACTGCGGAACACTTTTCCATGATACCACAGCAGCATGATATTACACATTAAGGTAATAGTGCAGTTTAACTCCGCATTAGCAATGTGCATTACACCTAATACGTATCACCTCGACACATGTTCCGATTCATATTTCTGACAAAATGTATGTTAGGTAGCCTGCACAGATCCGTGATTAGTACATAATGTTGTGCTGTAGAAAATTTTATTAAAAACACCATTTACAACAGCGAAAACAACTCCTCTGAAGTCCACGTAACGCAGACTGATCTAACGCACAACTCGAGTCACCAATATAAGCGCAATGCTCGTGCTACTATCTAGACACTATTGATTAGCACAACTTGCTAACTTACCAGAGCGTGTGAGCGGAGCGGAACGGAAAAATGATCCGCTCAACGCTCAGCTCCACTTACGGGACTCCCGCTCACCGGTCCGCTCCGCTCATTCGACTTTTTGACCCGCTCCGCAACAAGGCTGGATTTAAGGACAGAGGGTCAGAAGGGGAAGGGGAGTCAGGGCCTCAGATCTCCCCACCAACGAAGGGCCTCCCACTACACTCGCTGATTTTATCGGAGAAAATGGTTACTATTTCTACTTAACAATAATTACACAGTGTCAGTATAACACTTCAGTCATATGCTTATTACAGGAGACTGTAAAGTGAAGTATTTAGTGAGTTACTAAACTCTTACATGGGCCAGGCTCTTTCTCTTACACTACAAACTGCACACACAACAAATGTAGTTATTACTACTTGAAACACTTAACTACATTCGTAACAATAACTGTAATAATCAAGGAATATGAACTATAATCGGCACAAACTAATGTACTGCAAGTCTGCAAATGTTCTCAGCTGCAGATGTGCGTTACGACTAAAAAGTTCGCACTGACATTGTCTTGCCCACGCATTGCTCGAATATTAAAACTGTGCGGCTGGAGAATTAACGCCCATCAAACCAACTTTCATTCTTAAACTCATTCATATTCCTGTACTGCAGAGGCTGAGAGATTGTCTCTAGGAAAAATCGTTGTCATACAATTCTACTTGGTTATACTTGAAACTTCGGTATGCTCCAAACAATAGCGAGACATTATTTCTCGATCGTTGAATTAGTCACCTCACGTGGCAACGTCTCACTTGAAAATGCGATCGAATGGTTCATACCATCATATCTTTCTTGCTCCAATTCCTCTCAGCGAACCATCAGTCTGCATAGAAAACGTTTTGTCAAATTACGGCGTTTTAAGAATTGGAGGTGACACAACTTGAGATACCTGAAGGGCGATTATTGTTCGTTCCCATACACCTGTTTACATTGGTGACCCTTTGTCGTCGAGTCACTCGGCGGAACCGAAATCTCTGCAAAGTAAGGTATGAAGCGTCTGTAATAGCCTACTACTCCCAAGAAGGATCGAAGCTGTTTGACTGTTTCCGTAGCTTCAGTTATTTTACTCACAATATCAGTAGCGGATTTAGAGAAAGCTGAGCCGCCCCCCCTGGGCTACGGACTGACGCCGTCCCTCACGGTACTCCTCATATGTTACAACGGTGCTATATTATGGCTCTTCCAGCACGTAAAACATGGTACTCAGAATATTCAAAATGATTGCCACCAGTGGCGTTGTGACAGCTTTAGAGCGCTTCCCCAGATCCCATTGCTGGTT
>Ga0056115_1001664_pt1 | contig 10809 bp, 9 predicted proteins | sample WorMetOlspDAHAB1_FD_77007 | JGI IMG/M metagenome (GOLD analysis project Ga0056115, IMG submission 77007) | Marine gutless worms symbiont microbial communities from Max Planck institute for Marine Microbiology, Germany - Olavius sp. DAHAB.1 ... | reverse complement strand
ATATTATTGAATTACTATTTACGTTATTTTTCGTCCGCATCTGGCAACCCTGCCGCGTGTGGTCTGTTGTTTGTAAAGAGTGTTTGTTGACGAACACACGGAGCGAGTGAGTGAGCGAGCGAGCGAATGAGCGAGCGAGCGAGTGAGGTTTTTCGCTGACCTTTTTACATATACAGATCAAGTCAACAACAAATGTTGTTTCAAGTTGCAACTTGCAACATGCTTATTATTATTAGCTCTCCGTTGCATTGACTGCATCCGCTGTGTCGGAGGTCGCTGTTTTGCTCCGCCGATATGCAGGTGTTTTTGCCGTATCGTTAGTGTTCGCTCTGCACATGATTAAAATCTGGAACCGTAAAAACCGAAACCGAACCGTGAACTGCGGTTTTTTTTCGTAAAAACCGACCGCAAATTCACAAATGGAAACCGTCACAGCACTAGTTGATTGTACAAATCATATAGTTATGTGTCATTGTTATTGCCAGCAACTGTGTGCTACTGGTTCATGAAATTCATTGCTTTTACAGTTAGTCTGTATTAACCCTGGCATGCCTGCACCATGGATCTCTCGTAATTTCGTAGTAATAAGTTTCTCGCGTATGAAACATACCAAAAATGAAGACAATTCAGTTCTTTCACAGCTCTTTCTTGAAAAATGCATTTCATTTTCTGCACTTCTCAAAATACTCGTTTATTAGTTTAAATGCTCAACATCAATTGACAGGAATTTCAAAATTTGGAGAGAGGCCTCATTTTTCTGAGTGTGCCAGGGCCTGCACAGTCTTAATGCTGCACTGTTTAACAGTAGCAGGCAGGCATCTGAGCCCACCATCAGACGTAACAGTTTTCCCTTGTGTAGCATGCATGTTCGTGTGTGTGTATGTGTGTGACTTTTTGTCCGCCAGTGAGAGACGACACTGTACAGGACTACACAATCAGAGCAAACGTACTTGCAACTTCTGGTACAGCTCTCGAGCAAGGCTCCAAGATAGGACTCGGTCAGACAAAAAATGTCACTGCAATGTTCAGCAACCATCAGGTCATATTGCATGTGGCACTGTTTTAATGCATTTGATTTACATTGTTTTAATACTTTTTTCAGTAATGTTTGTAAAACTCGGTTGTATATGGCATACGACTGATGCATGGATGACTTGAGTGCTTTATTTTATAGCATCATATCCATTGCCGGAAAAAATGCCAAGAATTCCCACAGGCAGGATGGCCCTTCAAATTGGCATTGGCTACGTAGACAGACCGGCCCCATCAGCAGTGTCGTTACTAGGAACTCGGGGACCTCTGCACTAATATCGAAATAGAGCCTTCCCTCCATAGCCGAGGTTCCCTGGTTCCTCCCCATTTCACTTCCTTCTTTTCCTCTTTGTGAATGTCTCTCATTCTCTAATTTTCGCTCCGTCTCTACCCTGCTTCAGTTAGTGATGTAGGCCCAAGTCAGTTGAACTACTTCAACATTTGATATTGTGGCCCACCTGGCTGGCAGACCAACCTTCCAACCTGGCAAATGCCCACCTGACCCAGTCCGCCCTGAAAATCCTCGAAATTTATCATTGTAGAGTTGAATGCTTTGGACAGACTTGATAACACTGAGCTTCTCTCTGATGCATGTTCAGCTCAACATTTGTCGTGTTGCACTTGTTGGTGTCGTGTCTTGCAAACATTTATTTGTTTGCTTATTTTTATGTTTTTGCTTCAACTTCCACAGTATAAATAAATATGCAAAGAAGTTATGCTGGTGACAAAGTGTCGCCGTGCGTTTGTAGTTGGTATGTTTCAACAAATTGCCGTTGGTCGTCACAATTCTGGCCGATCGGTGCGCTAACACAGGTCAGTCGGTTCGACGATGTTCAACTGTCCTTCATCATTATGTTTCGCTTCTAAGTTACGGCAGCTGAATATCATTAGCCTAATTATAGATTTCCATTATCACTGTTGAAGCATACAGGCATTTTTTCGTGTCTGTGCACTAGTGTTTTAAAAGAAACAGTTCTTCATTTTCATACAATAGGATGGTTAGGGTGTTTTTATTTTGAGCCATCCTGTATATTCATAGAATTGAAGTATTCAGTTATGAATCTGTTACTGTCATTATTCTAATTAACAGTTGTGAGCTTTTTTTATGAATACCTTTTTCTGCACATTGTAACTGTCGATGCTTGTACATTCGACCATAGAACACAAAGTGAAATATGACAGCAGACAATTATTTTTTGCTCCATGAATGTCTATCGATCAAAAATATAACCCGTGAAGACAATTCGAAATGATTTTTTGTCACATGTTGTAGCTTTTGAATGAGATAGTACAATTACACTGTCAAACTTGGAAAACTTCGGAAATGTTTTGCCATAAAATAAATTAAAATCTTTAGAAACCGCGGGTGCAGTCAGTTAAAAATTTTAGGAATAGAAAGTGGGGTTTATTTTGATGTGGATGATGTTGTTGTTGGCTGTCGGGGGGCGACTGATTTCTCAGCCACCACGAGCTGAGGTCGTCAGTAGGCCCAGTGCTCAACCCGTATCCACACAACGGTGTATGCGTGTGTGTGTGTATTGGCACAAGGCCGAGGTGTCCGCATATGCATGTGCATATGCATGTGTTGTGAGCAGTCTTTGTCCAGTTTATTTTAGTTCGCCGGCCACACTGCGCCTCCCGCCCACAACACTGGCCATCCTGTCTCAACCGACCCATATAGGCCGGGAGTCAGCAGACCAGTGAAGTCGCGTTCCTACCGGCCAGTGGTCGAACAGATGGCACCCATCGCTGCTGTTTCACAGTTTACAGAGGACAATGCCGAACCCTTTTTTCTGCCCGGGATTAACTCCCTGTGTCAGTTCATAGTCCCCCCGAACCATCCTCAGGTCGCCTGTGCCAACCATACCTATGTGGGCTAGGCTCACAACAGTGGCCAGTCAACTAGCTTCACACAGTCTGGAGTACGTGAATAACTGCGCCAAGTCGTTTTGCCGTAGTTGGGGGCTACAAGTCAGTGGGCCTCTGTAAGCTATGCAGTGCACCAGGTAGGCGGAGCTGCAGAGCCCTGTGGCCAGCACTAACTGTGCCACACCCTTCCATGACATTTGACACTGGCTGCCAGCCAAACATTTCCCATGCCATTCCGCCCCGGCGAAAGCAGGCCAACCTCTGGCGCAAGACTCCTCCACAGACACACCCATTCTGGCTCAACCAGCCCGCAACGAAATAAATTTTCTGAGAGGACACCATGGGGATTGAACGCAGGACCTGTGATCTGTTTGCCGCATCGTTAGCCGATTCGGCTGTCTAGGCAGGCCGCATAGTAGTGTGAGTGAGTGAGTGAGTAGAGTTTAACGCCCCACCCGACACAATATAGGTCATTTCGGAGGCGGGATAGTAGTGTGAAATGTTGCATCAGTGGATGCAAGGTTGTGGAAAATTTGTTCGATTGCTGTGGAGCACATTTGACATTAACATAACATGCTGCAGAAGTACCTTTCTGTTGCTGATTTCTGCTATGTTTAGTGGGTTGATGTTGCACTACATACTCCTTTAAACGTTGCAGTTTTTTTTTACAGTTATGTGATGTCTAAAGCCAGCTTTTGTGTCGACTACGTTCTCTGATGAGCTATTAAGTGAGTGTAGTTGTTTGTCATTGTGGACAGGGAAAAGTCTGTCAAAGATCAGTTGAAAATGAAGATCTGACCGAATCCAGGTGAACATTGATGCTGTTTACACACGTTTTGCGTTGACCACGATTTGACAGTTCGTTCATTTTTCCATTTTTGTTTGTGCTTCACTTTCATACATTAGTTGGTTGATACGTTGCAGATGAGAAAACTTTGCCATCTGCTTTGTGTTAACAAACATGCAACACATTTTTTGTGGATTGAGCATTTTAAATGGTGGTTTGCAGTCTGCAATATAGTCTGCAATGCAGATATAGTCTGGCAGTCTGCATCCATTTGACTGTGGTGTTTAAACAATCGCCTCAGCAAAGTCGGCTGCAGAATAACTGGTTTATTGTGTTTGCTGTTGTCTTGTGTCAATTCATGTGGCGAGCAGGCGTCTTGTGCCTGATGAACTAACGTTAATGGTTGTTGATGTGATGGTTGGTTGGTTGTTTGAAGGCACGGACGCAGTTCAACGAGAGGAAAGCGCGCATCATTGTTGCCAGTTCAGCAGGAACTTCCGAACGAAGATGATGATGCTGAGCAGACCACTGTTGTCAGAGGCTCAGCGCCAGGTTTCACACTTTAAGTCCAAATTCCACTGTTGTGTCACGTCACGACACGACAAGCATGACATGTCGTACGAGTCATGACATGACGTGACATGCTGTGTCGTGCGTACTGCGCTGTGCTTGTTCCAACATGGCGGACGACGAAGAAACAGTAGTGCTTTTATGTAAAACGATATCATGTTTCATTATTATTTATTATTTCAGCTCACAAATGAGTTTATTGAAACGAATTATGGCGATCATAACTTTATACTCACTACAAACAAACTTAAGTTGCGTATTTCGCCTGTCGCACTCGTGGTGACATGCTGTGTTGCGCTTGCTGTACAGCATGCGTGACACAGCATGTACGACTTTTTCCTATAGCAGAATGCATGGGCTAGATAGTGAGTCGTGACGTGACGCAGCAAGTGGAATACAGGCTTTAGTGTGTAATCGCTGTCATCACGCCGACAATTCTGTTGCCTTTGTGATGGAGGAAAAAATATGTTTGGGTTTTGCATCAACAGTGCATGTATCACAAAGAACTCTGGAGATATCTGCAGCAGTGTGTGTTAGTGTGCTGTCATGTCCATAAATGTAGCATGTTTTCAATGGGAAAATTGTTTATCGTTTTCAGTATGTGCTGAAGTCGAGGCAGCAGCGATGTCTGCGCAGAAGAAGAAAGCGAGCTTGGTGCGACGACGCTCGAGCGACGGCTTTTCAGTGTTGCTTCACTGCCAGTCGCGACTGCAACAGCTGTACAATGAGACTCTAGGTTCTCAGGTACAGTTGTGCACCGGCGGCGTTTTTTATTAATGCCTTTTCTGTGTTTTATTAAAAGAGATTAAAACGTATTAAAACAGATGTTTTCTTTTCCCATGTAATAGGCTTAGAAAGGTAAGAAATTCTGCAATATATTAATATTGCGGAATTTCAGTTGATAATGTGCCTTTTAAATGTAGTAATTCACTACTGACAGACTGAATACTATAGCTGAGTCCAGTAATGCTTTGGAAATCAAAATATGAAATTGTTCTGTATGTTGATTAAATATAATCGGGAGAAGGATGGGAGATTGAGGCTGAGTCACATTGTGTGTTGATGAATGTGATTTCGTCAGCATTGTTGCTGAAGTAGTAGTTTGTCGTCTGTCAGACTGATGATTCCATCGGCAACACTGAAGTGCAGCGGCCAAGTCCTGAGCGGCTTCAGAGGCAGGGTGGAGTCCATCACTTGGAACAACTTGCCATCACTTCATCACAGTCTGCTGCCCGTCCATCCAACAGTTGCACGGTGAGCCATGTTGTCGCTCATTTTGACACTGTTCTTTCATGGCCGTCTTCTTTGTCATTGTTGCTCATCTCATTGTCGATGTGAAGCGTCCTTGTGGCTTGCGTTATCTTGCTCACTGAACGTTCACTGATGATTGTAAACAATGATGTCACTATTCCATGATGTCACAGCAGGACAGTGCTGTTGCTGGCAGCTTCCAGCAATATCATCACATTTTTACACTATGTTCTGAAACTAGAGAGAACCCACAGATACATGATCCTACAGTTGTTATTAGTGCACCAGAAATTTTCATGAAATTACAGAAAATTTGTCTGGCAAAAATGACGTTATGGTTTTTTGCCTACTACAACATTTTCTGACTTTAGTTTGAAAAATTGTAATGCAAGTCAAATGGAATGATAAGTGTCAGTTAAATTTACCAATACATTCTAAAACTAAAAGTCTAATTTAAATATCACATTTTACACACAATGCAGTGCAGTACAAATGGTGGATGCAATATTTTTAAAATACTGACTGACAGCCTTTTAACTGACTATGTTTTTTCAAGGCATGATATCGCTGTATTGTGTTGGACGTCGGGCGGTGGATGTCACAGTTGCTGTCTAAGTTGTCCGATGTCCTCCATTGTAGTAGCAAATCTCGCATCATCTTTGTAGCTACTCTGTCTTCTCACCATTTTGACATCGTCAGTGGCACACAAGTATCATGCTTCATCCGACTGCTGTGGCTGAATTTCTCATGAGTAGCTACATTTTCACCTGTGTATGACCTGGATGCTGTTTGCTGAAAAATCGATGCAGATCTTTCGCTCATCTTAACTTGGGTGGTGCCTTTAGCATGGTTTAAATGGAGACACGTCTCACGGTGAGAATTACCCTTTCTCTTTAGTTTCACTTGTTATTACCTTATCAGCAGATATTTAGATTAACGTTGAAGTTTTACAATACTGCATTCAGTCATTGGATATAATAATGTTTTGACATCATGTTAACAAAAGTCATTTGGTTTCCATCAATACAGTGTGATGACGACTCTGTGTTTTCGGGATAACTCGACACTTATGAATCGCGTTTGGTGACTGCACCCGTCGAGTGGCTTCTGTTGTTGCAGGTGAAGCCAAGACATTCGTTGTCAGCGATTGAATCGCCTCCTACAGTGTCATCATCATCAACTGATGCGTCATCGTCTGTGAGTCGTCAGTTGCATTATTTGCCGCTTGTCACAACCAGCGTCGCGACCACACGATTCAACCAGCTGAGTCCCATCCTTGCCGTTCCACCGTTCGAGGGTGTCGGTCGTCGTCGGTGTAGTTCTCCCGGTGCGTTTCTGCACATGATTCGCGAGGACGAGGCAGTTCGATGGGACGTCGACGAAGGTGTCGGAGGCGACGTGGGTCGACGTAAGACGTCGTTTGTGCTCGATGACATTTGCAGTCCCGTGCAGCCAATCTGTGAGTTGGCGTGGTCACGTAAGACCTCGGCAACGTCTGGTTACAGTGAGTCGATGGTTGGAGGTGATGTGAGCTGGTCGTCTGAATCACGGAAGACTTCACTCATCGATGACGACCGACTCGGTACGAGTCCAGATCGAGCAGCATGTTCCTCGGACACTGTGTCACAGTTTTACCAAGACGAGATTGCGGCTCATTTGGCGCCTCCTCCTACTGTAGGTCCACGACCGTCAGTGTCTGTTCCCACATTCCAGCTTGTGGTTGATGATGCCGACGTCAGCAGTCAGTCGCGTACTGATGGTCCAGATGTTGCCACAGCCAGTTTCCAAACTAAGTCATGATTGCAGAACAGCATGTCGTTTTAACAAGTTGAAATTTCATATTGTAATCATGCTATCGTAATTGTGTTGCAAAATGATAGTGAGACTTATGCAGTTATACTTGTGTCACGTAGTCATCTCTCAGAGAGTGTGCCAGCTTTCTATTTGCTGTTCGTTTTGCACACAGGAAATTTTACGCTTTTGACAGTTTGAAAGTCTGCATGTGGCCAAGGTGTCTGGCTTGTTCTGGCTAGTCAGCTGTGCCGTCCATTTTTAGGCAATGTATGCTGTCTGTTGCTTATTTACTTGTAATGGCATTTTGTAGAAGCTCTTCCTGTGTTTTGATTGTGTGTGGCTCACAGTCGCAGAACTGCAATACTGAAATCAAAGTTTCGTAGTCAGATGACAATTGTAACGATGCGAGCACTGACTCAGTTTGTTATCTGCAGAATAGTGTTACTGTGCTGTTGTTTGGCGATGGAGTCACTGGGTTTAAAGGCTGACTGTGCAGGTTACACAGATGTCCCATGTGTGCAGTTTGTTGAACTCATGAAATTTGGGGAAATTGTATGCGTGTTCTGTTGTAGCATGACTTTGAACCAACTTGAGGTGCACTCATCTGTACTGAGATGTTGTGCAGTTGTTGTGGTTTTGCGGGAAGCTGAACTGCAAGATGTACGTGCTCTGCTGAGTAGCATTTTTCACTTGATGTTTCTGCAATACGTTACAGAATATGGGACATTTCGTGCGACACACTTTTGTGACAAAAGTCGCATGTAGTTGATTATGATTAATTATTTTTGTCATAAATGGCGGAGGGGGCTTGCAATATCTACAAAATGGTGCAGGACAGATCTGAAATTGAAAGATGAATCAGTGATGTTTGTTTGAATTTGTCGGCCATCACTGATAATCATGAGTGCTTGGTGTGGACCCGCAAATGTGAAATCTTGTCGAAAACTGTATCGACTTGATGTGATTTTACTGCTGTTTTGTTAGAGTATCATGTAGACACTGTTGATGATCAAGTTTTGTTATGAACATTTTACCTGGTCATTGTCGTTGCTTTGCATATCACAAATACTGAGCGTCTGACCGTTTGCGTCACTATGTTGTGCTTGTTTGACATTGAATGCAACTCCAGTGATGTCAGACTTCAAAATTTTTCTAATGGAAGAGACTATAATTTATCGCCATTGTGGGCTTTGGCTGTAACAACAAATTCTTTTCTAAGAATCTTAGAATGTCATGGAGTATTGTGTTGTCTGCTGGCAATAGTGGAACTTGGTGATATGTGATCTTTTTGTCAGCTGCTTTGGCCATTCGTTTAATTTACTGTCTTTATTGGCTTTGCAATTTTCTAATTGTTCTGCGAACGAGTTGCAGCATAGTTGTGTCAGTTGTAAACAGTTGAATGAGCAAATTCATTCACAACTCAGAACATGTTTGATGAGTCGCTTGCTGTACAGGTTGCATACTGAACAATTAATCTTGCACATCTGTTTAACTTCTACATATTGCTTATGGTTGCTACAAATCTGTGATATACTGTTGAATTAATGCTAATGTTTTATAGTTTGCTGGTAGGAAATAACGTGTTTTGTGAACATTGTTTTGTGGTGATGTAGGTGTTTTTTGTGTGTAATTTTATTTAATTGCCCTACAATCATGCGATATTTAGTCAGAAACTTTGTAATCATATTAGTTGTATTTATTGATTACGAACATTGTCGTTGTTGTATACTCATTTCAAGCCCGTGTGATTTACTATAATGCTTTTTAGTGTATAGTGGGCATTATCATGGTTGATAAATGATGGGTACGATATGTTGTTGGTTATTTGCATTCGATGTGTGTGGTGTGGCAAGCTTGCAGCCAGTGCTGTCAGCAATTGTTAACTTCGTTTGGTATTTGGACCCAACCATTAAATGATTACTGTGTGTAATGTATGTACATTGTAACCATCCGTCAGTTGTGTCTGAAACTATTGCAGATGTTACGATGCATGTTCCAGTCTCTGTGTTTATTCCTTTGTCGGGATAGTCACGGGGAGCCATGTTTCTGCAGTCTGGCTGTTAAGAGTGCGTGATATGTTTGTGAGATTGACATGTCGTTGGTTATGTTTATAACTGCATAATATTCCTTTGTTGCCTGTTTGTTGCATGTTATGTCATGTGTTTTTTTGTGCTTACATGAGTAATCATGTGCTCCAGCATGCAAAAGGTGGACCATCAGTAGTGTATTTGATGCTGTTTTTCTGTGTTAGAAATCTAGAGGAAACCATGGATTCACAAACTTATAAGCACAAGCTTGGTCGTTTGGTTTGGGCATTTTTGTCGCTAAAAAAAGAATAAACACATGGATAGCCTTTATTGCCACAACCGATGTGATCTAATTCTGCAGACACTCGTTGCAGTCAGGTTGCATCTCCAGCTATGAACAGATATGCGTGGACTGCATCTGTGTAGTTCGTACAGGTGCAAGCTGTTATCATTATTGTCTAACCAACATTGTCAAGGCACTGAAAGCCTGACTAAGTGAAAAACTGGGCTATAATAAACAAAGAAGTGGCAGATATGCATCATTTGTAGGAGTGTTTTCAAAGGTCCTTTCGAATATCTGGTTACGTGCACTGCATGTATGTGCGATTAGGATTAGAAATATAACTGTTGTTTGTAGCTGAGTGATTGTGTAGTCATTATCTGAACTGTGATGTGACGTGTTAGTCAGTCAGTGGTTGCTGTTCTAAATGCTCTTGCTTGTGTGTGTGTGTGTGTGTGTGTGTGTGTGTGTGTGAACGAATAGTTAACCACGTTTGCCTGTGTTGGAAAAAAATACTGTAAGCAGTCAGTTCATCCGGGAACATCATATACTGTACAGGGTTCCCCAAAACCAATGTTTGCAGTCAATAAAAATTTCCTAATATTTTTTGCCCCATACATGGTTGTACCGTTGTTTTTAATCCCATTTGTTCAGTGTTCTGCTGCAATCTCTGATCACACACCCGCATGGTAGTGCGAGTGTTTTAAAGGCGACGAAGCAAGTCAATGGAAAAGGCCAAAATTCGACCCCTCGCCACACCAAAACCCCTTAACCGATCTTCACCAAAATTGACAGGCGTGGTTACGTCCTGGACGGCACCCGGCATGCAAAATTTTGTAGCGATCGGTTCAGGGGTTTCTGTTCCCCAAATACGTGATTTTGCCGTGCTTTTACGTCTAATGACGTTCCGAGTGGGGCGTTAAACTCTACTCACTCCAGGGAAGGAAGTGCCTTTTGGGGGTCATGATGACTATATTTTATATTTGGACCCTTAAATTTCTGAAAAACCGTCATTTCGGGGACCGATTTTGACTGGACGTTTTTTTGCGACCGAAAACCGCTGTAACATGGGGATGCTCAAATATAAACTACCCTCAATCGTCATCGTAGCCCCATAAAAGTTGTATAGTGAATAGGCAATACGGGGTCAAAAAATTGTTACGTGTGGTTTTGGGGGACCTCCTATGTACAGGTCACGT
>Ga0056115_1001663_pt1 | contig 10809 bp, 5 predicted proteins | sample WorMetOlspDAHAB1_FD_77007 | JGI IMG/M metagenome (GOLD analysis project Ga0056115, IMG submission 77007) | Marine gutless worms symbiont microbial communities from Max Planck institute for Marine Microbiology, Germany - Olavius sp. DAHAB.1 ... | reverse complement strand
TGTACTTGTTGGAACACTTTCACATACAGTTCAGTCGTTTTCCTCGACATCAAGGCGTAACACACTGGAAATGCGAAATCAGCGAAGGGGACATGGTGCCGGGTTGTCAGGTCTCGCGATGTCAGGTCTCGCGATTTCACCGCCCCCGTCTGGATCGGTAAATGAGTAGTAATCCGTGTAATTACATGGATTACGTGGATGGAGATCATTAAACGGCAGACCAGGCTGTGTATGGCTGTTTGGTCGTAGGTCAAGGTCTGTGGCCGCAAGCTTAGCCTACAGCCGTACGCCCGCTCTGTCTGCGACATGAACAGCGCCGCTGCAGCTGCGGTATACGGCTTGTGGCGCTATACGAGTGTTAAATGCCTTTGCCTTTGCGCCCCCGTTCCCTAAAATTCGCTACTGCCGATAAATAACGTGTTTTTTTGTGTTGACGTGCAGCAACGAGCCGTCTGACTTCGGACCCGGTTCAGTCGACGACGACGAGAAGCCTCTGGAAAGCGACACTGACAGTCTCGGGGAGTACGAGGACCAGGACCCGTCCAAGTTCAACGAGGACGGCTCGTTCATCGGCCAGTATACGGGCCGCGGAACGACGGGCGGTGGACGTAGCTATGCCCCCGGATCGCACAACACCTTCGTCTGATGACCACCGGTTATCTGAATCGCGCCGCGATTGGTTGTGATCGAATCGGGGTTTCGTGTGGGAATTTTGTTTTTGGTTGGAAGTGGGGCGTTTGCGAAGTTTTGGAGGCGTGAAGGGGGCCAAAGGTGCTGAGATTGTGTCAAACTCCATCTAAGACACAAACAAACAAACAGAAACAAGCAAACAAACAAACAGACGGGCGTGTCTCTTTGTAAATTTGTTTGTGTGTTTGTGTCGTCGATCGAGTTTGACACATAAAGAAGACGGCGATTGGGATAACTTGCGTAGACTTTCTACACGCATTACATTTGAGGGACATCTGCTCGGCCGATTATCGGGGGACATAGTCTCTCTGCGATCGGATAAAGTGGGAGACTCTTTTGTATTGTTCGGCGTTTGACACTTTTCTGTGAACGTTTGCTTCTATGTGCAGTTAATGCTTCGTTCGTTTTTTCGTCAGTTTTAAAAGCTTGCTAGTGGCGTTGAATGATAATTTTCGTGTTGCGTCGACATTTTTCTGCGCCAACGTCTATAAATGGGATGATAGTGACGTCATTCTGTATACAACAGAAAAGTCCGCCATGCTGGAGGTATACTATGTTACAGCAGTGAAACGTCTTAATGCTTGCAAACTGTTGAACAATACTCAATCGAAATGCACGGGTTGCAAATAACCGTAGCATAAGAATTGCCGGATTTACGCTTTTAACTCACGTTTTTCGTCACTCTATACCTACAACATGGCGGCATTTTATGTCAGTGACGTCAATGACGTGGCTGCATCTGATGTATTTGCCTCGCGTCGATTTCTGTTTTTGATGGTAGCGATGCTGTTAACGTTTCTGTTTTAATTGGAAATTCGGTGACTGAGTATGCTGTCGGAACAGTGTTAAGAACGTTACTGCTAATTTGTGCAAATTATATGCACAGTAATCAGAACAATTAAGCGACATGCAGAAACTGCCAGATGTCACAGTTGCCACTAGCATGACGTAAACAAGCCACTACTTTTTACGTTGCGTTAATTCAACATAGAATGTTTAATAGAATATCCATGCGATATCTGTTTGCATATAATTTGCATAAGTTAGGGGGGAAAGGTCTGTTTGTTACCGATTGGCACTTGCGCTGCATGTGGCGTATTTTAGGTGGGGGCGGGGCAGTGGCGATGCCCCTTTGGCGTGACGCGAAGTTTTTTTTTGCCTTTACTGTTTAAACAACGCAGAATTCGATTTTCAGTAAAATCGGTAAAATTGTTTTCACCAGATGTCATATTTTAAGGCGAAAATGCACCAAATCCGATTTCGGCTGCGTCTCCACTGGAGGAACTGACAGCGCTCACCAGACTGCATAGCTGGATTTAAGGGGGCCTATACTTCTAGGGGAAGGTAGAGAGGGAGAGGGGACGGAAGAGAAATTGCCCCCCCCCCCCTTCAGAAATCCTAAATACGTCATTGTGTGCTGTATGAATCTCGAGCTAAGCATTTCGCATTTATTTTGCAACAGTACTTTTGTGTGGTGTTTTTACGGTGGTGGCGCATACATTTCTGGCCACAAGAGCCTAGAGGCAACATTATATGTAGGCGTACACTGCTTTCCGTCGGTCTGTCCTTGTGACTTAATGGAAATTGGAGGAAGAATGTGATCGCTTGTATTCTGTGTACGTTCTTCGCGTCGTTGGAAAACTTTTTTCAATGTCATTCGGAGGTCACACGAGGAAACGACAAGGTCACTGAGAACGAAGTGTCCTCGACGACGTCACCTTTTATGGGCACCGTTGCGAGATTTCGGTCGCCAAATCAGGAACGAGCGAGAACACAATTAGTTGAAAGGCAAAGGCATATAACACTTATATAGCGCCACAATGCCGGCATATCGCAGCTGCAGCGGCGCTTTTCTGTCACAGACAGCGGGCGTACAGCCTATAGCCCACAGGCCAAGCTCGTGCCCGCGAACTTTATAGCCAAACAGCCATACGCAGCCCTCGCCTGCGGTTTAATGGTCTCCACCACCGTAGTCCATCTAATTACATGGATTACTACTCATTTTCCGACCCCTGAAGGATGGAAGGCTGAGTTAGCCTGATTGGTTGACCCATAGCGGACACCATACCCACGAAGTTCAAGTGCCATAACAACGCGTCGGCTGTAATATATTAATTTCTTGCAACACAAAAGCCAGAAATGGGAATTAACGCCACCAAATAGAGCTACATTTTATACACCGCAGTTAATAAATTCCAGATTCCATAACACGTGACATAAAAAACGTTTGCTTGTGTCCAGGCAGAATGAAAATGGCAACGAAAAGTGGTCTTTTAATAAGTGAATTTCTCTGGATACGTAGGACACGTGACAATATTTAGTTTATTTCTTACAACTGCAGGCTGTTTAGTAGCAAGGTTACTATGGGTTAGGATTAGACTTTGTGTCTGATTGGTTATTCACACGTTATTCATACTACCGGTTGTCATTGTCACTCTCCTTCACATGCCTACCTAACGTCACACATGGACAAGCTGTGAAACTGCGTGCGGGAAAAGCCGCATGTTGGACAGTTTGTTTCGCATTTTATTCAGATTTGGGTCGTTACAGCGATTTACTTTTTTGTCGCTCTCAGCGTATATGAGGCTGGCACCAATGCATGTTTCTTTTTAAAACATTTTAACGCTTACGTCCGTCGGTCAGTTTAAGGCAAGTTTGCATGAATATGGGGTGATAGCATAGTCACTCTGTTTATTGAAGATACCGCCGCCACGTTGGAGGTATAGGATGTTTCACCAGTACAACGTGATATACTTGCGATATCTTGCAAACTGTTGTGTGCGCAATTATATATGCTTCAGCCGAAATACACGGTCTGATAACAGACTAACGTTTACATACGAATTTTCAGATTTTCACAGTTTAACTCAAAATGTTTTCGTATTGAGTGTACCTCCAACATGGCGGCTTGGTTTTATGTGCAGTTCAGTGACGCGGCTGCACCCCACATACAGGGTGGCCCAAAAAAGTAAGCCACTACCAAATGATCAAAAAATCGTATTAAAGCCTATCAATGAGATTAGGTTTACTCGTCAAATTAAAGTATCAATCAAGCACTATAATATTATAAGTTGGTATTAGATATCCTATGCGTGACCTACTTTCTGACCTCAATAATTGCGATATGAGTCATATACGGTAAATGATGTCAGCGCTTCCTCTGGCGTCAGCTCGCTTTAGCAAGCTGTGAATTCTATGTCTAAACGATCTTTTAGATGGTGATTTACGTAAAAAAAAATTTTTTATTTCCATATTTTCTCCCTTTTTCTCGTTTTATAACATGATTTTATCAGATCGTTGATTTACCCATATCGCAGCTTCAAACAGAGCAGGTGATGACGTAACAAATTAGGTCACACATAGAATATTTAATACAGACTTATTATATTCTCGTGCTCATTTCGTAGCCGAAATTGATGAAAAATCTAGCCTTAATGGTGGGTTTTAATGCGATTTTATGATGACTCGTGATAATGGCTTACTTTTTTGGGCCACCCTGTATACAGTACACGTGTGATATACTTGAGAGATCTGTGACATGTGCTTATGACTACACAGCTACAAACATAGTTTTTTTCGGTATTTTGGAAGACCAGTGTTGTGCCACTGGCCATACCAAAGACCTTAATATAATGTAGATAGCCATTCTAAGTCCTGGCACGTTTAACAAGATGTACCAGAACTCTTCATACGCAAAGCGATGCGATGATGGACGTCTAAAAACTAATATTAAAAGTAACAAATCACTAGAAATGGCCATAACGGTAAAACGCGGAAAACATTCGGAGTCGAAACGTTAAAAATTTGTGGTAATTTTTTGCTAAAATAAAACTTAAGTAAAAGCAGCGCACTGTTAGATGGAAGTTTTATTATCAGTTTAGTAGCAATAGTAAAAGTTTCTTTCAACTTTATCGTGTTTCTAATTCATAAACTTTTTCCCGTGTCGAAGCTTAAAACACAGCAATTCATGACGTTACAGTAAGTGACGCACGGAATATTTACTGCCAACTGATAATATTCAAGTGCTTCATCGATACTCAAATTTGATGAAAAATCTAGCCTTGAGGACAGGTCTTCAATGCGATTTAACGATAATTCGAAAGTGGCTAACTTTTCCCGTGCCACCCTGTAGAATTACATAGTGACGGACAAGTGAACTAAAGAACGTTGCACATATAATAAACGATAGATGTGCGGTGAAACTGCAGCTTTTAGAAGGCTGCACAGCAACTGTAACCAACGTTAAGTCTCGAAGGCCGCATGCCGTTGACCATACCAGGCTCAGACAAACGCGTCTGTGACTTCGAGGAAACGGGGAAGAAACGGCGAGTTCTGAGTAAGGAAGGAGCAGCGTACGCGATCAAGCAAAGACTGCTTAGACTATTGAAATAGGCATAATAGTATACGACTAATGTGAGCAATCAAATCGATCTACCCTGATCTATCTCGACATAAAACTCCATCTAAGACACAAACAAACGGACAGAGACACGTTTGTTTGTCCGTTGTGTCTGTCAGGGGCGTCCATCCTATGGGTGGACGAAGCGCGATGCCTCGTAGAAATTTAAGGGGGAGGGGAAATATAAATCCGGGGTCAGTCAATAAATACACAAAATTTGGTCAGTTGATTGTCAGGAAAATCATAACATATTGCCATCAGATGTCACATTTGAGGCCAAAATGCAACATATTCGATTCCTGGCGTCTGTCCGTTTTGACACAAAGTCGATAGCCTAACTAGCTACTGAATTATTGAATGCGAACGAACGCTGATCTGTCTATTAAGCGTTCAGTCAATAGTCATTGTTTATAAGCTAAGCACGGTATTTACAATTGTACGTGTACGGCCGCTGTTCAACAAATCCAATCGATGGGACCCTGTCAGCGGTGGCGCCCATCACTTGAACACTGCAGGATGGCTCAAAAAAGTTAGTAGGCCTAAGTAAGTAAAAATAGCTTCATCATAATGTCTGAAATCACAAATTCACTTCGCAAGCACTCCCAGGGATTGCGGGGAAAGAACAACTGATGACATGGGTGTACCAACGTTTCCTGAAAACAGTCAGTGACTAACACCTACCAACAGGACGTATTAAGTCGCATTAAACTCCGATTTTTTTCGTAGAATTCAAGTATCAAAGAAACACTATAATATTATCACTGGACATTATTCTATGCATGACCTAATTTGTGAGGTCAATTATAGGCCTGCTGTTTACGACCTCTGTTATTCATTCATTCATTCTTTTATTACGCACTATGCAGCACATAAAGCAATGACAATACAATAATTGGCAGCAACTGACAGACATATTGCAATGTTTTGACACTCTCACGCCAGCAACTGTGGAAAATATGTCTGAAACTATTATTCCATACCACGTTTACTTTATGCCAGTCTGCATTTTTCAGTGACCATTGTTTCAACACCATACAACAACGCTGGTACGTAGGCAGTATGTCTTCAATCTTCATGCAATTGTGCAAAGTTGACATATCGTGAGCATATTTCCCAAGCACAGATACAATGTAGCACATTATTGAACTGGCTGTAGAATTTCCTAATGTTACAACATAAATCTGTTATTGCACTGACGCCAGCGCTCCCTTCTATAGCATCAGTTTGATAAGCTATGAAATCCACTCATCGTCATCTAGATAGACGTTTTCAATCCCACCTTTGCTCTTTTTCAGATTTTTGATTAAGATTTTGTCATTTAGGCTTGCATCTATTTTATCCGTATAGCAGCGCAGTAACTGATGTCACAAATTAGAATAGGCTATTTAACACCGATTTACGATATTTCTGTTCTTCTTTTACATTTTAAATTCGACTAAAAATCTAGCTTTATTTGCAAGTTTAATCCGATTTATTGCTTATTCGATATGGCGGTCGTTAACTTTTTTTGGGGGAGGGGACCCTGTATTTTCCACTGCGTTGCGGATAACGACAACGGAGCGCTGAATGATACCGTTGATTAATGTAAAAAAACTTAACAGTTAAAAAGTCTTTAACGGCGACACGGCCTACATCACACAACTAAAACGGCAAAAATCAAAAAAATGCTATTACTTAGGAGCACGTGGACATTATGGCGATGTGCTGCCAAAGTAATAGCACCTTTTTGATTTTTGCCGTTTTAGTTGTGTGATGTAGGCCGTGTCGCCGTTAAAGACTTTTTTTAAACTGTTAAGTTTTTTTTTACATTAATCATATAAGTCAGGAGCGACATATACAATTAGGCCCAAAAAAACAGTTCACCACAGCATCGTTGAAGCCAACAACAAAAAAGTCGCCCTTCACTGATACACATCGCGTCATCAGTCATCTTCCTGACAGTTATACTGCTAGCTCGTTCCACTACGTGTTAGTACTGCGACCTCCAGCAGGTTCTTGGTAACTCACAGGTTCGACCGGAATCTTCTTGCACGGAATCATATCTTTCAGGACTTCTCTCACAGGATCAAACTTGGCGGTGTAGATGAATGGATTGGCGCTGATGTAGATAAATGCGATGAAAACCGCTACGTAATAACGAGCGCCGACTAGATTCAGGTCATCTGTCAACGTAAAAAAGATATAGACGTTGCCCGGCAGCCAAGTGATGGCGTAGAACGCGCTGACAAAGATGACTGTCTTCATCATGTTGGACTGAATGCGGTTTGACTGGGTCTGTGCCGAACTCGACGAAGGACCACTGTGGGCAGCCATCACCGTTGCCTGACGACGAACTATAAACACTATACGTCCATAGCAGAAGATGAAGATGGCCAGTATAAGGAGGTAGAAGAACACAATGTAAAAGAGGCCATTGGCTTTCTGCTGCAAGTCGCCTTCAAAGACAACGTATGCGTAGCAGACACCGTCGATCACTGCGCTCGAAGCAAACACAACAGTTACGTTGTACACAATTCCGACTAGCCACGAGAACACCATTGCCAAATTAATCACCGTATGACGAAGCCATCTTTTACTCCATGCATGATGGACGACTTTCAGATAGCGGTAGATGGCGATGATAGCGAGATTAACAGCAGAGCCATTAGCACCCCACCAGATTAGATTTTCGCTGAACAGCATTGCGCACAGCCAGTACCCAAGCACTCCTCTCAGATAAATATTGAAGAGCTTCAGTGTGTAAATGATCATCAGGAAGAAGCAGCCGAAGAGATCCAGAGCATTCTGATTTACAATTAGCGCATGCTTTTTGTGCTGTTTTGACGCCACCAGAGCGTACAACACAAGTGCGTTGCCAGCTGTTCCCACTGCTGCCATGAAGACAACTGCGATTTTGAAATACAACTCTGTGTCAACTGAGAGCGATGATGTTTCGCTAGTTCCAGCTGCAGCCGATGTCGTCACCAGACCTTCCGTCGTTGTCATGGCAACTGACAGGTGCGACGTGCCTGAAGTTTGTTTTTTTTCATTTTCTCCAGAACAACCGCTGTACAAGAAATAAAGCCTTAACATTACCGTTTAAACAAAATAACGTGATTTCGTTGCTGCCGAACAACGATTGTCACTGCTTCTATAATGACGATGCCTGTTTTCGAATGGCACCCTGAACCGTTTCCACATAAAAGTAATGTGAAAGAAAAGTATTTGATGGTGTTTATTTACGTTGAAAATGGTCCAAAGCCAAAGATGAGTCGAAAATCAAGTGCTTGCAAACTAAACTTCTACACTTGTGATGTCGCTAACATCACGAACGGTTGTATCCCGTGTGACCTATAGTGTGTCGGGTGGGACGTTAAACTCTACCCACTCACTCACTCACTCTCTCATCCGTATTGAATGTTCGTGCATTAATGAGAAGTTAAATACCGTATACAGTCAGAAAATTAATTAGACATGTGGCCACATATCCGGAGCGAATAAATCCGTCCTGAAGGTATAGCTGGTTAATTACTGGTTAACAAAATGCCGAAGATAACACGGAGACAAAAATTAAAAAAAAAAATACAAGCTTACCGACGTCCGTTTCTGAAAGAGCAGAATACTTCTGTATAGGCTAGTGGCAAACGGTCAGCGAGTCCGAATTCCGAAAGCAGTGTGTGCGTGTTAGGCCTACTGAAGACCGTGCAGTAACGCAGGGACAAAACTCGACGTTAACTATGTCATCTAATGACAAATAGTAACAGGTAAACACAGAACCGCCATAATTATGCTAGTTTGCTTGAAGCGTGCTATTCACGGAGACATGTTGTCGCAGTGGCGGAGACAGGGGTTTACAGGGGTGACTAGTCACCTCCTCCCTGAGAGATAAAAATATATCACAAAGAATATCACATTTCAGGCTACACTGCTAGCCAGCGAGAGGGCGTGACCACGGTCTGACTTTAGCAACTAACGGTCATTGTAAACCGTCTCAAAAAGCCACCGATTTAGTGTCAAACTCCATCTAAGAGAAGGACGTTCGGACGGACGGACAAACACGCACGGCAACAACGTCCACCGCGATCGCCGCCGTCACGCCGTGTCGACGTCGCTGCGACTCGTCGACCGTGTCAAGACACAACCGGACAGACAGACGCCGAGAATCGAATTTGGTGCATTTTAGCCTTAAAATGTGACATCTGGTGGCAATAATTTTAATGAATTTCATGATATTAACTGACCAGCTTTCGCTTATTTATTGGTTGATCCCGGATGTTATCCCCCTTAATATTTCTATGAAGCATCGCGGTTCGTTTCCCCATAGGATGGACGCCCCTGACAGACACAACTGACAAAGAGACAAACGAATGAACGAATGGAAGGACGGACAGACTACTGCCCGTCCGTCCGTCTCTTAGATGGAGTCTGACGTATGCCCCCGTCACCACAGCTAAGGTATACGCGTCACTTCTTCGAATGCTCCTACCATTGATTGCTAGTCTATGTAATTAATGTAAAAAAAAACTACAGTTTATACACATGTTAACGGCGACAGACCTTCGCACATCGAAAACAGCATAAATAAAAAGTTATATTACTATACTGCTGCACATCACAACGCGTGTTTTAAACCATCGTGCGTGAAATTCCATGCACGGGTTACTTCAGTAGGCAGTAGGCAAGTCCGGGGAAAAAAATAAAAATACAATAGAGAGGCCTTATATTTCACGTATTTTGCCAGGCGCTCCCTTACGGCCGATTGGCACAAATTTTAGGTTACGTGTTCGTCTCATTGACATAATCAATTATGCAAAGTTTTATCGTAATCGGTTGAGGGGTTTGGATTCTGTGAGGGGTCGAAGTTTGACCATTCCCATTGGATTGCGATGTCGCTGTTAACACTGTGTGAACTACTGTTCACACTGTGATACGGCAACAACTGCATGGATCTCATAACGACGCCGGCCGAATATGCGCACGGTGGGCTATTTGGACGAGTAGTTTTTGGGCAAAATGACCAACAGGGCATGGTTACCGGCGGGTTATAGAAGCCGGGTGATAGAGCGGCGGCAGTCATGCCAGGCTTATGCCTGATTTCCAGCATTCCGTATCCGTTGCCGTAGTCGATGCCGTAGCCGTTTCCGTAAAAACCGTGTCCGTACAGGCCGTTTATACCGTTGCTGCTGGAGCGTGTGCGCGGCAATAGCGCGGCAGGCCCATGAGGCAGGGCGCCGAGTTTCCCGCGTAAAAGAGTGGGCGGAGCTCCAGACGCGTATGAACGGCAGATACGGAAAAATAGAACTCGATCCTATATGAACGGATGAACGGCAACGGCGAACTTACGGAAACGGAGAACGTTATTTTTTACGTAGGCCTAAGCTACGGAGTTTTTACGGAATTCTTAGACGGATGAATGTAATTCTTACGTACTTTGTTACCGAAACGGCAACGGCTACGGCAACGGATACGGAACACTGGAAATCAAGCATTAATCCGCAGCAATAAAACAGACGTCTGACATCACGGCTATCGACAGTTCGGCCTCAGCTGACAGACGGTCATAATGCCCTTTGGATAAATGTGGATGCTCCGAGGATTTACTGTTTATAGTGTATAGATATTTCTTTTATGTTACGGCATTACACTGGTGGCGCTCATTTTATTACTCGTGTTTTAACCGCCATTCGTGCCTTCGTGGTCCGTGTGCGTTTACATGTGTAACTTTGTTATATTTTTTTGCG
>Ga0056115_1001662_pt1 | contig 10811 bp, 6 predicted proteins | sample WorMetOlspDAHAB1_FD_77007 | JGI IMG/M metagenome (GOLD analysis project Ga0056115, IMG submission 77007) | Marine gutless worms symbiont microbial communities from Max Planck institute for Marine Microbiology, Germany - Olavius sp. DAHAB.1 ... | reverse complement strand
CCTCCACCTTAGTCTGTTTCTGTCTGTCGGACTGATCTCATGGCTCTAGACTGTTCACCGGACTTATTTGCTCATCGGTTTTATGTTTTAGTTCTATTTTTTCTGTTTTAGTTATTCTTAAGTCCGGCAGACTAAGTTGGTCAACTTTTAGGCGCACTATAAAATAGTTGATTGATTGATCAGACGGCGCTTAAAATCGTCCTGATCCTTGACCTTTGTCTGGTAAACTCTGTACTGCATAACGTCCCAGACACTGTTTAGTCATCCGGATTAAGTCTATTCGGCTATCCGCTCTGAGTCTTGCGTCAGTCAGACATTGCGAACTTTAAATAATTAACATTACGTTTTAAGTTAACGGTATCTTTGCTCGATAAACTTGCCGACAACTACGACCTGACGGTTTTACAGGATACGGTACAGGAATGTCTTCAAGGACGATGTAGTGGCATATGTATTGATCATTCTGTAGTTCATTTTCTGCTAAGTCTAGCAGTAAGAAATTTTGCAAATCGATTAATATTTTGCGAAGTTATCGACACAAGGGCGTCTTTGTGTTTTTTTGACTCGGGGTGTATTAGTTAATAAGTAAACTATAGTTAACTACTGCCATCACTGTCAACTGTCAACAACGACAACAATATTAACAGTTCAGTTAGTGACGGTGGAATTTGAGGTCGGCGACGCGACCAGTGAAGAAGTCGACAGTTGCACAATGAGCAGAAAGTATGTGATCAACAGCCCCAAAAGCTGCAAAAACGTCAAACACATACATTTAACTGATGTAAATGATTGGTGTCGAATTGTTTCTGATAAACACCCACATCCGTATCAATGGCGTGGTTTGAATAAGTATATTGGCTATATAAACAAACTTCTCCAATAGTAATATACCGCCAAATTTAACTGGCTGCAAATTGCAGTGAATCAAGCCCAGTGTCTGTGTTGCGTAACTGTTGACTGTATATATCCTACAAATATGCAAAAATATAAGCATACCAGCAACACCTACATCACATGCACGACGTTCTATTTCAGAGCGAGTTATCACTGTGTTGTACTGTATGCTGTACTCTTTTGCGTCCGAAATATAGGCCTGCTACTCGCCAGAGACTGCGGAAGAATGTTATGAGGTTGAAAAACCAGTACTATATACGTAGATACAACTATAGTCTACGCAGCGTCTACGTACGTGTCTTATCTGCTATGACGTGGCCTATACGACAAATAGGTCCTAACCATTTTCACTTACCACGTAGCCTTAAATTAACTCATGCAGCGAAGCATCGGTATTCATTTGTTACAATATATACGACTTGGAGACTCGTTGTCATAGCTCAATTGACTTAAATGGGTCGGGCCCATTACACGGGTATATAGGGGCTCGAATTTTAAATTAATCATGGACCTATCAATGTAACTTCACCGCACTAGAACTAAAGCTGTCTATTAAAATATGATAAGGGATATTGAGATATATGTCATATGTCTCCTGTTTCACGCATCGGCAGATTTCTCTCGCTGCGACACAAAATTCCGAGAAATAGACCTACACCATCACAAGAGAAAAGCTGCTGCTGCTGATAAATATGAACGAGTTGTTTGGTAGGCATACCGTAAGAATAGTGTTCTTGTCAATAACAAAGATACCAACGACCGTGAAGCCGATCGGTTCTCCAGTGAGTCGACTGAGAAACACGTTCACCTACAACGAACCACACACGATTGAATACAACGATCGGCACGCTGCAATATATGCAGGATCGGTAACAAAGACAAAGAACAAATCACAAGCGTAAGAAAGTAGTAGACCAAGCAACGACACAAAGGTTTTTCCTTTGTCATATAAGGCCTAAGTTCTGAAACGTACAGTTAGCCTATAGGCATAAAGTTATAATATAATAGGCCCTATGCAAAAATGCAAACGTTGTAGAATGACTGATCATTAACAGCAACTGTAAACTGATGAAATTGAGTATAAAACGATGAAGAGCAAATTTTAAAAATGGGAAAACAATTCAATATACGAAACTTAGTTTTCTCGGTTAGAATTGTCAAAGTTTGGAATGACCTCCCCGCATCTACTGACTGTATAGTAGTTTAAGAAGCTTTAGTAATTCCATCCATTGAATATATTTGACCAGATATTGCAATGAACTGCAACAGTTTTAATAAGAATGTACATGTATTATCGTGAAACGTCGATGTGTATTTCGTGTATCATGTTATATTACTGCGATATTCTAATATTTTATATAACTGTGATTTTGTATTTGTTTGCGGGAGGTTAAGTGTCGCCCAACGACCTTTCCTACCCGGTTTACTTATGATGTCTATTTTGTGCTATTGTCAGTGCTCTGTTTTAATGCTATTTTTGTGCCATGAGCAAATGAAGAAATATCATATCATATCATAACAGTAAGAAGAGTTGCGACAGAAATCACTGCGACAAGTTTATTTCATGTTTCGCGCCATTTGTTGAATGCTTCAGCTGCACTCTGTTTTCATGATGTGTATGCACGTAAGCGAGTAAAAAAATAAGCAATTTTGTGCACCCAAAACTAGCTGTACTTCTACGGCAGCAATGTCTTTGTCGCCTTACCTTTCCGATAGTTTCTCCGCTCAGACCAAACAGATTGACGTCATGAACCCGTTCGCTCACTTTGTGAGCCTGCACACATTTTATACAGTTATACGACTACGATTGTCAAGTTGTCGAACCGCAATTATTCACAGGTCTGTGTGTTCCGAACTGTCGAAACAAGAACGTCTGTTAAGTCTTATCCAGAGAAAAAATTCTTTCATTTTTTTGTTAATCGTTGAGGAATTTTCTGAACTTGCTGCAAGGCAAGGTTTGTATTACTGCTGAAGACAACACCAATACGCTATGAGTTCAACTGATAGGTTTCGTGAAAAGCATTCTGTCATGTCAACTGCGTCTAAACTCTACATTTACCATTAAATTCCACCCCAAATTATACACGTGCATAGGAAAATAGGTTACGTGATAAAAAGTGGAACACAAAAAAACTACGAAGGTGAACAACGTTTAATGCTGAATGAGCCCGTATTTAATTAAAACCAAGAAATAGGCCTAAGTAGTCATGTTCAGGAGCACTATTCATATGTGGCAATAACGTTGAAAGAAAGCTTCTTCGCAAGTCCCATTTGAAAAAAAACTGACTGCTTCAATTCACTAAATATAGCCTATGCACAGTTTCATATACCGGTACGTTAATAGCATGATAGCTGTGACTCGATCAACGGAGGCAATATCGCTACGACTGATGTGCAGTACTTTGTCGAGGGTCAAAACAGTTTAGAACTAGACTTATTCGAATCGGCCAATATCAAACAGCATTATTTTCAACATTGAACTCTTATTACATAGGATGTCCGCTCTGAAAACTCACCTGTTCGCAACGCATAGGGACGAGTATAGCGCATTAGAGGCACTGCGTGAGGCGCTATACAGATCGACTGTTACTAGTAGCATAGTCGATTCATGTATACTACTACAACCATACACTCTCAGTCACTAGGACAGCGATTTGAGCTTGTCTATAGTCATGCTTTCATGCTTTCTGTAGGCCTATTCGTTACACTATTTTTCAATATACCAATAAGAACTATGGATAAATTATGCTATTGCCTAGACATTAGAGTGAAATTCGACTATAATTTTGAGCAAGTAACCGATAGTCGACAGCATGCAGATTGAGATTAGAACGAAGACAATGAAATGACTTACGTAATGGTGAACCATAATTCCACTCGCAGCCGTGAGCAAGAGTCCAAACGATAATGTGAATATCCAGAAGACGTACGAGACGACTACAACTGTGTCAATCATGTAGGAATGATAGAAGAGGACAGTGTACAGCACGATGATGAAACAGAACACCTGGCAGCAGAACGCAGAAGCGTTAGAGAACATCAGAGAGTCGTCCACGTGATCAACTGTCATCGAAATCTCCTGGTGTTTCTGCCGCAACATCTCGATGTCCGAGTCCGAGATATGTCGCTGGGGATTGTCCAGACAACGGCCCAAGTTGTCGCTGACCCGCCGGAACTGGGTACTGAAAATCATTGCCAACACGAACGTCACCGCTTGAGAGAATATGTACGACGACAGCAGGTAGACCATGATGATCATCGCAATAATACGTGGGATTAGTGGGTCGGCTATGATAATGTAATTCTGAAATGGAGCTATTATGGAATCCATGAGACCCTCGGTGAAAAACACGGTGTAGAGGAAGAACATAAAGCCCATCGCAATGATCGACCAGGACGTTATAGCGAGAAACGTGGAGAACTTTCTCGCGTGGTTAGCACATTTATCCTCCAGCTCTTGGCGAAACACGATCGCCAGCCGTCCACTGAAACTCGCCGCATAAAAAGCTGTCTGCGATACGGTACATTGAGCCGACCAGGCGACCATAATGACCTTGTTTAAGAGGGGAAGACCGAACGCATCATGCCGCGTAAACATCGAAAACATTCGAGCAAAGTTGAACCACAACAAGACGACTATTGCGACGGCGTAAATCTTATACGCGCTCCACTTTCGCGGTTTTTTGTCCGGGTTGTCTTGCGGACTACGATCGAAGTACAGTCCGACCACTTTCATGCTCGCCAACAGCGGAAGAAGACCCTGTTCTATCGTCATCTTGCGCTTTGGCGCCATTTCAGTGTCGACAGCAGCAACGTCTTCGAATGTCTTCCCGTTACGCTTGACGAAAAGTAGCCCTGGCTCCGACTTCTTGCTGTCGTCGTAGTCGACGACGGTATCGGGAAGGACAACGAACGGGCTGACACTTGTCATCGTTGTCGCAAACGAGACTTGAAATCAAGTTGCAAAATGTTTCCACAGACTCAATCATACGCAACCGTGCAACATCGGCTCTATTAACCCGGATGACAATGGTATCGGCGTGCGTGCAGTGCACTAATGCACGAAGCATCTGTCAACTGCAATTAACGCGTTCGTGTATACAGGGTGAGTCCCTACCGAATTATCAGTGACTCTTATTAAACTTGTCAGTGAGATTAGATTTTTCACCAAATTTAAGTGTAAAGCAAGCACTATAATATTATCATTTGGCATTAAATATTTTATGCGTGACCTAATTTGTAAAGTCAATTGCTATTCGTGACCCGCGAAGCAGTGGGTCGTAAAGTGTAATTATGATGTCACTGCTCCCTTCTTGGATCCGTTATGAAATCCACTACAGACATCCATTGCTAGACACCATTTACTGTAGATCAGAAATTGGAAATTCGTAGGCTATAAAAAGTTTTTAAATCCAATCTTTACTCTTTCTTGAGGCTTTCCACTGAGATTTTGTCTTTTAAACCTATATGCCCATATTGCAGCTTCAAGCACATGCAGTATTATTGACGACAGAAGACACCCACAAATTATATGTCACGAATTGAATACTTAATGACAAGGTGTAATATTCTAATGTTTTTACACTCAAATTTGACTCAAAAATCTAGCTTTAATGATCGGTTTTAATACGATTTATTGATTGTTGGGCGGCGGGTACTGACTTTGGGCCACCGTGCAGGCATACTGTTGGTGGGCTGAAAACTTCCCACGTTGCATAAATTCATTAGCGGGACCAGAATCGATAACTCGATGGACCATTAGGCCGATGGATTCCTTTCACTGTGATGTGAGTCAGCGCGTGGTGAATTCATTACCGCTTTTCTGTGAATTGACTGCATTAGTTCTTATTATTGTCATTGTTATTATAGCTCGCGTCACTTCTGTTTCACCTGCATACAGTGCATAGCAACCATTGACGTTGCAGGCCCACGTGAATTTGCTGCAAATGTAGCCAATGCGGTGACGTACACTTTGTCCGTCACGAAATATAATTGTTCGTATAGGCCTATATTAACGATCGATTGATTGCTAGTTCTAAAATTGGGAAATGAATTAAAATTGATACACCACGGAACAGATCTATCAATACCTACACCATCAATCAGATTTCAGAATGTTTTTTTCTAGTTTCTACACTGTTTCCCCAAAATACTAGGCAATTAACTTTGGCGCGATCTAGTTGCATGGATAAATTATTTTGATAATTTTCGGCAATAAGATGCAGAATAGTTTAAAAGAGCTCGCCGAAGTTGGCTATAATTTATTCTGGACACAGCGTTTTAGTGCAGTCGTGATGAACTGCGTCAAAAATGTTGAAAGTATCAAGTATCAAGTATCTATCCATCACGCCTCGTTCTGAATGGATAGCACGAAATCGGACGACCTTTAAACCGACGTAACTGACACACTTCATAGGGTTAGCCTAACATCATTTACTTTTTTTTCTGAAGACTTGCACCAAAATGATCCGTATGTATTTTCATATGAACGTTCACTTACATAAACTCGTGAGACAGTCCAGCTTCTGCGGCAGAAAACAGAGGAATTCACTGCTCCAGATGTGCAGCCGCTGTAACAGTCCGAACAAAAACTGGGCCCGGACAGTTATATAGAACTTATTTCGCAGAAATGCAGCAGCAATGACAGAGACAGACCGACAGTCAGCTGTTATATCGGCGTCACTTTCAAAACCGGTGACTACGAAATTTGGAAACTAACATCAGGGGCGGATCCAGGAATTTGCGAAAGGGGGCCGGTCCCTCTCGTCCCCTTTCTCTTCCATTCTCTCTTTTTTTCCTCTCTCTCTCCTCCCCTTCCCTTTAGAAGTCGGACCCCTTACACCAGCTTGAGGGTCGGGAGGAGCGCTGTAAGCTCCCCCAGTGGGGTCCGGGGCGGAGCCCTGGACCGAAAACGAATTTGGTGCATTCTAAAGCTGCCAGAAAGATACTGGTGGCAATCACTCTGAATATTCTAAGATATCGACGACCACTCTGCTGGGGCACTGTCGTCTATCGGCCACAGGGCCACTACAATGTCACCCGAAGCCAGCGCGATATCCATAAAGGCCTATAGATGTGGCCGATCGTTGAGGCGTTTGTGCACTAAACCCAAATTTCACTTAGCCCGTCACGTCACGTCACGACACGCACAACAAAGTCTTGACGTGGCGTGCATGACCGGCTCATATCCCAAATGCCAAAATGCACGTCGTCAATTAGTCAGTTTCGTCCCTAAACTTTACCTTCACTGTGAACCGCATCAATAATGTTTTTTGCGACAACAGAATAGTATATAGAGTTCGGAGAGTTTATCGAGGTTATGGTTGAGGTTTTAGTTGGCCATTCAAGCAGTAATAATTTGTGCTGAAATATTTGAGTTTATGGGGCCCCGGATTTTACATGCAATAGTAATGATTTTAACATAATGCACGAGCCAAAACAATAAACGAATCGTTTATAACATAACGTGCACACTGTTGTTTGCTGCTAGTGACGTAACCGAGTGAGCGCCGCACTTGCGCTTGTTGTGTGCGTCGTTGCGTGCACGTGTCGCGCGATACGTAACGTCACGTCACGACTTTTTCCTGTGCCAAAAGGCATGGGCTAGATAGCGTGTCGTGTCGTGACGTGACAAGCCAAGTTGAATTTGGGCTTAACATACTAACATTATGCAGTGCGTGCTTCCCATGGACGCTCTTACAGACAATATAATGTCTGTGCAGGGGAGGGGGGATTCGGGAAGAGGGGCTGACCGACGCAGAAATCCGTCTCACGGGTTGTTGCGTCGACTAGTTTAATGTGGGATCGGCCGCTACCTTCACCCTCTCGATGGGGAGTTCACCCGCTGCCTCCTTTGCAGCCATATGTTTTGCTGTGGTGATCGTTAATTTCTTACAAAAGCAATAATCAATCTAATTTAGCTTTCATCTAATTTAGCTATACCTATTAAAGCAATAAACCGAGATGCTGAAAACAAAAATTCCAACCCAAACTGCCTACGATAAACGAAAAGCCTAATTATAAAAGAACGTAACACAAAGAAAACGTTAAATTAACTCTAATCGTAACGAGGCTTAAACACTTTCAAGACATTAATCAAAGTTTATAGAGTCAGAATATTCCATACTATTTAACAACACTTGCAGCGTCAACCAGAAGAGAAACTCGACAACTATAACTTGCCGAAATAGCTATCCAGCTCGACAGCTAGCAAAATCTCTCCACAAAAATCAACCATTCAGCAAGCAAAAAATCATCTCGCAAAATCTTCCAGCAAAATCTCTCGGCAAAATCTCTTGGCGCTTCCTGCGCGCTCGCTTATACAGGGTGGCCCAAAAAAGTAAGCCACTACCAAATTATCAAAAAATCGTATTGAATCGTATTAAAGCCGTCACTGAGATTATATGTATTCGTCAAATTAAAGTATGAATCGAGCACTATACTATCATTCGTTAGAATTAGATATTCTATGCATGACCTACTTTGTCACCTCAATAACTATGCCTGACCAACAAACTAGCGATATGCGTCAGATACGGTAAATGATGTCAGCTCTTCCTATGGCATCAGCTCGCTTTATAAAGCTGTGAATTAAATTTCTAAACGATCTTTTAGATGAAGATTTATGTAAAATATCTTTTATTTCCATATTTTCTCTTTTTTCTGCTTTTCAAACATTCATTTTATCAGATGCGTTGATTTTACCAGTACGGCGGCTTCAAACGCAGCTAATGATTACGTCACTAATTAGGTCACGCATAGAATATTTAATACAGACTTATCATATTCTTGTGCTCATTTTGCAGTCGTAATTAATGAAAAATCTTGCCTTAATGGCGTATTTTAACACGACTTAATGATGACTCGCGACAGTGGCTTCGTTTTTTGGGCCACCCTGTATAGTAGACGCCTCGTGGGATGTGAGGGGTGGAGGAGCAGGGAAGGTGGTCAGCCGCAAGCCGGAAATTTCTCTGTTTATCACTAAAATAGCCAACATTGTCATAACAATAGTTGCAAAAAACAATCAATTAGGCTATCTATACGGCTGGCCAAAAAATGACGAAATTAAAGCGTTAGATAAATCACATTACATTGTGCATATAATGAGCACTTACATGCGACAATTAATCAGACGCTCGGCATTAACGGGTTGAACTAAACAAACTGCGCTATTTGACCTGTAAATAAAAACTTTAAAAGTGTGCCTAATTCAAGTGTTTTCTCCCGTACTAGTTAAATGATCTTGAAAGTCACTATGATTTAAACAATTTATGGGATTCCCTGTCTTATACTGACGAACGATTGTTACGTGAAATTTTGTTTACTACAGACAGGCGCGCGGAAACCATTTTTCAACAGGGGCATCAAGGTCAGAAATCAAGTTTTATCATGTAACATAATATTTTGATTTTCGCCCACCCCTTGAAATCGTGCTGATTGTTAATGATGCAGTATAAGACAGAATGGACCTATAGATGCAAATCAGAAATGCACTTGTCGAGACACAACACAAAAATAATATGCAATTTCTGAACTCAGCTCCAAATTTTAGGGGGTCAGCTTACCCTCGTAATCCGGCTTTTCCGAGCCCCTAACATGATATTTGTATAATACTCCTGGTCTCGGGTGAACATTTTTCCAGTAGCGATTTGTCGCTTTGTCAGTCCTAGAAGTCAGACAAGTTAATATCGTAACAGTAAATATCAAATAATTCACGACACACCAAGTCATACTTATATCGCATGCGCAGGCACTGTACATATTAGAGGATGACACGGTAAAATATTTTGTACCCATCCCCACCCATCTCCACTATATTGTCCCCATCCGCATCCCCGCCTGTCTGTCTGTATTCTGTTATATTTTTGTCCTCCTCCCCATCCCCGTTGACGTCTTTTGTCTTTGCATATTATTTTTATGCACTTAGCATTTTGTATGATGCTGAGACAAAGGCACTGTAATAAAAACACCTGGTCATCGGAGTGACCATAGTTCTTCAACTACATACGCGTCTGCAGTCGACAGATTACGTAATTTTTCCGTTGAATGTCGTTACCGCAAAACGTCATTACCGATACGACGGTATTACCGCGTCCTATTTTCCGTCGCTATATACGGTATTGCCGTGAAATTTTCGCCTTCCCCGCGATAATTACCGTGGTTACCGCTGTATTACCACTCTCCCCATTACCGTGTCATCCTCTAGCACATAGCCTGTTACGAACTGCTACAACATCGAAGTCTGAGAGCCAACAGAATATCAGTTGTAGACGGTTGTGTTCAACACAGGCGATGCCGTGAACAGTGACGTCGTGGACAGCTGCACGATGAGCAGAAAGTACGTAATTAACAGACCCAAAAGCTGTTCAACAGACAAAAACAACATTCGACTGCATCATAATCACTGTTGATCACCGTTGCCCTGCATACTATAAATGGATCATTTTTGTAGCATAATTACAGTCTTACGGTTCAGTGTCTGACAAGGTTTAATGTCTAATGCTTAATGTTAATCGGCGCCCTTGTGCCCCATACAGTATTGCGACTGTGGTCAATAGTTTACAGAACTGAGTTAACAGATCACTCTGTGTATAAATCAACATACAGCAACACCGCATTTATAAGATAACGACGGTAAGTATACACAAACAAATTTCTATTTCCACACCGGTATTTGAACCCCAGACTTCCGGCAGTCCGGCACGAGAGTCCCTCATTGTGATGTTTCATTTCCTGAAAAGCTTCTGAAGATTGTTGCTAGTATATAGAGGCGAGATTTTTAGCCTTAAATTCACCAAATATCTTTTGGCGGCCGTGCTCCACCCCGACCCACTGGGGGGGATAAAGCCCTCCCATAAACTCCCTATAGCCGCAATAAGGAGGTCTAAATTCTAATAGGAGGGGAGGGGGAAGAAGGG
>Ga0056115_1001661_pt1 | contig 10814 bp, 8 predicted proteins | sample WorMetOlspDAHAB1_FD_77007 | JGI IMG/M metagenome (GOLD analysis project Ga0056115, IMG submission 77007) | Marine gutless worms symbiont microbial communities from Max Planck institute for Marine Microbiology, Germany - Olavius sp. DAHAB.1 ... | reverse complement strand
TTATTTCACGCCACGAGTCAATTCGAGTGACTTATGAATACTACTTACTTCGTCGAATTCACAGCCCTAAGATATTGCACTTGCAGGTGTTACGCCACTCACTGTCGCAAAGTTAGACTAATGTAAGATTTTACGATTTGTCGGGGTTCCACATACTACACAGTAGCGTAACGTAACGTCGTGTGTCAACAATTATTTATTGATTTAAGTTATTCGCATGAGGTTATTCGTGCCTCTCTAGCGGACGTAAACATTGCAATGTAAACAAAGTGAACTTCTGAGGCAGCATTTTTATGACATTTTGTGTAGGCGTGATGTTTTGTTTGCTCGTAAAGTTTTGAAGAACTGCAGCTGTTCGGACTGAATCGAGCATTCGACACGGGAGAGATTTCGAGATGTTTTCGCTGCGAATCGTCTGCTCCGATCACTACATGGCCGAACCGTGCCCTGGCCTCGACATGATGTATTCCGAGTTTCGTTCGACCAAGATATTCAGGCTGCCTGTCATTCGACTCTATGGTCCAACGCGTCTAGGTCAGGGCGTTTTCCATTTGAAAAACTGAAACCTGTTTTGGATTCACGGATTGTCATTCCGTTTGCAAAACCGAAACCGGTTCGGATCAAAGGCAAGGTTACCGTATTGGTGCTGCTCGAAAAATGTCAGTGGATATAGACGCCTCCCCAGATCTGTTGTTGTTTATTCAGCATAAGTTGCACGTCGTGCAGTACCGATACGGTAGTCTTTCCGGATCAAACCTTGCGAATCGGTTTTGAGATGGTTTACTGTATTAAACCAAGACAGTGGAGTCCAGTAATGAATACATGCGGATTAGGCACACGACTGTAGAGCGTAAATGTTTTTGCTGACATATTTAGAGGGAATGGTAATGTTGTTGCCAAGGCAACCATGCCCAAGCCAAACCATTCACAGCATTTGTATAAGCAAACAAAAACTGGTTTTAGGATTGACGCCTAAACCGATATTGACAAATCGAATATGGGCTTTAGTATCTGCTGACTTAGTTTATACATGGGACAATTTATTTATTTATCTATTTAGCCACTGGCATCAAACATTCTTCACCAACAACATATTAGAATAAAATAATGGATGCAACCTCCAGTACAGTTTGGACTGTGAATTGTGCAATGGGTAAAAATAGGGCTAGAGTTAGGTGTAGAATTAGTGTTTTGTTTACATTAATTATTTGGAAGGACTAACTTGTGGTATTATCTGCAAGTCCACATCTCACTTGTGGCCAAGAGACATGGCAAGAAAGTGTTAAAATCCAAGCAAAAGCTATCTTATTCTCTTCGTACGAGAATCATTAGAATATTTTGGACTATCATATATTTGTGGTTTAATTGAGTAGTTGGAATGTTACATCTCGTCTTGTCCTCTGTAGCCGCCTAACGGCATTATCGCGCTATATAAATTTCATATTATTATTATTATTTCGTATTATTGATGTAATCGTTCTAATAATTTTGCTTACTGCTACAAGCAAGCATCTGCATAACTGCTGTATCAGCACTGTGTAATTAGTGCTGTGACAGAAACCGTACTGGAACCGGAAACCGCGGTTTTTGTCAGAACCGTGGAGAACTGAAACAGAGGTTTTTTGGAGCCAAGTGAATACGGTTTCGCCTTCGACGTTTGTGTTTATATATGGTACAAAGACAATGAGTTGGTTCAGGCGAGGAGACTGATGGTGCCTTCAGAGTCTTCAGCGCGGATAAATTTTCCCATTTAACAACTGAGCAGCTATGTGCATGCTGTGAAAGTGCATCGTATGCACGAGTAATCACTGTGAAGTAGACCGACAGCGATCGTCAACACCAACACCTATTTAACGCAATAATACACTTGGCGGATGCGGGAGTCCCTGGATTACTGGTATTGTAGTATGCAGCAACAGTATTGAGTCCACTACAAACACTAGCAGAAAGTTTGCACTGGCTTGACAGCTCGACAGTTTGGGCCTTTGATGTTCCTTTTGCCGGCGCTGTACTTCAGCCCACTTCGCCTTCCAACCCGCTGCCGCCGCTGCCCACTGCGACAGGTGGCTGGGTGCGCAAGCCAGTCACTATGATGAAAATAACAACCGCGTGTCAAACAACTGCGTCACACGATCCAAGGTTCCGCAACATTTGTGAAATTATATGCTGACATTTACTGGCAGTGGCGGCCAGTGAGTGAGCGAGATGGGCAATTTGAAAATCGAATAGCAAAATTTTATCGATAATATAAATATTACTAATTATTAAATTACGATGTATGTTGTTTTTTGTTTGCATCTGGCAACCCTGCTGCGTGTGGTCTGTTGTTCGTAAGAAGTGTTTGTTGAAGCACACACGGAGGTATTTTGCTGACCTTTTTACATATACAGATTAGAGAACGGACGATAAGAGCACGGTCCAATACGATTATTCGAGTATACATAACGGCCGATACCGATACGAGTACTTCTTGCGTCATGGTGTCCTAGCCAGTTAATATCATGAGACCAGGCAGGTCGCTTAGAGAACGCAGCTAATATATGCATTGGGTGGCGGGAAAAAGAGTGACTTGGGCGAAAAGCGGGCACTTCCTGCGAAAAGCGGCGACTTCCGACGAAAAACGGCGACTTTCGATGAAAAAAGTTGACTGATGTTGACTTCCGGCGAAAAGCGGCAACTTTCGGCTAAAAGCGGCGACTTCCAGCGACTTTTGGTGACTTTCCGCGATTTCCGGCGACTTTCGGCGATATGAGTACTCCTTACATCGTGGTGTCCCAGCCACTTATATCATTAGACCAGGCAGGTCGCTTAGAGAATGCAGCTTGAACGCAATGGGTGGCACACTCCATCCAAAGCTAAATAATGCAGATCATTAGCGACAAACCAACTTGCGCACTCAGTCAGTTTTAAGACAAGTTAATTCGCAGAAACGTTAAAGTGATTGACAGTTGAGACTGTTGTTATCACTTCCAGATGGTGGAGGGGGTGCGGCGTCATCTGTCGCATGGCCATGACCCAGTACTGAGCGTCTTGGTGTCACGGGAGACCAGTGTAAGGTTACAGTCTCCTTCCTCCTCCCGCCCCTCCAACCCCCTCCCTTGTCGTGCACGATCAAACGTTTGATCGTCCACATACGGGAAGGGTCAGAGGGACAGCAGAAGATGTGGAGGTGTTGAGCACACGCGCGGCGGATGGCGGGGCGCGAACGCCCTTTGATGTCAACAAATGTGTTTCAAGTTGCAACTTGCAGAATACTTATTATATCAGCTGTCCGTTGCATCGACTGCGTCAGCTGTGTCAGAGGTCGCTGTTTTGCACCGCCGCTGTGCAGGTTTTTTCGCCAGTATCGTTAGTGTTTGCTCTGCACATGATTAAAATCTGGAACTATAAAAACTGAAACCGAACTGTGAACTGCTGTTCTTATTAAAAAACCAACGGAAACCGACCGCAAATCTGAAAATGGAAAACGTCACAGCACTATTTGTAATATTTTTTTATCCACTATTTATATTTGATTGGACTTTATTTCAGCGCATGTGCGTGTTCTGTGTAGGTCAGAAGACTTGTATGCATATTCATGGTGTGTTTCCCTATCTGTTTGTCTCTCATTCGTCCACTGCAGTTGAACATTTTTCATCGTACTTGCTGGAGTTTGCCGTGTCGCTCGACAAAGCGATCAATGTCGCTCTTGGTTATGCAACGTCAACGAGACAGCACGTCTACAAGATATCTCTTGTTTCTGGAATGTTAGTTTTTCTTGTGTAAATAAAGCAACAACCCTTGTTTTACGACACCAAAAAATCACATTTTTTTTCTAGTTATTTAAGCTGTGTGAGACATGATGCAACATCTGCAATATATTCAGAATATTGAATGAACCATCACTGTCTTTTCTGGACATATTCCAGATGTCAGCCGTTTGCAGTCTTTGGGATTTTCTGTTTTAGGCACTAGATATGGAGGTCATTCTTTTGTCCCAAATGCAGTATTATGCCTATGTGTTTGGCGTCATTGTATGCAGAAAACAGAGGTGGTACTTTGAAATTTTGACTTTATTGTTCGTACTCACTTTTTGAGAAATTGCCTTATCTGCTCGACATTGTTGCAGCCCGTACTATGGATACCACAGAAGTGAAGAGCCGTTCCTCAAGATTTACCTCTACAACCCTCTGATGGTTAAAAAGTCAGTTTCCTTTGATCATGTTTTCAGTTCTGCGTTTTTGAAACAACCCGACACTATTTTGACCTAGAAATAAACATGACAAATGCATCTATAGTCTAATTCTTTGGTTGCGTGTGTTGCATTATTCAATATTTTTTTCTACAAATGATTTGCTATACGTTGAGATGCTATATTATTTTTGTATCTGCAATTTTCCTGTAGTCTTGTAGCCTTGTAGCAAGGCAGTGAATGAGGCTTGTGCAGTGCAGTAAGGTCCTGATAATAATGATGATAAATAGGTAGTATGAGGGTAACACCACCTGCAGTGTAACAGGCACATTCTATGACTGTGGTGTCGCGTGAATCTCGATAAAGTAACGGATGTGCATATCGCATGATACTTGTCAACTTATGGTTCTGTACGAGTCCTGGTATATTACGATCGTGAAAACGGCTTAATTTTTAATTGCCATGTCTATGCTTCTCTGTTGGTGTGCCATTTGCTAAGCAAATAAAAGCATTTTATGTAGTGCGAATTGTCCGGAGTTAATGTATCCGTATGTCTGTTCATATTTATGTAGGTATGAGTCTGTGTCTTTTCCCCTGCCTGTGTGTGTGTGTGTGTGTGTGTGTGTGTGCATGTCTGTGCATGTCTGTGCGTGTGTGTGTGTATCTGTAGAGCAGCTGATGTACTGCTTGCTGGTGCTGTCATGAATCGAATATTTCAGCCACATGAAGCTCATATTCCGTATGTACTGCAGGTGGGTTTTCCACTCTGGTGGGTTTTCCATGTGAGTGGTTTTTTTTATAATACAGCTGGTATATGATAGTCTGCACAGGACATAAATTAACTTTCTGGCATAGCTGAGTGTTGTACATCTTTTCCAAATTGCCATGACCATAAAATAAATCTCTCATCTTTTTACCCATGAAAACATGCACTTTTTCAATTGGCATTTAACTGCGTACTTATCTGGAAATGTTTTGCCATGTGTCACTCATTTATTGTTGTGGAAGTTTCTGATGGTGGGAGGTCTTACATGGTGTAAAGATGTTTTTTCTGTCGTTCACAAACCAACATTCTGGTTTTGTTGTTCATCCTTTTCGCACCTGAAGTGTCATTTAATATTGTGTTGTACGGTAGTTCTCGGCCTCTGGACCGACAGTGTTCAGCTCGTTACTTCCTAAAATTAGACTGTCCCATTCAAACGACATTTTCAAGCGCCACCTAAAGACTCATCTTCTTACGACACCCTAGTCTGTTTGCCGCCAAGCGCCTCTGTATCCAAGGACATTATAGGTGCTGTATAAATGCTGTTTTTATATTTTTATTTTTTTATGTACGGTGGTCATTGATTTTGTCTGGTTGTCAGATGTTCATAGACTACAACTTGTTCGGTATGAACTTTATCAATGTCGATGCTGTCAAGTTTCGGCCTCCTTTGCCAGATGCAGCCTCTACGACCGATAGCATTATAAGTGGTAAAAGCACTGTCATACTGTTTTTTTCAGTTGTACTCAGAATTAGTAGTATTAATTTTTGTCGACTGTCATTCTGGCTCCCTTTCCCTCTGAATTGCAGCGTTGTGACTTATTTTTCAGAAAACTATTAAGAAGAAAGTTCGGTAATTTTGTTTTCCGGATTTGAGAAAATTCGGAAGCCGTGGCACTTTTGTTCTTGTTTTGCGATGTCGTTTCTGTGTCCATGCACATTTCTGTGGACCTAGTGCACTGACTGTATACCTGCAGATGTTTTAAGAAGTTTTATTTGTGTATCCTTGAATGCTGGAAATTTTGTTGAAGAAGTTGTTAAAACTTAAACTGAGACGAAAAGTTTTACAGTGGAATTATTGCTGATGCTTCAGATGTGCTGAGTGCCTCATCCAGTCCACAGCTGCATTTCTGGACTTCAGCTAATGTCACTCGGTACTTGCTGTATTTTTACTGTCTGCTGTTTGACTTAATTATTTCAAAACTAGTTACGTGAAGCAAACGACACAAGACAAAATCGCTTCTGCAGTCTTGCTTTTGACATCAGTATCATGTTTCATCTAGAGTTGCACAACTGGGCCTCTTATGTAAACTGTGAATTGGGATGCCATCACAGATGCTGTGTATGCTGTGCGTGCCATTGTGACAGTTTTTAACTTTTAATTGGTGCATTTGAAATCATTTGTGATTTGTTATTATTGTTATTATTTCAAAACATATAATATTTTCTGGTCTTTTAAAATTCAGAATTTATCACCGAGAAAAAGTCGTGAAACACGTGTACATGTGCAGCAGTCCTTTTCGTACATTTTTGTGCACACGTGTACATTATGTTGTTCAGGGAACTTCTGCTGTTGGATGAAGATGTGAAGCGATTCAGTTCGTGTGAGCTAGAGGTCGATGTTGTCGCTGCAGACATTGCCAACAGACTCGATGTTGATGGTCTCTCAGTTCACACGCTGATCACACTTTGCAAATACACTGTGGCCCAAAAAAGTTAATTTTTTCGTTGTTGGAACAGAAGAAGCCCGAGAGGTCCGTCGCGATGGAGCTCATCCCCTCCGACCTTTGAGCTGGCGAGGGTTAGACCCGATTAAGCTAGCGTACAATTAGGCTGTATGCCAGCAGTCATGATAACAGGGCCATCTGCTATGCAGGACTTGCCGTTTCTTACCGACGACTGGCCGAAGCATCGGCAGTACTCATTGCACCAACCCATGGAGGGATGGCCAGGCTGAGTGGGCTTGCATGACCTGGAAAATACCGGGATTGCAGACCTGCTGAAAGTAGTCTCCGATTCCAGTACCGATCATGTTCATCGTATGTAACTTAACGTTGTTGTTGCGACCATTGCTGTTAGCATTCTGCCAAACCAGCCACCCAAGTTTTTTGAATAGTGCAGTCAAAAGTCACATGCAGGCAGAGGTCAGTTTGGCTACCTGCTGAGCGATTTATGCTGTACCATGAGAATAATACTGACAGATGCTGTTTGCAACCTTCGTTTCAAAACACTGCTGTTGAAATGCCTGCAGAAATGGGCCGTTGACTCCAGGGTGCTGTTAAATATTGCGAGAGAAGACGTGTTTTGGAATTTTCAGTGTAGTACCATCGCAATGTACTTATGAGGTTTGCAAGTTTCCGGTCTTATGCAGTGTAAAATTTGCACCGAAAAATTATTAACACTGGCTGATTTTATTTCGAAAACAGAAAAGCTGGGCGTTTTGGGGACACTGTTTTTTTAATGTGTGTGGTCTATTGGTGATAATACTAAATTGAGGCAAATCAGTGGCATGAAATTTAACAGAAGTCAGCTCTGGAATTTAATCAACTTTTCAGCGTATGTTAATTGCTCGCCATGTGCTCGTATCGTGCAATAGTGGTTGTGAGCTCAGGTGTGGCTGTATTGTACCCAGGACAGGCCGGTTTCAACCCAGGGCTACAAGCTCTTTGGACTGATGAGCAACAACGAAGACTCGATCAAAACCTGTCCGTTGATTTGCAGCCTCCATCGTCGCCAGGTTATTTTTCTAATTTTAATTTGTCACATTTCGTTCGTTTCGCATTACTGCTAACATGACTTTCATAACATAACGTAACATATCTGTTTAATACACGTTGATAGCTGCAACTATACAGTACAATACAGTTACAGTATAGTAAATAAGAATATGTGTACAACATCCGTTCAGAGATATCATTGTTGTTGGGAAATTTGGTCTTGTTAATAAGTGTCATGTGGCGAGAGCGGGCTCTCAGATGGTAAGTCGGTCTTGTCCGGTAAGTATGGCTCTGTAGTGCATGGCTGCTGTTGATGTGAAAAAAGCGCGATTTTGTGGTGGTTCTGTATTCATTACAGTTTGTGTGAGCCAACAAGCAAAGGTAAAGCAAGGCAAAGTTACTCCAGAGCCACTTGATGTAATCATTGTAGTCATTCATTGTGTTGTATTATGTTTTTCGTTTGCGTCGTTACTTTTTTCTGTGTGTTTGTATTAATTTCGTTTGCAACTGTTAGTGTATTGGCTCCTCGTTGTCAAGCTCTGCTGCCAGTTAATGCTGTTTAATGATATGTTTCGATTCGTGATTCATAAATTGCTTGCTTACTTACTTACTTACTCACTCACTCACTCACTCACACGCTCGCTCAATGTGACCGACTCACTCACTGACTCTCTCGCTCGCTGACTCGCTCGTTCGCTCGCTCACTGACTCGCTCGCTAACTCGCTCACTCACTGACTCGCTCGCTCACTCGCGAGCGTGACGCTCACTCGCTCGCTCACGCTCGCTCGCTCAATGTGACTGACTCACTCACTGACTCGCTCGCTAACTCGCTCGCTCGCTCATTCACTGACTCACTCGCTCACTCGCGTACTGACTCACTCACTCTCGCTTGCTCAATGTGACTGACTCACTCACTGACTCGCTCGCTCACTCACTAACTCACTCACTCCCTCGCTCGCTCGCTCGCTCACTGACTTACTTACTATACTTATAGGTTGGCATTAGATGGGTCGCCACATATTCACGCTTGTCAGGCGGTTGTGTCAGAGTATATGCGATTTTTTTGGTGGAGTTGCATATTTTTCCGCTATATTTCGGTGTTCAGATCGCGCATATGTGCAGACTGACAGCGAGGTGTCACATCTGCACCGTTTCTCCGAGATTGTTCGACAGCAATGCGAATCTTCAGTAGCAGAAGGTTTTCGCATTGTGACTGAAACAGGCGAACCACCACGCAGCTTGACGGCCGACGAACTGTCTCTAACGACTCAAAGTGAAGAGTCATTTGTCATTTTGCCATTATTTTTTTGGTGTATATTTCCTGCAGTGTTCTTTTTTGCTCCTCTCGAACTCTTAACTTTCTCCCGTATCAGCATATATCGTTTTTAACTCTGTCACGTATGTCAGCCTTATAACAAAACTATAATTTTTAGGGCATAATACAACCAATTAACCATATTATCCTAATTTATCTAAATCAAAATGTTAAATATATCCTTCTAGTAATCACATCTTACATAATATATATACAGTTTAGTTAGTAGAGAATGGTGGAGACTGGTTGGTTAGGTATATTGTAGGCCTTTCTGTTGTATATATTTTCTACAATTTACAATAAGCAGAACAGTTTTCAACATTTTTTAAAGTAAAGTAGAGTCCCAACTATTTTATAGTGCACCGAAAGTTGACCAGAGAGCTGGCCTACTTAGTCTGCCGCACTTAGGAATTTTTGCCATTCACACGTGCTAATTTTTTTAATTTAACTGATTTATATAGCGCCATAAGGTTGTAACACCAGAGGCGCTGGACAATGTGTGTGTGAACAAGTTGTCCAAAGTTGCACTCGACAGTGCAGCGGCTGGGACCTCCCAGTCGCAAGTCCAACGCCCTAACCACTGCACCACCGAGCCACACAATCTGAATTACACATGGAATATTTAACATGCAGTAAATAGAAGGCTATAGTTAACAGATATGCGTGTGTGTTGCATATGTGAATAAAACAGGAAAGCAGTCTGTATTGCTGAAGGTGCTGTTTAATCCCAACCAAGCAAGCAACCAACCTTTGAAACATTGGTTTACCTGAGGATTTTTATAGGACACCGTATGTTATGTAATTTGTGATGCTGTGTTTTTGGCGTTAGGTGATTCGATAGTTGATGTTTTGGCGTCTCTTGCTGCTGAAACTTCCATTCGAGATTCGAGCCAACTCTCGTTGGAGCTCGAGTTGGGTCATGATTTGGGCGGTCATGAAGTCGGGGAGCATGATTCAGTGCTGTCTCAAGTGATGCTGCCACTGTCGGCCGACGACCGGAAACAGATTGTGGAAGAAAGTCTTGAGATGAGTCAACGTGTCTGGGACGAAGATGCTCAACAGCCGAATGATGACGATCTTAACGATGATGATGTTGCGTATGTTCTCGTTAATATTGTGATTTGTTAAAATGTCCGCAATATTGTGGATTCCAAAGGACAAAAACTGAGCTAGAAAGTAGAACACTCACTGGAACATTTTGTCTGGGGGATCGGGATTGTGTGAGCAAAGATTCCCATGCTATCAGTGATCATCTGTTATTGTTATAATTAATTAATAATTGTGGCAATAGTAGTAGTAACAGCTATAGTTCTACTTACTGTGTCTCATAAAACGCCATCCACATTTTTATATTTTGAATAACTCGGCGAAATATGAGAAAATTTCACATCTGAAAATTGTAAACTCGCCGCCTTACCTGAATAATGTCGCCACACTACCTTGTGAAATGCAAAAAGTCACTTTCATCGGTATCAGATAATTCGAGTTATCAGCGACAAAACAGTGCTTAACAGTCGTAATTGAGCTGAAATCGTTTCTGTTTGTATCTGTTTATTATTTTCTCGATTACGACTTCTTCTCTGAATGCGATTTAACGTCAGCCACACGGTGGTCACTTTGAACAACTCATCTGATGCTGCTTGCCGGATTGTCGACCACACACACACGCACACACACACAACACATCAACTGGCTCTTGTCAGAGCCACCCACTTATTACCGGGGAAGATTATTTTAACTTCGGTTAACTGAACATTGCAAACAAGACACACAGTAGATAGAGGTGATATGGATACTTATTTCGTTATGTACCGATGGAATAAGACATTTTATAAAGCTGTTTTTGC
>Ga0056115_1001660_pt1 | contig 10815 bp, 12 predicted proteins | sample WorMetOlspDAHAB1_FD_77007 | JGI IMG/M metagenome (GOLD analysis project Ga0056115, IMG submission 77007) | Marine gutless worms symbiont microbial communities from Max Planck institute for Marine Microbiology, Germany - Olavius sp. DAHAB.1 ... | reverse complement strand
TCTTTATATTAATAATCACGTCTTGCCAAATGTTACCTCAGCTCGTGACCTTGGTATTAGCATTACTAGTAACTTATCGCCAACCATGCATATCAGTGACAGTGTCACGTGCCCATAAGCGAGCATTATCGATTCACCGCTGTTTTACATCCCGTGATGTTAACACGCTTACATTGTTTATGTGCGACCACTAGTCGAGCATAATTCAGTAATATTGTCACCAATCACTCTTCATGATAAAGATGCAATCGAGTCTGTTCAACGCAGATTTACTAAACGGTTACCGGGCCTCCAAAGTGTATCATATGCTTATCGACTCCAACGCCTCCATCTTCAAAGCCTTGAATTACGTCGCCTTCTTACTGATCTTACCTGGTGTTATAAGATTGTCTTTGGGTATGTTGATGTTGATATTGGTGACAGTATTAGTTTCAGCCCTGCTGTACACACCAGGGGACACGGTTACAAGCTGTTTAAAAAACAAAGTGCTGGTATCCGCTGTTTCTTTTTCAGTGAGCGTGTTATTAATACGTGGAATGGTCTACCTACAGACGTTGATTTTAGAACCTAGCTGCGTTTAAACGCACAATTGGAAGTATTGACTTTTCTTCATATCTTAAACGATACTAACACTGATATTGTTCGTGATTAAGCAAGCTCATTTCTGTGTTTCTGTCTGTCTTCATTTTACTTTTTTTTCTAACTACGTTTATGTAAATTATGTGATTACATTAGGGTGACTGTGAGTGCTTTTAGCCTTGTCATTCCTGTTCAACATTTCATTGATTATTACTGCTCGCTTAAACTTTTTGTTGAACAAATAAACTTGACTTGACTTGACTAGTTAATTGTTGTTAATTATGTTTATTCGGCCATCTCTTCCATACTGTCTAATATTCGTTATGGCAATGCTATTCTCAGCATCTGCATTGAATTCCACTCACTCTTAATATTGAACAATTTCCCAATTTATGCAAATAAATCATAAATAAGTACGGCGGCTTAGCTCAGTGGATAGGATGTCGGTCTTTGGTTGGCAGACTTTCCCTGCCCGGTGCCCGTTCTATGGTTGACAGATGACCACTTTGTTGGTTAACTGTCCGCTATGGTACAATCCTGTCGACTGTCCAGTCATGATAATCACCATAGATACATTCATTCAGACTAATTCATTGACTTCAATATGCTATTGTAATTCAACTGTTTGACTACTATACTCAATAAACTGTACTATTATTATAAGCGCCTGTGTGGACTCTTGCTCAAAGTGACGAGAATTTCTGTCGCATTGTTAGGTGGTGGTGACGTTGGCAAACAGTTCCAACTTCATCTGCGACCACTCTTCGTTCTGTCATCCTAACTGCTACGAGAGACAGCGTCGAAGTTGTGTTCGACTTATGACTGCTGTTAGACAAGTCTACAACGCCGAACAGCCTCAGCCGTCTGAACAGAGTCATTCGCAGTCCAACAAAGATTCGTTCAAAGACAAGTCGAAGAGAAGGGTGCGTTGCACCGTACCGTACAATGGCGGTTTTGTAATGTCACACTTAGGTCAGTATAGTTGGTAGTTGACAGACACAACGGTCAAAGGGACAACCACCATTTGTCCGTTTGTCTGTTAGGTGGAGGTTTGCATAAACCCAGCACTGTTGCCAGTGATAGTCGTTGAACGAATTCAGCATTTGGAGTAACGGAAGTAACGTGGCCTATGTGCTCTTCGTGTTGTATTTGCACAGGAGTCGCTGTATCAGTCGTCGCCGACAAGTCGTCGTGACAGCACTCCACTGATCGATCGAGTGAAACTGGACTCGAGTCTCGCAGCGAAGGCTAAAGAGTGCATAGCGGCTGAGAAGGAGGACGAAAAGCCGAAGCAGCCTCAGAAACCGGCCGCCGAGGATTTACCCATCATGAAATACGTTGACACACAGGTAGAGACGGACACCGAATCTTTCAAATTTCGACAATTTGATTCATATATTTCGTATTTTTTTTCGTTTTCAAGGCTCAGTTTATGAAAGTTTCATTAACTGATTTGGAAACATAGCGGTCATTTTTTAAATTTTAACAGTTTACCTATGGTATGCTCTATTTATCATAGTGCGCCGGATCTTAAAGATACAGTTGATGGCAAAGGATTACGAAACGTTAAGTCGCGACAGTGCATACAGCAACCGCTGGAATCGCTACTGTCAGATGCAATCGCCGGTTGGTGGTGTGGCTCATTGGTTAGGACCTCGGTTTTGTCTAGCGGACTTTCCCTGATTACGCCTGATTTATGGTTGCCATGTGACCCCTTTTCTGGTAAAGTGACCGCTATGGGTTAACCATTCAGGTTAACTCAGCCTTACATCCCTTCGGGGTCAGTAAATGAGTATTAATCCATGGATCACGAGGGTGGAGACCATTAAACGGCAGACCAAAGCTGCGCGTGGCTGCTTGGCTGCAAGGCTGCAAGCCCGTGTGTGTTGGCTTAGCCTACAGCCTATAGGCTGCACGCCCGCTTCGTCTGTGACGCAAAGCGCCGCTGCAGCCAGCTGCAGTGTGCAGCTTGTGGCGCTATATAAGTGTTGGCCTTTACCTTTCCACTCCCGTGCCCTTTAAGCGAGTATTACGAGAATACCAGAGTCCTGGACATGAAGACCCGGCGGACAACAACAAAGCTGGCTGTACGGACAGTTGAGCAAGACCTGCGACCTATCAACATGGGTCTGGTGTCAGCAAGGAAGCATGTACAGAATTGTGTTTTGTGAAACACAGTCGTGGAAACGGCAACGTCTTTGACGTTGGACGGTGAAGCCTATAAGCCGCGGGTTTGCATGGCATTAGTCATAAAATTGAATACGCACAGCCGAGTAACTGTTTTGCCACGTGTAATCACGTGACCCCCATTTCATCATCATCATCATCATCACCATCACCATCGTCATTTAATTCGTTGAAAGCAAATACAAACTGTAAAATATAAGACACAGGACACACACAATTGGGTAATCGAAAATTCATACATTGGAGATCAAATGGTCAAAGGTCAAAGTCACGAGGCCGATTAATACTGAGATATAACATGTCTTTTGTTTATGATTGACAGGTGTTGAATCTGATGCATACTCCACTGGCTGTTGTGACCAAGGCGGCGGCGATCCTCTCCGATGACTTTTTCGTTGATATGATGCCAGTCGCTTGGGAACTATTGATCGAAGCTGACCAGGAGCTTGCCGCTTCTGCTGGTAACTAACTCATTTTTTCTATTTAGTATTTATTTGTTACTGTCTAAATGTGTGCTGGCCTGGCTATGTTAGTTAATATTTGCTTCCTTGATATTTGTATTTTGTGTCGTGTGTTGACTATTATTCAGCAGTAAATTCGTTTTGATTAGTTTATACATATAGTTGTAACTCATAACTTAGCGTAAGGTATTGTACGTTAGGTATTTTATGTTATGTGCCTTTCACGGTCGCAAATTCATGTAGACATGTGGATGTAACTTTGTTCAGTACTGAGTGTGTGCGATATTGATATTTTATTGTACACGTTATCAAGATGTTGAGTGTTTTGTCGCTATAATGGCAAACAAACTACGATGTTGAAAACGACCGTCTTTTTGTGAAACTATGAAACTGTTCAAAACGTCGGAGATTCAGTTAGATTGAGTTAGTAGTACACCAGAAAAAAACTACAACGGTGTTAATAATGTTCTCCGCCGTATGATGAAAAAAATGTTCAAAATCCCGATAGATCGATCGATTGATTGACTGATTCAGTGATTTATGTGTTTTTGTCGTACAGCGGCACTGTTTATCCTGGCCTCAGTTCGCGTTCCCGAGTCCGCAAAAGAGCTGGTCGGTCAGCAGCTACACCACACCGACGTCGCCAATCGTACAAGTGCAATTCTTCGCTTTTCTGTTCTCTGGCGTTTCAGACACCAAGTCTGGCCGCGTCTCGAGTACGGCGCACACCTACACTTCAAGGTTTGTCGACGTAATGCCTTTGAAATGAACTGTTAGAGACGAATGTTAACAATCTACCACTGGAGACAGCGAATGTCGAAGTAAAGAGTCAAGATTCCTACATGCGACATCACTGTAATCCGCGATTTGTTTTTTTGTATATTAGAGAAATAATGCTTCAAGTGATAAGCTGCACTGTTCTGGTGTTATAGATGATATTGAATGCTGTAGTGTCCGAGATATACATGTAATTATGCTGTTCTTTTTAACTACGTAGGTCTAAATGCTTTTTATATTTTAGTAAATTAGTATGTTTATTATACTAGTCCTTGTGTGTGTTTGTATTATATTGAATCCGTCTTCCTGTCTATCTCATTTTGGATACATGGAAAAATAGAAAGTGTACACATGGGCGGAATGTGTATGACTGTTGCATATCAGGTTCCGCCGCCAAGCATCGACTTCGTTCTGCCATCTCCGACAATCGGGCTTCCGTGTCTGCCCATCGTGGATCCACCGTGGACGCCTCATTTCAAGACCAAAGTCGAGGAAGTCACAATCAACCAAACTGAATCAGTATGCCACGCCTGTCATTTTTGTCAACTGCTTCTTACACTCTGTCCCAGTCGCTCAAAATTACGATATTCACGGTGGTCCAAAACGTTAGCCACTACCAGCTTGTCAGCCAATACCCTGCAAATGAAGCTACATGTTTAATAAAATTTGAATGTGAAAGAAGCACTAGGAGACTATAAGTTGGTATTAGATATTCTATGCGTGACCTAACTTGTGATATATCATCAATTACTGTGCTTTATTGTGTGATCGCCTGTTTTGACAAGTATCCGTTTACGTGTTTTCCTTTTTAAAAGTCTTATTCTGCTGTTGCCGATTTTTTGGCAAAGTAAAATATAATATAGTTCGACATAATGATACCAGGAATAATTGTGAGCCTAACTGTCTTCGTTTCGGAGCTAGATCGCTCAAGAGTGGCTTATTTCGAGACACGGTGTGTTCAGTCACATTGGTTAGTTGCTTGTCAGGATTGTTAACCACTCAGGACTGCAGCTGGCATATTTGTGTGTGATGTTGCGTAGAAATCGCTGGTGACAGCGACGACAACGCGTCGCAAACAGCAGCAGCAGATGGTGCAGCGAGCGATGCTGGCTGAAGAAGACCGGCGACGAGCCGCTCGCAAAAACTTCCGCATGCTGACCGTGCCCGTCTGTTCACAGGCGTCGTGGGAGCCGGCGCTACTGCATATCGCCGCCGACGCCCACGGGGATGGTAACACTGATAGTAATGATGATGATCATCATCATCATTTAATTCGTTTAAAGCAAGTACAGAGCAAGTGCCATGCAAGTAGTTGCACGTGAAACAGCAACACAAGGCTAGAAAACTAGCACTTACAGTGACCCTAAACTAGAAATAATACAAACTATAAAACATAAGACACAAAAACACACAATTGGGCATGAACAATACATTCATAAAGGAGTGCTAAGGTAGTAAAACTGAGATGGAGTTATAGGTATGAACCAATAAGATGTTTAGACAGATCAACCAAACGAATTTTTCTCTTTAAATGATGATAGCAATATAATAACAGTATTCAAATCAATATCAGTTCAAACTAAATCTGCATTGTGTAAGCAGAAAAGCTTTAAAAATAACCAGGCTGTGTGTAACCAATGACTAAATCAAAAAAAGAATATAATAAAAACTAAAACATAAAACTGATAACCATGGAAATTAAGTAGTGAGGTTTAGAGTCCGTGAGATCAGTCAAGTTGCAATAATAATGGGTGTTTATGATTGCATAGCGATTCAATTTAGTGTTCAATTTTCCAGCTTTAAGTATATAAGCTAATGCAAGTGTTTCATGCTTATAATTTAAAAAAAAATTTTATTTTAGAGCATTTGCTCAAACAATGGGTAGACTGCATGCATTTTTAAAATATAATATTTGCGGTTAAAAAAAGTGCGATGACATTTACAATAATCACTGACATTGATGATGTATGTTAACTGACATAAGAATCAGTACATCGTGTAGGGTATGAGATAATAATGTTAAGTTGATATGACCACCAAATACAAATACTTTGTACCGGTATCGGTATGTGCTATGTGATCCTGCGACCTTGACCTTTGACTTTTGACCTTGGAGTCGTGTCACGTAATGCGACTTGTGTGGTCAATCCCTGTGCCATGAAGTAGATATGACTTGCTGTTCCAGAGCTAGGACGACTACAATTTCAACTTTCCACCAGCTTAAAGTCCTAATTGTTACGTTTTTGGTGGTAAAATTGATCAAATTTAAAATTTAATCCTTCTAACCCCAAAAGCTACTTTTTTGGCGGGAACAACGTATAATGCCGCATTTGTGCGTGGGATGTGTCCAACGATGCGACCTGTGGGAGTGGCGAAGAAACGAAAAAAAGAAAGTCATGCGTCAAACTGGCTATTTGCCCAGACCACCCACGTCAATGTAGCCCTCTGAAATTTTGCATGCGGGGTCATGTTTGGGAGAGAGTTATATATTTCAAGTTTCATGAAAATCGGTTGAGGAGTCTCAGATCTGTGGGAGGGGGTCGAAAATCGCCATATCCATTGCCTTGGCCAATGGCTTATACAACAGCTTATACTACCGTACATGCCGTGATAGTCCTGCAAGTTGTCAATGCAAAATTCTCTTACAGCGTCTAGAACATATGGAACATAACCATGATGCCCAGTTATTGCTACTGATGCAGTTTGCATGTGCGGGCTGGTCAACGGTGATAGCTGGCTGCTGTCGTGTGTTTCTGGCGCTTTTAGCCGTTTTGCAGGAGGAAATGGCAATGGCGGCCGCTTCACGCCGAATGTCCGTCGCTCCGGTCAACCGAGCTGCATCCAACATTCGCAACATGTCTGGACGACACGGCAGCATGTTCTACGGCCGGTCGACCTTCGTCGAGGGTAAATGATCTGTTCGGCCACTGCACCATTAGGAACGCAACTTTCTTTGACCTACTGACTCCCAGCCTGTAGCGCGACGAATGTCCTTTAAGCAGTCGCGTGAACTGGTGGAGGAATGGACATTGTCGTGGACGGGAGGCAGTGTGGCCGGCTAACTAAAAGAAACTGGACAAAAACTGCTCACCGCACCGTGAAACTTTCAGCGTTCGCCTAATACGCTCTGATTGTTGACACACATAAATAATCGTGGCGTTATGCCTGCTACTGCATCACCTATTCGCTTGCTTCATATTGGAGCTATAGAAATTTGTTTGTTTGATTGATTGATTTATTAATTGTTTAATTGATTTATTGGATCTATCAGAAACAAAAAAAACGACACCGAGTTGTATTTTTGAATCCCTAATTCCGTGAATGTTCGTCGACTTTTCCACTGTTACAAGACGACAAGCCGAAAACTCTATTTGCACAGGTTAGCCGTCTCACTGACAAACTACAACACGTTCTCAACGCTGCTGAGCTCGTTACTACAGGCAAGTACGATTGTGGCTGGACTCACGTGGCTGCTGCACGACGAGCTCCAACTTGCTTGACCTCCATGATCGAGTGACGTATAAGCTGGTGGTCATGGTGCACCCACGTCTGAATGGTCTTGCACCTCAGTGTCACTGTGTCCGACTGTCCATCCAGAGGCATCTCTGTTCGGTTAAGCGAAATCTACTGCACATACCACGACACCGACTCAACACGCATATGGCTGCCGGACTTTCGCCATTTCTGGTCCATCTCGCTGAAACAGCCTCCCGGGCCCTGTCCGCAACCCGCACGCCACGAAGGCTGCTATCAGGCGCCCGCTAAAACATTTTTGTTTACACGATACCGGCACACTGAGCGCATTAGGAGGTCCAATGTGCGCTGTACAAATTTGCGCACTGACGTTGACGTTGACATTATCTCCATTCACATCTTTTCGGAGAGCTTCCATCGGCAGATGTTGTTGTTATATGTTCACACCGTCGAACATTGACCCGTTCACCTATGTTGCCGACCTGTCAAGTCGCCGAAGGCTTCGCTCTTTCTGCAGCGACTGCCTCGTCCAGCCTCCGGTTCACCACTCCACTGTTGGCAGCCGAGCATTTTCGGTTGCTGGCCCTCACATGTGGAACTGCCTGCCACCACCGGAGGTTACGTCAGCGCCATCTCTGACAACCTTCCGCACTCGACTCGAGACGTTTCTGTTCACTAAGTCATATCCTGACAGTCGGCTTATGTGACATTTTTTGTATCTACACACTGTCTTTAATGGACCTAACAGTGTTTCAAATACTTAGGCCACTCTGAAAATTCATGATTGATTGATTGGTTCGCACATTTTCAATCGGTGTCATGCTTATTCGACCTCGCGCACGAGCATGCGTCCGTTAATCGTTTCGAAACACCGAATGAGTGAATAAATGGCTGAAAGATCTGCATGTTGCCAGGCGCCGAGGACGGAGAGCGAACGGATCATTTCCACGCTCATCATATGCAGACGTCGCAGCCTCTGTTTCCGTCGAGCATCTGTGCTGCTGCGCTCGACATCATCCAGCTGCTCGAAGACGTACAAGTCAACAGTGACGGAGTTGCCGGTATGGTTTTACTAATTTTATATCGTAATTGTACACGAAGTACAGAAAAAAAGAAAGAAAATAACATTACACCATAAAATCATAAAAACGCACTCAATAAGTACGTTCAAGATAGCCACACGAATGCATCAGATCTTACAAAAACGTTGTCCTTCCTATCTCGTTGACACGACATACTCACAGAGACGTCATCTTCTACTACCAGATCCGCCGCCGTACTACGCACACTAACTCAGTTTGGGAAGCGTGCATTTTCTGTTTGCGGTCCTGATGTGTGGAATAGTCTTCCTATTGCGCTTCGTAATATCGACAGTTATCCAGCTTTCAGACGTACACTCAAGTCACATCTATTTAGCTGTGCTATTTCCTCATAACTGTTATCCCATATATTCACTGATATTGTAATGCACAGTCGGCCATGTTTTTGTAGACTGGGCACTAGAACATTTTATTGTATTGTATTGTATTGTAAATAAATGTGATGGCACCATCCGAACGCGTAAAGTGGACATCAAACATAGACCACAAACCATCACTAACCAGCAATAATTCAAAAACACATTGTGTTTGCATGTGCAAGTGCTGATCAATATGCCTTTCATTAAATTAATTAATTAATCTACTAACAATTGTACTAAAACTTGACGGATTATGTTGACAAATATCCAGTCTGCATACATTATATCGTTCACGTAAAAATTGCTCATTGCATCCTAAACATGACTTCATACCGCTATACAACACGCCATGTCTTGCTACAAAGTTTACCACTTCATTTGCTGAGCTCATGCAAGTATATGAAGGACTTTATAATATATGCACGGTATATGCACGGATAGTATAGAGACGGAAAAGGGGTTAAGGGCGGAGGAGAAATTGGGTGGGTTAGGAACGGTGGAAATTGGCCGCTCTCAATTGTCGACGGGAACCCAGATATAAATAAACAGCAAATTGTGGCTCTATTGTACTTTTTGTACAGCGCCATTGTTCTTACTTTACTGTTCGTAATCGGCCCAGTCCTATAAATTTTAATGATGATGATGATGATTATGTGTACAATGTTTTAACTTTGAACTATACGGAAAATGGTTTGGCGACTAGTCTGTGCACAAATCCACCTACGTTTTGTGCTGTTTGCTTTATCGTTAAACACTTATCTTTTCAGTGCTTTGACACTGTTCGTTGGACTATGTGGCCTGCAAAAATTGTCCCCGAATGACCAATCATGTGTCGGGTGGGACGTTAAACTTTACTCACCCACTCACTCACTCACTCACTCACTCACTCACTCACTCACTCGCTCGCTCAATCACTTTCGATTAAACGGACTCGACTCCGCCCACATTACCGTTTTTGGGCGTAAATTATTACGGCTGGGCCAGTCACAATCATACTTGTTTAAGCTTATATTCCACTTGTTGCGTCACATCACGACACGCCACGACACGACAAGCACGACATGTCGTCCGGCCGAGTCGAGTCTTACGGCTGAGCATAGTGACGCGTGAACAGTATGTGTGGGTGGATTGGTAGTGAACAATATTACGTTCAAGTGACTTCGGTAAACATGTAATTCAATTTATCTCGTTCTGCCCTTCCCAACTGTACTCCAGTTACAACTACAAACACTAACGTACGTCACTATATACGGTGACGCAGAAACGCTGCGTGTGGTGTTTTTCGTATAGTGTGTGCGGTGGCGGAGAAGGTGGTTTGGGATTGTTTGGTGGAGGAGCCTACCCTGTTTCTGCGCGTTTTCCTCGAGAAGCTCACACACCGAGACAAACAAGACGAACTCATATTTCTGCTGCGAAAACTGCTCTACTTCGTCAACTCGCTCCCTGCGCAGACCGCGCATTCGCTCTTCAACTACATCGTCAGTAGTTGACATTATTATATTAATTGATATCATTTGTTGGCCTATTTATTTAATACAAAGTCATACATACTGTATACAACAAGTACTAAAATATTAATAGAATAAATCACGAGAATAAAACATAAGAAACGAAAAACGTATACACAATCATGCATACACAGTAGGAAAACAGTGCATTAAACACTACTTAAACACTAATAACTGATACAAATTAGAGTTAATATTACATATTAGAATTTCAGCTTGCTTGTGTGGGCGCCAAAAAAAGATGGATCTTGTCATCTTTAGCCTGCCATTGAGTTGTAAATGCTGACTTTTTGGGGTAAAATAATTTGTTTTCATTTTTATCATTATTTTGCGCCATATTCCATTGCATCGAGTTCATGCAGGTGTTCAC
>Ga0056115_1001659_pt1 | contig 10817 bp, 5 predicted proteins | sample WorMetOlspDAHAB1_FD_77007 | JGI IMG/M metagenome (GOLD analysis project Ga0056115, IMG submission 77007) | Marine gutless worms symbiont microbial communities from Max Planck institute for Marine Microbiology, Germany - Olavius sp. DAHAB.1 ... | reverse complement strand
TAGAGCTGTTATATACTCCACATTTTAAATCAAACATTTCGGCGAGTTGACCAGTCCGCGAGCTATCCAGTCCGCGACTTGACTGACCGCGAGTTGGTTTGTCGGCGAGTTGTCCTGTTACCCCCTACTCTTACCCTACCACTAACCCTAACCACAGGCCATTGCAGTGACACATGCCAGCCAGTCATCGTGACTGCCGGTGCACGGTTCCCGGGGATCGGGTGCCGGTCGGGTGCCGGTTGCTGTTGCATGATACACTACGTTTTTTAAAATTCGCAGTCGGCGAGTTGACTAGTCCGCTAATCGTCTAGTGGGGTATCGGTCAAAACATCAACTTGTCACATGTGATTTAGTTTAGTGTTTAGTAGTTTGGCTAGGGTTAACATTAAGGTTAGTGTTAGGTTTAGTGTTTGATATTTATGAATCATCCGTTGTCATTGCCAGTTTTCCCGAGATTTGCCAGTGACGAGTTGACTGTTATCAATGATTTGCCGACAAACCGAACTTGCCGACTTGTCAACTCATGGACTTGACAGTTTGCGGACAGGACAATTCACCAGCTGCAAGTTAAAAAATTACGTTTTAGTGTCGCGAGCATGTGGCGACTTGACTTTTGCACATTTCCAGTCCGAGAGTCAACTGGTCTGCGAATTGTCTGACTACGAGGTGGTTTGTTGGCGAATCAGGTATCTGCTTACGTGCGGCCCTTTAATCCCCTTTTGTATTTACCTGTGAGATGATGCTGCAGGTCGTCCCATACAAAATCGGACTTCCTCAGCAAGTGTTTACAGTAGTGAAAATCATGAAACATTTCATATGTCATCTGTCACTTATTGCAGAAGTATTACAGATATCCATGTTTCTGTGGCAACAATGCCATTAATTTGATGCAGATTAAGCTGTGTAACTAAGATATAGAATCATTTGGTCTGGGCATGTGGCATGCAGTTTTGGCTCATCACGCATTCCTACACTTGGCTTAATGTTTTTGAGTGCACTGCACTGTGCGAAAACAGCTGCATTTTATAATGTTGGTATGACTAACAATCATGGTGTGGTGGCTTTTCGGCTTGCATAAAATGTGCTAAACTTCTTTGACGCGATAATTGTCATTTTTCTTACAGCTCGCATTATGCTGTGTTTTGCTTGACAGATGGACAGTCCAAGTCTCTTGGAGGTTTTGGATGCAGAGTCATGTGGCGCTGATGAGACCAAAACAGAAGCTGACTATCTTCAGTGCAACAGCTTGTTCCAGGTTGAGACTTGCTTGCGACTGGTTCCACGAAGCGGGTCGGGCGATACGTACCGGGCCATTTTGAGTTCGTCGCTTGATGCCGTAGCTGTTGCTGTTGAGCACCAACTGATGCTGTTCAGCACCGGCAATTGGCAGCTGTTGCTGAAGCTGAACTTTGACTCGACGGTGGACTGTGTCGCATTCGGTGAGGACGGTTCTGTGTTGGTTGTTGGAGAACGTACAGGAGCAGTCAGCGCTATATGTCCGAAGACTGGCAAGCGCTTAGCGTCACGGCAGCTGGAGACAATTTGCGCAGATGATAACTCACCGCTGCTGAAGTCACTCAAATTCGGAGGAGATGCAGCCAGTCGTATGGTGGTACTGTCCAGCCATGGTCACCTGCATGTTATCGACGGAATGCAGACCGGACAGTTTAAGCTCAATGTTGTCGACATGACAGAGGCGGCATCATGTCTCACTGTCATGTCTGATGGAGACATCGTCACGTGTAATGCAGACAGTTCTGTGAATCGTGTGTCCAACTGCGATGGTGAGTTTAATGTCGTCTCTTCTTGTCTGATGCTGTCTGGCCAAGCTGTCAAATGTGCTGTATTGCCATGTTCCAGCTATCTGTTAGTGCTGGATTCTGATGGGCAGCTGACATTGTGGAACGTGGATCGGTTTGTGGCCATTAGCATGCTGGACTGCTCTGCTGTCGAGGACTTTGTGCTGGTTGACCGACCTGTAGAGTCGCCAAACTGTTGTGTCACCATAGCTGCTCTGCAGAAGGGTGATACATCGAGCTATGTTACAGTCTTCAGCCTTCCACGTACGGAGCCAATTTTCACTGTCGCAGTTTGTCCTCGGTCGTTGCTTTTTCCGTCGTCGGTTTCCAGCGATCGCATCTATTTGCTGGAGCCGTCCTCTAACTCTGCATCCGGTTGGCAAATCCGCTGTTTGGCCGAGACTGATCCGCATACTCGACTCCGGCGTCTGCTCGTGAAGCACCTGTTCTCGGAGGCGGAGAGTTTTGCCGAGAAGTTTAAGCTCGACGTTGAGTTTGTCTACCGGGAGTGTGTTGAGCATCTCATCACAAAGCTGCCGTCTGCGCCGGTTGATGATGTCGATGAGCTGCTTTGGCAGCTCACGAGGTGTCTCAGTCGACTTGGCGATGTTAATTTTGTGGTTGATTGCTGCATAAACGCACCGCTGCTTCGGCTGTCGGCAACCAACGAGCTGCTGAATCTGGCACATGCTCGACTTGAGAACTGCTCATCTGTCGAACTGAAAGCCTCAATACGCACAAGACTATGGGAGACAATGCGACGATTTTCTGCTTTCCAGGTTTGGATGTTTTGCTGTATTTGTAACCGTTGAATCAAATGCAGAACTCAGATTTCTTGGGAAACTTTGTTATTATGTTTACTGTGAATGCTGAGGAAGAATGTGAAAATATTATGGAAAAATGTTCGTCTATATTTGCACTGTGAGGCGTGAAAATGTATTCCTTTTTTTTTTCCTAAATAACTTTGGAAAAGTTAGGTCAATATGTTGGTGCAAGGCACAGACAATTAGTGCTGCAGATATGTTCCCTGTAAATTTTTCACACCCCCTGCAGACAGTATAATAAACCAAGTGTGAAAATACCGATTTATGGACATACTGCCACTGTGACACTGTCTATTGTGTTTTTATGAACAGTATGTAGTTTTGTATGTACAGTGTGGCTAGTGCTGCAAAGGAAGTTGTATGCCACGTTTCTTGCTGCCCATTTGCATTGCTTGTAGGATGTGCAGTCTGTTTTTTAAAAATGTATTTCAAAGATAGCATTGATGTTCTTGCATTGAAAATTGTCTGCCAGTATTTTGGTCAATTTATTGGCAAAGGTACTGACAAAACTAAAAGGATATATACAGAGCTCACAATGTAGTTTTACATAATTGTATGTATCTGGGTCAGATGCTTTTGCTTTCGGACCATTTTCTTTTAATACAACCGTGTTTTGTGCTCAGTGTAATCTTGAATTTGTTTCTGATGTCCTTGAATATTTATACATATTTTTCTAGGATCTACAAAGTTCTTAAAAATGGAATTGGGCCTTGACATTTTTTGAATTTGATGTAAAAGAGTTCCTTGAAAGTCATTAAATTTCAGTACTTCAGAATCATCGTTACCATGCTGTAAAGAACGGTTTTTGCTGTCACTCGTTTGCTCTGTATGTACTGCACAGTGTATAATAGTTTACAAACACCGAAGCATCTGCTGATGCATCACGTGACATCACATTACAGTTTAGTGATTACTATTAGTAATACAAAGTTTATTCGTTTACTTTTAAATTGCTTTGTAATAGTTGTTGAGAATGGTACTTGAATTCCATTGAAATGTCGTAATTTTTACACCCAAACTTGGTGCCGCCCTGGTCCTCGAAAATGCTACGAAAACGGGATTGTGCATGTTGTTTCTACTATGGATGTTGTTCACGCAGGCGATATATGGAGCAGGAGACAACAACATCGAGCGCTGGAGACATTTCGTCTCCGTGGACATGTACAGCGAGTTACGTCATTGGCTGACGACTGGCCGTCTGGACGTCGTGTCATCGCTATGCTGCCGATTCGCCGACGTGCTGTCCAACAAGCTGATCGCCAATCTGGATGAGACTCTGGCGTCGATCCCCGACGAAGTTGCAGTGTCTGCACTGTGTCGGTGGCTGGCGCGTGACGTTGTTCCACTGTTATTTGAGAACAGGGATGAGAGTGTCATTAATGCCTTGGCTTCATGGATAGAGAGACGGGCGTACAGTATGGAGGTAACAGAGAAACAGAGCTGGCCACTGAATGCCATTCGGCTGTGTGAAGTGTTGTCGACTGAAACAGAAAGCATGCTGTTCAAGAACTCGACTTGGGACAGATATGCGTCTCTGGAAGTTATGCAGCCGGTTCAACAAACCGACTTGCAGGCTGCTCGGCGGTCCGAGAATGCGTTGATTCGTCTCGGCATGCTTCACTGTGACCTACTGCAGATCACTGAGCTGCGCAATAAATACAGTTGTTCGCTGTCGCTAGCGCAGTTTCGTTCGGAGACCATTCAGTCCATTGCGTTCCGTCTCCTTGACCGTGTGGTTGCCGTGGAGCTGGTTTCAGCAGCAATACTGGACGTCGTTCGTCCATACGCGGCACAGAATCGTCTGGATCTTGACGAGCTGCTTTTGTCATACGTGAAAGAATTAGTGCATAGGTGCGACTGTGGAAGCATGCACATCTCAGCTGTGTGGGAATCGAAGGCAGTTGAGATACTCAACAGCATCACCAGCCGTGCACTTTGCGAAAGTGCCCTGATGTCCATTCTCAGTGCTGCCAAGTTCCCGTGGAGTGACGGCGTGTCGGATGCAGTCGAAACGGCTTTGGCGAAAAACCCGTCGCATGCAGGTCTGAAACGGGAGTGCCAGTTAAGCTCCCTCAGACAGATTCTGATCGGTTATGGCCTCCAGAAGTTCAATTTTGCCGACGCCGAGCGCGCAGAAGATCTGGCTTACCACCTTTTGGTGAAAGACAGGGAGACTGCTGTAGCAGATGCCCTGGCAGTGACGGAGGTCTACAGCAACGTGACGCCGATCGATGTCTACTTGTTTCGCTGCTACTTCCTGGCTGAGCGCGATCGGTGTTGCGAGATGGTTCAACTTCTTCGTGGAATCACTGTTCAGCCACTGCTTGATATTGTCTGCGAAAGGTTTGTTCGTCGCTGTTCTATAGATCTCTCAAACCCCGTGAGTCCGTTTCGCCGTCAATACGGCTCCGCTGCTTGTCGCATCCGCCTGCTGTTCACGTCGCTGTCTCCAGAATGCGCCGCGGAGTTGCAGCGTCAGTTGTCGCGCTTGGAAGCGGTTTACAGACTCGACGCTGAGTTTGGCCAGTTCATTTCCGTCAGTGACTACAGTAGCACTGCTGCACGCTGCCAGTTCTATGACTGGTGTGTTGAAAGCTCGCTCGGTCAGGAAGAAGGTGGTGCGTCGGCAGCTAATCCGGTCGTCGAAGTTGTGTGCAAACCAGTGACGAAGGGTCGTCGGCGTCGGTTTGCACAGCTCTTGAACTTGTCGGGTTATGCTGCAGTGACTGAAGCCGTCTGCGCGGCTCGCGATGGAAACATACGCGCAGCTGTTCAGCTTCTGGCCGAGATCGCTGCTAACAGTGCCCCGGAGAAAGTTGGAGATGTGCTGAGAATTCTGGCGGCTTTGTGCGAATCGGTAAAGAACGGCAGCTTGGCGACCGCGGAGGATCTGTCCGTTATGCACGAGGTGGCATGCAACCTGGCGCTTGCAGTGTCTCCGGACATGCTTCACGGATGTCTGAGGATCGTCCGATCGACCAGTCTTGCGCTCGACGTTGCGTCCCAGTGTTCAAACGAGATCCCACTTCCGACGAGCCGCGACGTTGACATGCACAAACGTTCGATCTTTGACGACTATCTGTTCGACGAAGACTGCGGCGGACTGGAGATGGACTTGCAGTGTGCACTGCCGCCAACATTCGAGTTTCTTGCTGCCACGCTGCCGTATGTCAGTTCTGTGTTTCCGCCACCGAATGCTGTGCTGAGGCAGTCAGTTGTATCCGCTGCCGGAAAGGCCGTGCAGCAGTTAGCTGCGAATAACCGGACAAGGATAGCACTTGGCTACATCCAGGAGGTGGCTGTGCTGGTTGGCGACGAATGGGAAGTGGACCGGTGGAATATGTTCACGTTGGCGACGCTGGAACAGTGTGTGTCTCAGCGACGGGCTGATCACCGGCTGGCTTTGACTGCCGCGCTTTCTCTGCCTGAGCCACTTGCACAGAGCAACTTGCAGAGACTTGCTAGGTCGGCTAGAGTCCAGTACAAGAAGGCGTTAGCCATTGCACGAGTTGGTCTGGCGTTCGCTCAGTTGACAAACAATGCGGCAGGTGTAGAAATGGCTCAGAGGGCTGTCACTGAGGCTGACTGGGGCTACAGGCTCGCCAAGGTTAAAGTATCGTTCCACGAATGCTTTGGACCGGGTGCGGACAAACGGGCGTTGATGCCGAAGCTGGCCGCAAATGCGTCTGTGCCGGTGGCCGATGTCGTGCAGTACTGCCAGGATTTTGGACTAGACGTTAGCGACTGCATGTGTATCTATCTTAGGTGTCTTCTTCTGCCGTCCCGCGAATCCGTCAGTGACGATCCAGTCGTACCGTTCTCCGAGATTCGGCAGAGGGCTGAGGACTCTTGTGGTCACGTCATACAAAATTGTATTGTTGTCAGTCTTCGCGGCATCTTCGAGAACGTGAGTTCATATGATTATGACCGACTTGAATTCGTTCTCGATCAGTTGATGTCCGTCGATCGTTTGTTGTCCGTCGTAGACTCGGGTGATGCGACACAGCATCTGGGTCCGTCTGTAATTGCCACAAATAAGCAGCTTCTTAACTGTCTGAGAAATTACCGACGTGTGTCTCCTCCAAGCCAGGATGAGCTGTTGTCTGGCGATGATAAAGTGGGGGACCGACTTCCATTTCACGTTCTGACGAGGAAGGAGCAGCATTGGCCATTGATAACGGCGGAGCTGAATGCAAACACTGTGGAGCAGTGGATCCAGATGGCCAAAATACTGCGGATCCACACGGACCATATCTACGCGACGGCAGTTCGGAACATGGTCAGATCGCACATCGAGGAACGACCGAGCTCCAAGACTCTGTGGTCCGAGTCAAGCATTGATACTGACCTGATGGACAGAGTGAACGGTCTTCTTTCGCGGGTGACCAATTTGGAGCTGGCTGTTGTTTGCGTGACCTGGATCGCGCACGAGTTGCCGCCCAGCGCCGAGAAGGTCGTTGCCTACAGTTGGTGTGTTAGTCTGCAGGAGAAATACGTAGCTTCCTGCCCTGACGACAAGAGATCTGAGGCCAAAACTTGCCTGGAGAAGATGAAGTTCTACAGCAGAAAGACAGCCATTGAGCAGGTTCGTAGTAGTAACTGTTATTGCTGATATTACGATGGAGCCTCCACTCCTCTCCAACTACATGTAGCTGTGTTCTATAACAGGTTAAACCAACTCTTAAAAATTCACAATTGATAATGACAGATGGCTGGGGCTTACATCAGTGGCCGATCAGCATGAATCGCATGAGTTTTTATTGCTTTCATTTTTTTAAACATAAATTTTTACTGTTTTAACATATTTTCTGTAGTGCTTATGTTCTTGTAGTAATAGGCGCTGTACATATTTTCCATGATGATGATGGCAAGTCTCCTGAGTACAGGGTTACTGCTTTTCTGGAATTTCTGGAAATGTTAGGGAATTCGGCTAAGGTCAGTGAAAAGTCCGGAAAAAAGCCCAAAGTCAGAGAAAGGTCCGGGAATTTGTGTAGTCAGCGCAATTTGATAACGGCAGCTCAACGAAGTGCTGGTAACCAAACTGTGGTATGAACTGTGATGTGCATGCACACTTTCTCAGATCGTCGTGTAACTTACCTGTACTTTATTCATGCTGTAATTCATTCTTCGTACGTGATGTTCACGGCGGAATTGGGATTGATAAACGTGCATTTGTTCGACATGTTGCCTGCAATATCGTCCAGAAAAGTCGGGGATTTTTTCTGTCTGGAGAGTGATAACTCTGCGATTGTAGTTCCTGCATGTATGTTGTGTTGTGTTGTCAGGTGCTGCATACGAGTGGCCTGGCTGAGCCGAACCTGCTCGCCTTGACCGGTGGACCGGCTAGGCTTATCTTTCAGCTGTACGAGTACCCGTCCGTCGTGGAGAAAGTTCGTCGCTACAACTTTCTAACCGCTTCGTCTGCGGAGGCGCTGACCGGCATGCCGGACGTTCACGCCGCCGCCGACCGCATTGCGGCGATCGGATCGGTCAATGTGGACAAGGTTCGAGGTACGCTGCTCGACCAGTGGCTGTTCTGCCACGACACACAGCAGCTGGAGTCTGCCGATGTGACCATGGTCGGAGAGGACTTGATGCAGGCTGGAGGTGGACTGCAGGACGATTTGGAGGCTAGTGACACCGATCTTCTGCGAGCGGCGTATCTGCTTCAGCATCCTGGAACGTCAAAAGAGGATGGAATGACAAAGCTGATCGACTACATACGTGCAGCGGACGCCGACAGCCCGTCCACATCTCGCCAACTGCGTGCCGTTCGCTGTCTCTTCATGGTGTCTGACGTCGCCGCTGTCCGCCAGTTCTGGGACCAGGACTGGTCACGCTACCTCGCCTCGCTGTACTACACGTCCGAGCTCAGGAGACTCCGCGTCTTATCGGCCACGTCAGCGTGTTCTTTTGACACGGCGGACAAGTCGAGCCTGGTGCGCGCTCTGTGTCGTTGCCGCGAGGACGCCGCGGTGCCCCTCGCCGCTTCTCTTGCCGCCGACTTCCACGTGTCCGACCCGAAGCTGTGGAGCGCGATCATTCGGCGTCTGAGCCCGTCCACTGCTGCGGCGATAGACCGGCCGCTGCCTTGCCGCGGTCCGGAGATCACCGATGCCGTTGGTGCCACAGTGTTGGGCTGGCTGAAAAGCCACTCGGTCGACCTGGCGACCGCGATCACAGTCTGCCTTCTGCTTGACCGGTGCCCGACGTGCATCAACGAAGACGTTCTGCGTCGCTGTGCGGAGGAATTCGGTCGTCACAATCTACTGCTGTGTGCCACGACGTGTCTGTCGATGTTGCCAGGCGAGCGTGGTCTGACTGAGCTTCTGGAGTGCGTGGAGAATGACTCTAGTTCAGTGATGAGCGGAGTGAATGCTGAGCTCGCGGAGTTTGCCAGTCGCGGGCGTGTGCTACCGTCAGCTAGACGCATACTTGAACGCCTTGGCTGCACAGACCAAGCTGCAGTGTAGGGTTCCCGTTGAAGCTTGGAGATCTGCACAACCTAAGGATTCCGTAAGTGCCAGTCAGGGGTTCCTCCTATGGCCAGTAAAAGTAAAAAAAATACGGCCAAAATCGTTTAATAAACACTGCTAACGGGTAACAATAAAGTAACTAGTAATATTGGATATTCTGGACACACAAGTTTATTTTTGATTTATGCGACAATTTCAGTGATATACACATACACCTGTATCAGTTGGTGTTTTTCCAACTGATTATAGGCCTACGTATATTATAAGAGGAAATTGTTTCCATACCTGTCGGTTCGGTTGTCATTGTCGTGTTTTTGCAATATGACGTAGTTGTGTTGTATTTTTTGGGAGAGGGCAAAGGGGGTTACTTGGGAAGCACAAAAGTGAAATACGCTGGTTATTGTATAAACTATGAAGACCCCATCTTGTCAGTGACTGCTGACTACTACTAGTGACTAAAATTCTTGGCATTAGTAGTCACTTTAGTTTAACTTGCGTGTCCTGTTTTTCTTACATCGTTAAAGTTATCTATTATGGTTGTATTATCACAATTGAGCCTACTATAGCTGATAAGTGTATGAAATTTGTGATTATGCAATAGGCCTAAATGGCGAATTTTGTGAGACGTAAAAATTCTAATAATTTGTTTGCTATTTTTTTTGCTAGCAGTTGTTCGTGTCGTCAGTTCAGTTGCTTGTATGATCATTATTCTGTAATTTTCAACTTGCATATTACCTTTAAATTAATGTGCCACAAAACCCTGATGCTGCTTTTTTTTGTGCGTAAATTGCTTTTTTTGTGCACTTTGTTGTTGTGGCTTTCAATAAACTTATAACTAACAATTTCAAGTATTCATGCACACCACATAGGTAATAACATAGGCCTACCTTATCAGTCAACACGTTCAGAAATAACTGACTTAACAGATTAGCAGATACAACAGCGTATGCCTATAACGTGTTGTTTGGTGGATTGGATGCGCAAGGTTCTGTAGGACAAATGAAGAGTACAATACGAGCGTTCTGTCATTCATTTTTACTCACTCAGTGTCGATTCAGCGGACTTATGCCCTTTGATTCTTGCGTACTAACACGGGCTCTGAACATAGTTGCGTGTGATGTTTCAAATCTGAACAGCTCATCAATCTTGGATGAGGATAAGTAGGCTATATGAATCGATCGATATGCGTATATAGCATATACAGAGTGGCCCAAAAAAGAGTACTCCACTACCATATTATCAAAAAAAAACGCATTAAAGCCTGCCAATTAAATAAGATTTATTTATCAAGTTAAAATATCCATCATATATTATATTATTATCATTTGGAATTTAATGTTTGTGCGTGACCTCAATAACTCTGCCTGACCCGCAAAATAGCGACATGCTATGCATCATAATACAGTAAATGATGTCAGCTGTCCCTCTGGCATCAGCTCGCCTTAGCAGCTGTGATTCCATCCCTAAAAATATTTTAGATCCGAGATTCATGTCAACATAAATTTGCCGTATATTTTATGGTTTTAAATCACGATTTAATCACACATTGATTTTATCCGTATTGCAGTTTCAAACACAGCAAGAGATAACGTCACAAATTATAACTGAAGAATTATATAGAAAAAAAAACTGCATACAGTCTATCCAATGTTGTATAAGCCGACGCTCAAAAACAGCAAAAATTAAATGTTATAAATGATAAGCATGAAACAAATGCC
>Ga0056115_1001658_pt1 | contig 10820 bp, 9 predicted proteins | sample WorMetOlspDAHAB1_FD_77007 | JGI IMG/M metagenome (GOLD analysis project Ga0056115, IMG submission 77007) | Marine gutless worms symbiont microbial communities from Max Planck institute for Marine Microbiology, Germany - Olavius sp. DAHAB.1 ... | reverse complement strand
GCTTCTGTGTGGTTGTTGAACCGCAGAGAGTTGTGGCTTGAACAGCACATGTAGGAGAGGTGTATTAGCCAAGAAGATTGGCTGGGAAGACTACTCCTGTGATATATATTGTGTGGAAGGCTTCTCTCTAGAAAGACTGCGAATTGAAGAGTTATTTGATTATAATTCTTTCATTTTGCATATTCTCAGCACGTAACATTTTCATTTTTGTCTGATTAATTTCAACTTTGTCAACTGCAACACTTTTCAAAGGCACAGTGCAACGTAATCGTGCTGAAGGTGTCGTTAAACTCCAATCAGTCAATCAATTAAGATTATGTCGAGTATTAATAGCGTAATAATGATGTTACTGTCAGTATTGGAAATTAAGAAACATTCATGCACCAGCGAGAAATAGAAATTGAACGGCTTGTTGGACGACCTTCCGTTGATGAAGGACCTGCAGCCCCCTGGCGGCCTCTAAATCTGGCGTTATGGCCCACCGTGCCCTATGGCCCCGTCACCACTGTTTTGAAGTTCACTTTTTCAGCTGGTCGTGATGTTGCACGCACAGTGACCTGAGCATCAACGAATTGTCGTGGACTTTGGAGGACGAAAGCTGTGCATTTGATATTCTAACGTCGCTCAGCAACCTGCAATTGTCACACAATCAGATCCAGTCGGTGTCCAAACGAGTGTTCGCTGGACTGAGTCGACTCAGACATCTCAGCCTGGTTGGAAATGATCTCAGAGAAGTTCATGTGGCTGCATTCGAGGCAATGACCCAGTTGCGAGACTTGTACGTTCAATTCATCATCATCATCACATAGTCATCATCGTCATCGTCGTCGTCGTCGTCGTGAAGAAGAATTCGTAAAATGTCTGTACTACAATAAGCACATAAGCATCATATGTAAAATGTAGTAAACCTAAAAGCTGTTTTGCATAGAAATATCCTATAAAGTAAATATAAAATTGAAATAAAATTTTTAAAATAATTCAAAATTAGACTTAAAACAGAGTCGGTAAACATTAAATGCTGTGAGTCGCTCCAGTATCATAATCGAAATATTATAAAATGTCATTTATCGGCGGCAGCAGAAAAAGCAGAGAAGAAGATTAACACAAGAACTGTGGGCTGCAGACGACAACAAACAACATTGAAAACTGCTTGTCAATCTGCTGCGGTCTTTGGTATACAGAACAGCTGGTTTCAAATCGTGACACTGTTTCACAGTTGTAATGCAATAACGATTGTATCATCGCTTTCATCTATTTTCTGTTGGTAAGAATTAAACTGCATTTAAACGTCAATTTGCATTTTTTTCACTGTTTTATGTTGATTTTAATTCAGAATATACATTCCGTTTTTCTTGTATATTGTAAAGTGCATGCTCAGTGCATGCTCTTATGAGCTGTGCTGTACAAATGTCAGTCGATTAATCAGTTGATTGATACTCAAACAAATGAATAGCCTACGGTTGAACTGTATTTGCATCTCTTGACAGTATAATGTCAACAACAACAAGGAAGTGACAGTATTGTGCTGTGTGACGACATGTGTTTGTGAAGTCGTCTAAACTCGTCATCTCTGCTCTGCGACTGCCACCTTTCAACGCTGACAGATTGGCTTCGGCACACAGGTTTTGATGCGACCGTCGACGCTAGATGTCGCTTTCCAGATGCACTCGCTGGCATTAACATTCTCAGTGTTCAGCCACAGGACCTCAGCTGCGGTCAGCGTAACACAACTTAGCACTTCAGTTCAGTTCAGATATTTATTCTGCATATATCTTATCGCTTTTTTTATGCTGTGGTAATGGCGTTGGTCACATCAACAAAGTTAAGCTACGTTGAGCCCGGTTAGTACTGGGATTGGTGACCACCTTTGGCGGGTACACCATCCCAATTGATAGTCTACTCAGGCTCACTCAGCCTGGCCATCCCTTCGTGGGTACATGCATTGATTACCGGCGATATTTTCGGCCACCGCTGGGGAAGAAACGGCGAGTTCTGCGTAGAAGTGGTCCCTGCGATCAGGACTGCTGGCTTATTGTATGCTAACTTAATTGGTCTAAAGGTAAAAGGGGATGAGCTCCCTTACAAGGGACCTCATGCTCTATGCATAAATCTTTTTCTTCCATATATCTATGGGCTAAGCTGTCACGATAGTGTGGGCCCACAGTTCTGATGGGACAGAAATGTTTTCATTTGATGTCGAGATTGTCCAGATGTGAATATATCAATTGTGAAGTGATGGAGCTAGCAGCCCTGAATCAGTGGCTATCTTCAGTCGTTTTTAATAATCTAACAAGGACATACAGTAGACAGCATTACATTAGCCTCGGATAAGTCTTACACAGCCGTATTATCAACCATTCTTGTCGTCCAGATTATGTTGGAGTGTATTTCAGTAATCTAGTGGTAGAGTGTCAAGAGGTCTCGAGTTCAAGTCTCACCCTCCGCACTGTCCAGTACAGCCCTGGCCAAGCCAGTTACAGTTACTATTAACTGGCTTTACACTGCCACTCACGCACACCTGCCTCTGTCACCAGCAGTATAGTCTGGTACCAGTCGAGGGGCAGTGATGCTCCGAAGCTAGGAAGGTAACCGGAGGTCTTGCGTCGCACTGGCCATGCTTGAAAGCCTAAGATAGGGTGATGTGTATACACTATAATAGGACCATGGTGTCCTTACCATCGTGAATCGTTACTACGTCGAATTAGACTGGCTGTTACAGTCCACAAAAATGATGTGAAAGTTGCGAGTTGTTTCTGATGTGTTGCAACTGGTGTTTCATGTTTATTTCATGTGTGTGTGTGCACTGACAGTGAACTATGCCAAGCCAGTGATTACTCGGCAGCCACAATCCCACAAAGCTCTGCGCTATGGCAACGTCTCTATGGTGTGTGAAGCGGCTAGCAATAGCAACTCTATGCTAACTGTCACCTGGAGGAAAGATGATCAGGTATGATTAAGTGTCAGTACTCTCTCAATTAATCAGTGTTGATATTGGGTATAATAATAATAATAATAATAATACACTTGCATTGTCTCCAGAACTTACTATTTTTTACTATGTCACTGATATCAACCATTCAAATAAACTAGTTTTTAACGGCAAGATATATTGCCGTTAAATCGCAGTCAATCAGTCAGTTAGTCATGCAGTAGATTCTCTAGAAATTGCTTGATGATGATGATGAGGATGCTGATGACGATGATGTTGTCAGCTGTTGTCTTCCGCTGACGTTGACTCTACTATTCTTCCACCTGGAGACGGAATGCTTACCCGGGTGTCAAGCAGACTGCACATTTGGCCAGTTCAAGACTCAGATGGTGGTTCTTATCAATGTGTGGCCACCAATCAGCTTGCGTCTACATTTTCAGCACGCGCTTCTGTCTCCGTCAATGGTGCAGTCTTTACTTCATTGTTCTCAGTGTTTGTTCACTTCTTTGTGACATAATCGTACAATAAGTAAGTAAGAAAGTAAGAGTATTTCTAAAGCGCAGTTAAAGGGAGTGGGTTCATACTGCGCTGAGGTTTCACTGCCTGAAATAAAAACGTCTTCAGCGACTGGCTATATGACAAGTCCGGCTGTCTGAGGTCCGTCGGCAGAGTAGTTCCAGACTGGAGGTCCAGCTGCACTGAAGGCTCTATCGCTGAAGTTGATGCGCGTCCGACTGACGAGAAGTGTACTAAGAGTGTCGGCTGAGCGCAGTCTTCTTGGACGAGCGTCGGTGACAAGGCAGCAGTCGTCAGCAGGGTTCCCAGACAACGCCTCGTGGACAAAGATGTAAACTCAGCCTTCTACCCTCTGTGGGACAGTAAAATGAGTATCAGCCGTATGGTAGAGTAGTGACACAAATGGCGATGGGTGAATGTCTAGCTTATGGCAGCCGACAGGCTGCCGTAAATGTCAGATTTGCAGCTTGGCCTATGAGTTGGTGGCCACCTGGAGCAGAGCAACTTTCACCTGGAGGACCCGAGTGAACTCTCGTATATGCCTTTGCCGTAGATGATAACACTATAAATATTTTTTAAAATTATTATTGTTGATATTTTTACCGTTGGAAACAAGAGAAAGATTAAAGGGTTTAAAAAAACTGGTTGTAATGAAATAAAATGGGAAATGTGTTGTGTTAACGTGCCGTGTGTAGTGTACCCAGTGTTTGTGAAGACCCCACACGACGTGTCAGTGCGCGTCGGCACCACAGCGCGCTTGGACTGTGCCGCCAGTGGTGTTCCGTCGCCCGAAATTGCTCTCCAGAAAGACGGAGGAGTTGATTTTCCAGCTGCACGCCAGCGTCGCATGCATATCTTTCCATCCGATGAGATGTTTTTCATCGTCGACGCCAAAGTTGAGGACCAAGGAACGTATACTTGTACTGCGCGCAATGATGTTGGAACCATCACAGCCAATGCCACTCTGCAGGTGTTAGGTATGTGTGCACCGACTGACACTATGTTCGTGCATCAACGTTATTAATCACCCAGTTAGGGCGTCATCATCATGATTAATGACATCTGTTGAAGTCTGCGACATTACAAAATGAAGTTGCATTACAATTGTGTTAAATAAGCAACGTTTTAAACGCCAGTTAAAGACATTTCTCTTTGCCCGCTGTTAGACACAACGTATCGAGCGCATTAGAGGTGCTATGACTATGTGCCATATAAATCTATTATTTACTTACTTATTTACTTTACTTAATAATTATAATAGACGGAAATTTCAGATACACAGTTAAAACCTGCAACAAAGGCGTGCGCAGTAACGTCATGCTATAACTTTCTGGAAAAAACCAGCAAAAAAACTGTACGAAATAGGAATAAAATAAAAAGACATAAAAATGATATGTTTTTAGCACATACGTCATATGCTGCAGTGACGACATTGTAATTGTGATGTTAAAATCGTCATATGTGTGCGTGTTGAAAAACGTTTTTAAACGTGCATTGCACCAGCAAACTGGTCGCCTTCGGTGCAAGCATGTTTCTCATCAGTCGTCGTGGATGCGCTCCATAAAGCTGCCCAATTTTCTGAGAAAACCTGGAAAAGTGAAGCAATTCAACGATGGTCAGGAAATAGTTGGAGAGATAGCAAAAAGTTGGGGGGTTCTTCCATTGCGCCTTGCCAACCCAGCCCAATGCCATTCGTTGAAACTCCACTACTCATTAGACTTAGTTTGAACGTTGCACTCGGCAGTTATGAGGTCGCGGGTTCGAGTCTCACCCACTGCCGCTTACTCAACGTGTTTTACCTGTGTCATGTATTGTGTTGTGTGTACAGAGGCGCCATCGTTTGCTCGACTGATGAAAGACGAGATTGTGATGGTTGGCGGCACTGCAGTCCTGCAGTGTATGTCATCAGGAAGTCCGCTACCAATGCTCACTTGGCTCAAGGATGGAGTTGTACTCTCTGCAACGTTGCGACATTTTTTCACTGCAGAAGACCAACTTCTCGTCATTGTACAAACCGTCGTCGCAGACTCCGGAAACTATACTTGTGTCATGACCAACGTTCTTGGATCTGACAGACAGGTAATTCCACGCTCCCCTCTACACACTTAGATGACCCGAGTGACCCTCAACAGAACAAATGCCATATCAGCCATATGGAAACGTTTGTCACTACCAGGAAACCATTGATTAGTGAATACGTCCATTGTCCCTAAAGCAGAAAGGAAAGGTGCACCCGCGTAAAGTTTCGTCAGGAGAGTTTTGTTCATGTTGGCTGTTGTGTGTTGACACGTGTAAAATGAATGGGGTGGGGGAGAGTAACTTGCGTGTTTTCGTTTAACCCGCCACCCCAGTGGATTAGCAGAGCAACATTGAAATGGCCGTTTCATTCAGATTGTGCTGGAAAAAGTTGCATCTTATTCATTCGTTCATTATCAGTTGATTAAAACTTTTTATTCTGAATCATTTAGTAATGATAAATCTACTAATATATAATATAATATAATTATAAATGAAAAGATAAGTTGCCATTTTGTGCGGGATATGATCATTGCTGGACGAAACACGTCCTGGCTGTAGCAGAACAGGTGAGCGAGAGGTCGTCGGAGCGGCAACGGGCGATTTTTCTTATAAATGGAGCTGAGTGTAGAGCGGTAATTTTGCCTCTCTGCTCACAAGAGAATGTCAGGAACATATTTAAAGGGGGAATTCAAGGCTAAAAAATTATGGCTAATTATGTTTAATTAAGTCGCATGTACTGCATGAAAGTGACAATTTATGTCGAATTAATACGATGTTTGAAGATTTAATTCTCGCATTTTATTTGATTATGATCGTTCAAAAGAATTGATTTTTTTTGCGAATGCAATTGCATATTCTATGGTGGGCGTGTCTCATGCTGAGCGTAAACATTGATTATTATGGCCCATTTTCTATGTGGATACGACCACGAACCGGAATATACCGCCAAAGAGCTGTGTTCTATTTGTCCAATTTATGCTTCAGACACTAATACGAATCGAACTCATCACCAACCCTTATCGCCATGTTGTTTTGATTTGATTTGATTTCGTTTCGAAACAAAGAATATGCAATACTGCATTCGGTGTACATTACTGTAGTGCGAGTGCGAGAATTAAATCTTAAAACATCATATTTTTTCGACATAAATTGTCACTTTCATGCACTATTCGTGACCTTACTAATTAAAGCCATTTTTTCTTCAGCCTTGAATTCCCCTTTAAACGAATGAAATATTGATGGAATGGTCATGTATTGAGAATGTAAGAATACTGATGTAGAACGACACGTAGACTTATGAAAGAGAGGGAGTTTTGTAGTTAGTTGTAATAATAACGCGATATCTAGGACTAGAGCCGCGGGTGAGATAGCAAGAATGGAGACGGTTAGCGATACACCCCGTCCAACCACCGCTGTAGAGACCGCGCCGAACGTCGATCCCACACTTATTTAATTATTACTTCCGATGTGGCTGATGTTTCAGACATGTCGGCTGCTAGTGGTGACATCTAGCGACGGCGTTGTGAGCGACAGCGATGGCGGCGTCGCCATGGCAACACGTGGCGACTCCATGACAACGGCCGGCGTCATAGTGATCGCCGTCGTCGCTTGCGTTGTAATGACATCGCTGGTGTGGTTTGCTGTCATTTACAAGTCACGTGGTCGACGTGGTGGGTCTTCACCGCTACGAACTCCCACGCTGCTTCGTTCTGTTGACACTGTGACAGCAGCGTGTGACAGTGTCACGTGCCACAGAGCAATGTCTAGTGTGTCGGATGGTGATGGTAGTGCACAGGGGCTTCTCGCATACAGCTCTTCACGTAAGCGTTCTTGCCTGCACACCACTAATTGCTTGAATTGGCATCATAGTAATACATACTATACAGCGTTTCATGTCTGTGCTGATATACGAGAGTCAGGAGAGTGTGTTTCTGCCAACAAAGAATCAGATCTCTAGCCATTCTAACTTGTGATTTTAGCTTCTTGTTTTCAGCCCTGGAGATCTTTACTACTGAGGGCAATTTTTTTTATTAATAAAAAATAATAAAATATACATAGCGCCCTTTGCAAAGCTATAGAGGCGTTTGGAAGAGAGTCAGTAAGGTGACTGGCAGGACTAATGTAGGTTGTGTGTTTTGTGAGTGGCATAGTCGAGTTCCATTTTGCAACTACCCAGCAGTGTTGGGGAGTATTTAAAATACAAGTATTTAAAATACTATTTTAAATACATGAATAGTATTCTGTACTTGTATTTTAAATACTTTTGCACGAGTATTTAGTATTTTGATTGTTGCTAATGAAAAATACTTTAAACTCAGAAAATTGCATGAATATACCAGTAATTATGTATGTGTTTTTCCACTTAAAATTTGAAACGTCGATGTTACCTTATTCTTTTAATCGTTTTCGTTAACTATTAACCAAAATTTAATTGTGATGACATTGCATACATAGTTATGCATTTCGATGTAGCCCCCACTCCTCAGCAGCAAGTATTTTGGTACTGGTATTTTAAATACTTTTGAAATAATGTATTTATACTTGTATTTTAAATAATTTTTTGGTTGGGTACTTGTACTCTAAATACTTTTAAAAAGTATTTTACCCATCACTGCTACCCAGCCATCACTTCACGTCTTGCCTACACAGTTGCCATATGTCCTTTTCCTCCACCCTCCACACACATAACGCAATTCTCCTTTTGCTCTGAGGCATCAAAAAACAACAATGGTGTTTGGCATAGCTTGGGATGGCGGGCAGCTGGCATATTCTTCTGCAGTTTTGGAAAGGGTGTAGAGAAGGGTTTAAACATTTTAATGTGGAGATTGGAAATGCTACTATAGTGGATTTTGATGCATAAAATTGCGATTTCTTACATGTGGTCAATTAGTTTGTTTGCCGACGGACGTCAGACAGCCGGACTTGTCATACAGCCGTATCAGACAATCGCTGAAGACATTTGTATTTGGTCAGTGCGACCAAAGCAGTGTGAATCCCTCTTTAACTGCGCTCTAGAAATCGTGCTTGCTTACTTATAATAGGCCACCATGGTCATCTCCTTGCTTGTCTGGAAATGTCGTTTGACTCGATATGATTTGTCGCTGAATTTACGCTGTAGAGATGAAGTTCAGTGATCATCATGAGAATGGTATGGACATGGGAGCTGGTGGCTATCTGTGGTGCCAGCAGCAACTGACTGCAGCCAACAGCCTTCGTGACTGCGACAGTGCGAGTGTTGCCACTGACAGCTTTCGACACAACCGACCACATCATCGGTGTTGTCTGCTTGCTGACAGACTGTGCACTGCCAACCATGCTGAACCAGGTCTGAGTGCTGCTGCAGTTGTTTGAGCGTGTCGAGTAGGTGTATGGCTGTGCTGCTTGTTACATTCGGCTCGTTATCCATCTTGATGCAGTTATTTACTGGGTAGTCCTGAAAAGTAAGGCCCCTACACTGAATAATTAATATATCGTATTTTAACCAACCAAAAAGATAGATTTTTCTAGTTAAATTTGCTTGTAAAACAAGCACAATAACATTAGAAGTTAGTATTAAATCTTCTTTGTGTTACCTAATTTGTGACTGTGTTATGGTGCTTTAAGCTTTGGCGATATGCGTGAAATAGTTGTAAATGATGAAATCGTAATAAAATGCAGTAAACAGAAAATATTGGTTCAAAGGTGGAAATGGGGCCAGTGGTGTGTGTGGGGGTTGACCCCAGTGGAAATTGGAATTGCTGTATTTTTAATTTCAAAATCTGGCTGCTGGTGACAGTTGCCTTTAACTGCGCCTGAAAAGTGGTATGCGGCATATTACGTCGATAGCCATACAACACCGATGATGTGGTCGGTTGTGTCGAAAGCTGTATGGCTATCAAGAGTGGTATGTCTGGCTTTTGCTGTGTCCGCTGAATAGATGCAGCGCAGCGCCAACCTATGAAGATGATCGTGTTAAGCAATGTGTTAACTGTGGAGATGTGTTGGTTCGTGTGGTCAATCAGCATCTCCTCATGACTGGAGTGAAAGTTCAACCCCAGTGATGACAGATGACACAAGCATCTCTGTTGATCATACGATGAATTCAGCGTTAGCATCAATGCCTTTGTCATTAGTCACTGCTCAAAGATTCAAGTCTCTGAGCTGTCAAACAATCTCAGCCAGCCTTCGGCGTAAGATCAGTCATTTGTTGCTGCTGTAGCTGCCATTTCGTTTCATGCTAAGGGTCAGTGTTGGAGTCCTCGAGGACAAGTCCTCATCCTGGAGGACAATTTTGAAGTCCTTGGCCTCGGCCTTGAGAGTCGAGTCCTTGGCCTTGAGGATTGAGTTCTTGGCCCTGAGGCTTGTGTCCTTGACTCCGTCACTGCTAAGAGTAAGGAAGTAATGCAGTAGCTATTAAAGTGACCGATGATGACAGAAGTGATTTCTGCTGTTTGATGATCCAGTGATACTGTGATCCAAAAAATAACTTTAAAAATGAGAAAAAGAATAATTAAATAGGCTCCTATCATAACAATATCACCATATCAATTATGCTTTTCTGAAATCTTACTGAGTGGGTTGTGGTTACAGAAAGTCAGGAGTTGACGAGTTGAACGACTTGAGTCTGTTCAGATTTTCCTAAGTTGATCCCACTGTCAGTTGCTCGTGAGTTTATCACAACTTTGTGTAAGCACAATTGCTGCTCGTCAGGAGTCAGTGATAATTTGCATCATGATGACGTATTTCATAAATATAAACGTATGAAACTTAAAACTAACATGCTGTGCCATACTTATACTGAGTCCACCACAAGCTGAGGCGTTCAGGAGGTCCAATGCTCAACCTGTAAGATTCCTAGTCTCATATAGCGCTGTGTTCTTGTTGAAATAGGCGCTTTACAAATTACGGAATTTCTATTAGGGATGTACTGGATATCCGGTTCCGGTTGGCCGGATATCCGGCCATTTTTTAATATCCGGCTCCGGTTCCGCCCAAAATGGTACCAAGAACCGGATATCTCAACCGGATAGTGATTGGTCCTTTTTGGCAGTTAGTTCACCCATAGAATCAGTTACCGGGAGTTATTGCTATGCATTAAGCATGACTGCTCCCTAATGCAAGAAAGCTAATATTTATGAAGCACAATGCTAAACTTATGAAGTCTGAATAAGTTGTAGTGCAAACTGCAAACAGACTTTGTCACTCATAGTGCTAAACTGGTGAACTGCAGTTTTTACTTTTTTTCATTGCAGGTTGACAGACAGTCACTGAGTATTATTGATTACTTGATTTCTGATTGAATATTTTTGACCTCTGAATTATAAATGATTAACTGGACTGGTTTGACTTACAACGCTTCATGCTAAAAGTGGCAATG
>Ga0056115_1001657_pt1 | contig 10823 bp, 5 predicted proteins | sample WorMetOlspDAHAB1_FD_77007 | JGI IMG/M metagenome (GOLD analysis project Ga0056115, IMG submission 77007) | Marine gutless worms symbiont microbial communities from Max Planck institute for Marine Microbiology, Germany - Olavius sp. DAHAB.1 ... | reverse complement strand
TATGACAGACTTGCGCAGGTCATCCTCGAATAACGCGGTGTCGATGTTGCGAATGTTGCGCCATGTGTAGTTGACGACTGGCTTTGGTCGGCAAACGGCGACGGCGGCTGACAGCAGACAGTGGTCGGAGATGTAGTCGGCTTCAGACACGCTGATGTTGGTGACACGACTGACGTTACTTGCAGCGACAATGTCCAGCAGGTTGGCGATGCCGGGAAGCCAACGAGTAGGTTGAGTCACGAGCTGCGTGAGACCGACCGAGTCAAGACCATTGCTCAACTCCATGTCGACGGACGAGTCGTCAGGTCCCGGGCAGTTGGCGTCACCACACACCAATATGTCGTCCGTGCTCTCCATCAGAGACGCAATGATGTCAGTGAGTTTGTCGGAGAACGTTGACGGCGTTGACATCCACTGCAGTCGATACACGTTAAGTACTGTCAGCGCTGAGCTGGCAGTGCCGACTCAAGCAACTGAAGTTTAAACGTTGTCGGTCGGTAGTTGTTGGCGAGCAGATGAACGCGTATTGGTACAGAGTTTCGGAACACAGCGGCCAGTCCGCCGCCTCTCGCTGGCAGCCGAGGACCAGTGGGTCTGACGACATGAAGTGTAGAGTATCCGGGCGGCGCCACATCTCGTAACACAGACGTAACTAGGTACACAGCTACCCATGCCTCAGTATTCTGAGGCACACTTTGCAGATGCTTTTCAGTTGTATTTACCGGTGTGTTTATGTACAGAATGTTGGTATCGACAAAGGAGACATTCCAGATTTGGCCAAGGTAAACTTTGTGCCAGTTCCTGTGTTGTATTCGTTTTTGACAGTCGTTACTTTTTCACCCAATAACTTTTGAAAGCGCTCAATAAGTAGATTAAAATACATTCATGATTATAGCGTTTCAATATGCATTTATTTGGTATTTTGAACTCGTGTATTTCTGTTGACATTATAGTTAATATTTCATTTCGCTTGTACATTGTGTTTATGTGATGTTGCACTGACTATTTGTAATTGAATGATTGCAGCTTCTTGAGTGCATTTCTGTAAACATCTGCTACCTTGCGGTGCAAGCTTTATTGTATGCATGTTGCAAATGGTTGTAGGCTCCAGCCAGTCTCCTAGAAGCACTAGAACAGCATCTTAATTCTCTTGAAAGTTGCAAGAAAAGTGGCACTACTGTTCCTTCCAAGTTTGTACCGGTTTTTTGCTCCATGTGTGAATGCTGAATTTTTGCAGTTGTATTAACTATTAAACAGTTTCTTTCTGCACAACATAACAGTCATCTTAACTAGCTCGTGTGGCCCAGTCATATATGTGACATCTGCAGACAAGGTGTTTTCATGTTTTACAAATAGAGCTTTCGAGCAGTTAAATTTTTAATTGCATCAATTGCTGCACATAAAAAAAATTTGTGCGTTAACGCATTATGTTGGACATTGTGCGATGAACCACCCATGTCATTTGTTCTCAAAAACGTCTGTCAGTATCACAGTACTTTGATGTATTTTGTTTCGTCATAGAAAAAATGCATGCTCAGAAACTGGTTGTGTGCGAAAATGTGTATATTTGTATGTTTGTATGGTGGGAGTGACGCAAAAGTCTTCTCATGCTGCTTGTCGATCGTTTTGCATATTCACTCATTTTTGTTGAGCAGTTTGCAGTCACGCTGTGTGAGTGACATCTGCCGAAAATAAGCCGAGAAAGTGAACTACAGTAGATCTTAGATGCTTCTGGCTGTCGTAAATAATGAATGAATAGCAGGTGCTGGCATTGAGTAGACCATAGGACTGCTTCAGCGTATGCATACTTTGCTTCTTCACACACAAACTTAAAACTAATCCAAATCAAAAGGACGAGTCTAATGTCTCACTGTTCATGGACCCCCTTCCTTGCACTCCGTTTTAGGCATTTGAAACAGTAGTAATACATATAGGCTATTGGTGGCCTGAACAGTACAGTACATGCGTTAACCCGTCGTTGCACGAGACAGAAACATCATCCTGAAGGGCATTTGCGATCTCCTTGTGTATTTGAGAATGTGGTGCCATTTGTGTAGCATTATTTAGTAGAAGTGTTAAAAATTTAATGGCATAATTTTTTTCATTATTAATTGTTTAGTGCATTTACACATTAATTAACACATTAATTCGAAATCTGTAGTTTTAAATGTAGCGAAGAAAGTGCAATGGTGGTTCCATATTCTCTATTGAGCATCTGGCTTAGCATTTACATCCAACAGGTGGCATTGTTAGTCATAAATCGTCTGGTGACTGTCGTTACTTTCTGTGGTTATATTTCTAGCCTTATCAGAGCATCACCACTGTGTTAGTAAAAGCATGTGTGCACAACATTTTCTAGGTTGTATTTGGTAGCAAGTGGGTGAGTGTGACTAGAACCAGCAATTTAGTGATAGCGAGTCTTGATCTTGATTACTGTGCCTCCAAGATGCATGTTCTAAAAACGTACCAGCACAGAATAACAAATTGATTTGGCTCCAATTTACTGGTGTTTTTTGATGACTGTATGCCTTGTTTTGGTATGTTGTACAACAACTGTCATAGTAATTTGAGTGATACATACTGCTATCATGCGGAAGAGTTTCCCCTACAAAAACCAGACTGAGGAGTTTTTTTGTAATGGTTTGTTGTATGTATTCCCAACATGTAACATTGTCAACTTTCTCGTTAATTTCGCTTTTTTATTTCCAACATACTCTTCAATGACACTATAGCCTATTTGTGCTGTAAGTTCCCGTTAAACCCCAATCAATCAATCAATCATCAATTTCAGTTGTGTATAGTTGAATCTTCTAAGCTTTCCCTGACCACTAGGCCTTCTGCAGCAAGTTGTTGTGGCCGCAATCACAGTGGTAAATAGAGAATAGTTGCTGTGTAGACCATCGTCGGGCGTTTCAACGGTCATCAGTAACTATGCAGCAGCAGCGCAGATTGGTGCTGCGCCAGGCGCTGGTGCTGGCATCACACAGATCACGGAGGAAGAAAGACGCAAGATTCTCGAGGAAGAGCAACGTCAGCTCGACCAGATGAAGGTCAGTTGCTTTTTGATTCAATTTGTGTGTGTTTGTTTGTATTTGTTTGCATTTGTGTTTGTTGAAGCACCCACGATGGTGGATGCTTTGATATATGGTGTTGTGTTTCAGTTAAACCAAATGCTAATACACACTCGCCTCTTCAGACACTACTGCAGTTTGTCACATCTGGTTCTGGTGAACCTCTGCCAATGTATGAGGGTCGTGTGAGTGTGACCAAATCAGGGTTAGCTTGTGTTTATTGTGTTTAGATGTTTAGGTTTATTGAGTTGTGTATTTTTGGTATTCATTTGGTTTTGTTTACTCTCGTGGTCTCTTTCTTGTCAAAGGATTTCGCCTAGAAGACGAGATTGAATAGTCATTTATTGTATTAGTTTATTGTTTGTATTCCCAACATGTAACATTGTCAACTTTGATCTCATTACTTATCAAAGACACGATATAGTCTATCTTTGCTGAAAATGTTGTTAAACTTAATCAATCAGTCTGCTAATGTATTTTTATATTATAACGCAATTTTTTTAAACTAAAGCAGCTATATATCACACTAACAGTTCATCTCATTCATCTACATGCTATGTTAAAAGTTTATTCACACTGTGGTCTCAGAACACCGTGAGATGCATTGCTAATGCATGTGTTTTGTTTATGCACATTTTGTTGAGAGTTTGATATGTAGAATAGATTAAGCATAATAGTAGATGCTTGTGTAGATTTCTATAGTGCATCACCTTCACTAGTATAGACCCCCCGAATGTGCTTGCTGTGAAAAAATGCAATTTCTGAATGATATATAATGTTGTGTCCATTTAACATTATATAACAGTTGAATAGCCAGCATTATCCCATTTTGTTAATGCTTATTCTAGCGTAGTGCATCGACACCAGAGTATGCTGTGTTTGAGGTTGGTCTTGTATATGTTGCGTAGTGCTTGTTTTCACGCTGTACTTCTCACACAATTCACTTGAAATGTTATCTGTGTTTAACTGACGCTGGTTACAAATCAGAATTCTATAAAATTGTATAAATGGTATTTGTATTTCTGTATTGTATTTTTTCCGGTTAACATGCTGCACTAAATGCTGAGCTGTTACATGTCGGCTCAGTGACGACATAGTTATCAACGATGCGATGTTTGTTGTCGCGTCGTTAGTTGCTATGAAGCTTTAACGTTACTTCTGTGCACTAATTTACGTCACCTTACATCACTGTTTTACAGCTAATCACGTAGAATATTGTCGTTTCATTGAATATATTAGGAATATAGAACTGGGGCTTGTTTTTTCCTAACATTACATCAGTCGTTTTCAGTACTAACTTTTTTGTGTTGATCACAACTGAAATTACTAACATGGTGGGCTGTTGATTTCTGTCAGTCATGCCCAGTCTTATGTAGGTATAGGTCAGGTGAACTGTAAGGTCGGTAATTTCTACATGTAACGTGGTGGTGGCTATTGTTACATTTGTTTATGTTCACTTGGCTGTTCTGACCTATCAAACTTCACTGTGAACTGTGTTTCACTTAAAATTGTGTCTAGGATTCTGATTTTATGTGTAGCCCAATGCTGATTTGTTGCAACACTTGCCCACATTTTTACATATAAGGGTGAAATAAGAAAAATTAAAAGGTTATTTTTTGTGAGGTCTTTTGGAGTTGAAGCACGATCTTGACAGTCACCATTTTAGAATATGTTTCGTTGGTAGTTACCATGAATGGCATGTAATTGATTGTTCATTTGCTACTCTGCCTTACATTTATATGAAAGTTTGATATATTTTTAGAAATTAGTTATATGTTTAAAGTAATTTTAAATTAATCTTACATTCACTTGAGTGTTTTTTGGTTTTTTAGGATTAGTATCTTGCTGATTGATAGGTTAATATAAGCATCAGAAAAAATAGATCTATTATACAAACACAAAATTTTTGAATACAGTATTGCAGGTTAGTGCATTAACACCAGCAATGCCAAAAATGTCTATTTGTCTATTCCTTGAATATAAAGAAAATTTAGCAACAGCCAACTTATAGTGATAATTCAGTAATGTAAGTAAGGTGATTGAGATCTGCTTACGTAATCATAATGTATTTTATTCACCGTTATGAAAATATGCCTTGTATTGGTCACTGTAACATATCCAGTGGTATGTACTAGTACTGTGCTTACTTAAGTGTATTCTTATTGTCTGATGGACATAAGACTGATGCATTTCTGTTACTTGTGTGCTTATTTTGGCAAATGAGAGCTGTTCTACAAAGTGGCTGTTCAGTTTGATTACATTACGCTGTGTTAATGCTATTTGATACCAGGCATACAGCTAGTTGGCCCAGTTACTTACTGCATATAAGAATTAAAAAGGCTTGTAGTAACAGAACAAAGAAGAGTGAAAGTAAATGTTGTTAAGTATGACTTTTTCAGTCGTCATTTGAAACTGTCTGTTAAATTGTTTATACAGCAGCAAAGACTGAAGCAGATGGCTTCGAATTCTCCTGCGTCATCATCTAACTCCAACGAGCCGACAGTCAAATCATCAGCGTCCGCATTGACATCTCCCACACGACCTTCTGACCAGCAAACAGCCGCCTCTCCACTTAGCGATGATCTGTTTACGGTTGCAGCATCACAGCCGGCGTTCGGCACAAATGCCGCTTCTCACTCTGCTTTTAACAGCCACTCAGCTTCACTGGAACCTCTGTTTGGCGGCGCCAGCACGTCAACAGCGCCAGCGACGTTTGGCTCGAATGCAACGGGAGATGCTATGTTTGGCTCCAACTCTTTCGGTGCTAATTCATCGCTGTTTGCACCTGCGCCCACTTCGAATCCATTCGTTGCGCCACCTCAGCCAGTTATGGTAATGCCTCAGGCAGCATCATGGGCCGGTCCTATGGGTGGTGGCCAAGGTTTGTAGCAACTTTCTTTACGTGATTATTCTTTGCTGCTGACTACTGTTGAAGAACTATTTGCTTCAGAGCATTAAACTGGCTCCGATGTGATGCATTCATTTTCTTATTAAGACAATTCCTGTTGTTATCATTGTAATTGTTTTAAAACTTCTATCAAAATAGTTGGAAGCTATCCATCTAAACTCACAGTTCACAGTATTTTTTTTAACTTTACAATATCAACTTAAACGAAATTGCAAGCTTGTGAAGATTCAGTATAACCCAGCTGTGCTGAAACCAACCAGCCTCAGTAAACATTGTTTCACAGTTTCGAGTTTGCAGCAGCTGTTGTTAATGTAACATGTGATGGGATGGTTTGCTGCAGCAACGAATGTATCACAGGGAGCACAGACGAACAGTGTTGATGCCAAGTTCGCTGCGGCATTTGGCAACACAGCTGCCTCAGAGAAGCCTGGTTTGTTCTTCTTGTAAACATATCAAGTAACAATTCTGATCAGATTGAGTCTCTGTGATTGTGTGATAACTGTTATGACGTTTGCCGTAATCAACATAAAGGTTTTTCTGCTGCTGTTGTCTGAGGTCATTTTGTGCTGTGTGGTGTCAGGTTATGATGGCTTTGGTGAGGTGATGAGGCCAAGTCCCTCTCAGCCACTCGCTGGCTCTCCAGCTGGTCTCGTGAACCAGTCGAATGCACAGTCGGACAAACTGATTCAGTCGGACCTTGATGGCAGTCTCGCTCTTCTTGCTGGCAACCTGAGCATTCGACCAGACGGCCAGATGAAAAAGTTTGCCATTCGCAGTTCTCTTCGTTTGTCTTTTCTTTACTGTATGTCGACAACTTTTCACGAAGAATGACACGTTAGTGACACATGTTAGCTAATTTTTTAGAAATCCTCCGATTACCTCTGATCATAAGTTAGTTATTACAATACACACTTGTTTATTGTTTACCTGTGAAGTAGAGTTAGTCGTGCAGTTTGATAGTATTGCTCCGCAGCCAGTAAAAAATGTTTGTGTATGATGTGGCACATCTTTGATCAGTCCACTTAAGTATACGCAGTAAACGAATTATGGGCCTTGATAGAGTCAGAAGAGCAATGAGAGTTGTTGGTGCCATCTGATTCTTATATAAATTGATAGCAGTCATTCATTCGAGTGACATTTACTCTAGTGCTGTGCACATGATTGACATTCGAACAGTATGACCTACTTGCACTGAATCTGCTGTTAAACACTTTGAGCAGGCCTGAAAACGCGTCTGTTTGCCAGACATTAGATACAAGAGCGCATTACAGGTGTCGTGGTTTCACGTAATCGCGCTATATAAATCGCAGAGATGCCAACCATTAGGATTTAGGCGTAATCATTACGCTATTTGACCCCTCATATGCCATTATGCCTAACCAGTCCATAATTAGGAAATTTGCCAGTCACTGTTGAGGACTGAAGAAAACTGCATAGTAACAATCTCTTGCATGTTAGTGGTGTGATTTTGGTCAGCCAGTAACTCATCTTCTTTTCTTCATGTTTTTGTTTGAATGTATCACATATAAGCACTAGTACGCCTATTTGGTTGGGACAGCGGACAGTTGATACAACAATAAAATGTTAAACTTGATTATTCAGCATTTAGCAGCGTACACTGTTCTATGAAAATGCTGATGTGGAGAACTTAAAAAGTCTCGTGTACGATCATTAGGAATTTCGATTTTCAAAAGTTGGCATCTCTGAAATTGACATTTGCTTTTTTAGTTACTAGCACCTGCTATACAGTTCAGGCCACTTGCTTGTTGACAGAACCGATCATCAGTGGACTGGTGCATTATCAGAGAAACGGTTAACAGGAGCTGGACCATCGTGGGGCCACTCGCCCACAATGCCTCCGGCCAATTATCCAATGCAGGTTGTTCTGCTGTTTGCTTGTATGGAGTATTGCATACTAGATCTGATATTTCTGTCTAATTTAACTGGATTCAGTTTCAGTTGATGTTCTTTGACTTTCAGGCACATATTCTGGATATGTGGTTTTCGTATCTGCATGCCTTTCAGAAATGTACATTGTATATAGCAAGAAGTTTCAGTTTTTATAGTCTGAGCTTTTTCGAAATTATTTTTTGCACTTGTTTTTGTGTGCATTGTTTTACAGTAGCTTAAAGTGTTATTTTCTTGACTATGTGCACAGGCTTTAAATTTGTGTTTTCTTTTTTGGCACAGCAGATGTCTGCGATGCCTGTACAAATGTTGCCTAAGCCTCCATATTCGTCAAACAGTAACCATTATTGGGTGAATATTTTTCAGTCATTTTCACTAATGGCTGGTTGCTTTCGTGCACTAACTGAAGTTGCATTTGCTTATCGTGCTGTGTAAAGCTTTTTCTTTAATTTGCCTTCACTGCTCCTGGATCATGGTGTTATTTTTGTGATTTTTCATCCATTGTGCCACCTCTGTTGAGTACTAATGGTGCGTGATTACAATCAGCGCTGCTTTGTTTCCGGCATTGTGAATTGCATTACGTGTCTTACTGTATGCAATGTTATCATGTCTGTTCTCATCAGTAATTGGCAGTGGCAATGTATTCATTCTCTGTCACATGCACACACACACAACACACGGTGTTCTAAAATTAGTGGCTTCGGAATTATAAAAAAACGTTTTATGATATATTTGGCCTCTTGGACTTGGGATGACTGGCAATTTGGAAGTTTAGACAGAGGCATCTGGTACAGTGGCATATAAATAGTTACATGTGTGCGCTGTGTAGACGAATTTTTTCAGTTATTTGCGCAGTTGATGTTGTTGTTAAATGGTTGCATGATTTTTGTCGCACTGCTGATTTTGCTTCTCATGGAATATCTATTGTTTCTTGATTGCTTCTGTTCACTGCTGTGTGTTTGCAAATGCAAGCTACTAATGCGCGCGTCTTGTATTCATTGAACTAAGTACTCGTGAAGAAAGCGACCTACAGCAGTTGTTTGGCATTTCTGCAGAGCTTCTCCATTCTGTTGTTGCAAAATGTTAAATATGTTATCTTAATTTTGACATTATTTGCTGCCAGCTTTCAAATCGTATGGCATTATTAGAAACACCAAAGTTGACCTTTTAGCAAGAACTCCTCTATCTTATATTACCAATATTCATATCCCAGCTTCTAACTTTTTGTTAATGTCCGCACAGTGATTCACAATAAATGACAATCTCGTTGGAATCAATATACTAATAAAAACTGTACAAAATACACTGTCTCACAAAAAAATGTCTAATTTAATCGTGAATAATTTTTACAAACTTGAACCGAAAACATTAACCACAAAAAACGATTCTGTATGTTGTCTTCCTCTGAAGTCTGTGAGTAGCTCTGAAAAGAGCCGGTTACATCACGACGGAAATCAGCAGAGGCCTATAGCAAATGTTCTAAATGATGGCCTTTAGCCTTAACACATGCACACAGCCAGGTACGCCACTGATCAATGTATATTGTCGATACCTCTCCCTGGAAGCCTGTCAACTGTACTGGTGTCTCAACTTTCTGAAGCAGCCTGTGAAGACCTCTTTTACTCCAGCGTTTGCTTGGAAATTCTTTCAGGAACTTGAATGTGGTGTGTCCCTTTACAAGATGCCGATTTTTTTTAAATGCGGTATTCCTACCTAACTTTTATTTTTACAAACAGCCTATAGATGACGTAATGGCGACACGTCATTTAAGCCACTGTGAGATATTGCAATGTAAAGTAAGTTTACAGGAGGTTCAGTAAGAACAAAATAGCATTAGTAGGATATTTCCTACAAATCACAATTTGCAAAAAATTATTGAAATCGGTTAAAGTTTGTTGAAGTTATTCATTTTTTTAGACATATTTTACCTCCAAACGTCTCCATATCCAGCCTCTACACGTGAACACTGTAAATGCGTTTTAACAGTTGAGCACATTTTATGTACTTGCACCAAATATGAACATAATTGGAAACAATACTTCCCTTACTCTCAACTTTCATACATGTTATTGCATTCTCCAAAACATGGTATTTTCAACTATCTCACTGATATCAACCTTTTAACTAAACTATAACCTTTAAGGCGTGATATAGCCTTATTGTGCTAAAAGTGCCATTAAACTCCAATGAATCATGCTGTAGCTGTAGATGCTGCAGAATGCATGTTGCCGAGACACTTATTTTTGTTGCTGGTCATCCACTACTGAATAGGAGATGTAAAAGACTCCACGGTGCTTCCTTTTTCCAAACAAAAAAACAAAAGTATAACTTCTAAAGGCACAATATTGTGCTGAAACTGCCAATCAATGAAACTCTAATCAATTACGTCTTTACACTGTGAGTCAATAAAAACTGGGCCACTTTTATTTACTGTAACTTTGGCAAATGTTGGTCGATTTTTAAAATTCTTCCACTGTCGGAATCAGAAATTAATGGTGAACATTTAAACGCCAATAATTACTGTTACTTATATTCTTCCATTGTGCTATTTTATGACGTCAATGTGACGTCATGTGCATTTTGTTTATTCCATGTATTAATAATGGTATTTAGCAATGAAGACAAGACTTTGATCAAAAACTTGCGGAAATCCGAAGGCTACAGTGCAAGAAAATATATTAAGGAGTTTCCGGATAAGAACTGGAACAGAAAAGGATTGGATTATTTGTTGAAGAAATTTTGTGAGACGGGTACTGTGGAATGGAAGGTTGGTAGCGGCAAGCGACGTTCAGGACGCACGATGCAGAACATCAATGCTGTTGAAGACCTCATCGTCAGTGTCAGTGTCAAGTGGGGCTGGTTCTCCATGAGTCCCAGTAGGCAGAGACCTCAAACGGGTCCATTCGCCATCCCCAAAATTTATCCTTAATTGGATA
>Ga0056115_1001656_pt1 | contig 10824 bp, 4 predicted proteins | sample WorMetOlspDAHAB1_FD_77007 | JGI IMG/M metagenome (GOLD analysis project Ga0056115, IMG submission 77007) | Marine gutless worms symbiont microbial communities from Max Planck institute for Marine Microbiology, Germany - Olavius sp. DAHAB.1 ... | reverse complement strand
TTTATCTACTGTGATCTTTTTCTTTTACTCCTGCACACAATTAATGATTAATTCATTAATTAATTTCTGTTCAGCCGAAATTCGGCTTAAAAACCGTTCGGGTTATCAGACAAACTCATAATAATTGAATGTATCGGAAATTCTACCATCTTTTGAAATTACAATTTTATTTTGTCCAAGAAGATACGCCACAGTTGCGACAAAATCAATACTACTACAACTGATTTTCGATATCCTTTAGCGTATCCAATGCCGCGGGTAAATCAAACATGTCCATCTGATTTTCCAGCTTTTTGAAATGTTCGCCAAAAATGGAGTTGGCCAGATGTCCGGCCAGATCTTGCAATCGATGGTTCGCTTCAACTAAATCGGTTTCCATCAATTCAATAATCTCCTTGATCAAAGGACCGACAACCGTATTGTCAACCGGACGGTGTTCCGAACTATCGCCGTTTTCCAATTCCTCTTTTTTGGCGGCCGCTGATTTTTCAATCGACTGCATGACCGGGTTGAGATGAGATTCGAATTGTTCAAGTAAATTGGAAAGTTCGCCGGTTTCTTCGTTTTTCAATGCTTTTTCCAATTCCCCGGACACCCGGGCAAGTTGGGCAGCTCCCAGTGTGCCGGCGACTCCTTTAACTGTATGTGCCAGCCTGACTGCTAATGGCAGATCATTTTTCGCTAAGGCGTCTCGTATTTCATTAGCCGACTCCCGGTTGGTATCGAGGAATTGCAGCAGCAATTTGCGATAGAATTTCTCATTGCCGCCAACTTTCTTAAGGCCGTCCGCAACGCAAATGCCGTGCAATTCCGGCATGGAATCATCTTCATATTCCGTCTTGTCTTCGAATCCGTTTTGGGTAGAATCCACCTGTGTATTGCGATCAGCGGGTTCGATCCATTTTGCCAAAGTGCTGAACAACTCCCCGGTATCGATGGGTTTGGCAACATGATCATTCATTCCGGATTCAAGGGACTTCTCACGATCCCCGGCCATGGCGTTGGCGGTCATGGCAATTATCGGGACTTGCTTCGCCCGTGCTGAAGGCTGAAAGCTGGAAGCTGAAAGTTCGTCGGAATCCTTTCCATTGAGCCTTGAGCCTTCTGCTTTCAGCTCGTTTTCTACTTTTTGCTTTGAGCTTTGAGCCTTGAGCTCTTCCTCCCATTTGCGTATTTTACGAGTGGCCGTATACCCATCCATGACCGGCATCTGAATATCCATTAGGACCGCATCATAAAAGCTGTCTTTGACGGCATTGACAGCCTCCTGACCGTCAATGGCCACCGTGACCTTCAGTCCGGCACCCGCCAGAATTTCTTTGGCCACTTGTTGGTTGATTTCATTATCCTCTACCAAAAGAACCTGAGCCCCCTGGATTTTCTGCAAACCTTCAATTTCTTCACTCTTTTTGGATTTCCGGATTGCCTCGGATATCCCTTCGCCAAAGGCCTGGATAACCGTGTCAAAAAGAACCGATGGGCCAATCGGTTTGATCAGAAACCCATCCAGTCCTATCTGGTCGGCCTGTTGCATGATTTCTTCGCGACCGTAAGCGGTCACCAGAATAACGGCCGGGATCTTGCGCAGAGTTTTGTGGTTTTTGATTTGTTCGGAGGCCTCGAGGCCATCCATGCCGGGCATTTTCCAATCCATAAGCACCAACTCATAGGGCAGATTCTCATCGGCTCTCTGAATCTCTTCCAATCCCTCTTCTCCCGAAGTCGCCAGAGTAACGTCAAAGGTAAACGATTCCAGCATATCCTGCAGAATGTTCCTTGAAGTGGCATTATCATCAACTACCAGGACTTTCATATTTCGCAGATCGGAAGACGGCACCAACCTTTTTTTAACTTTTTCCATACCCAGACCAAAGTCGGCCGAAAAGCTAAAGGTCGTGCCCTGTCCGGGTTTGCTATCCACCCAGATTTCGCCGTCCATCATATTGACCAGGCGCTTGCTGATGGTAAGCCCCAGGCCAGTTCCGCCGAATTTGCGGGTGGTAGATGTGTCCGCCTGGCTGAAGGATTGAAACAGTTTGCCGATCTGGTCCCGGGTCATCCCGATGCCGGTGTCTCGAACCGAAAACTTTAATGTTAATCCCGCCTCAGCCTGCTCGGCCAATTCAGTCGAAACCACAATTTCCCCGGATTCAGTAAATTTCACGGCATTGTTGGCCAGATTAACCAGCACCTGGCCTAAGCGCAGCGGATCGCCCACCAAAAACCGTGGAACCTTTTGATCGGTGGCAAAGAGAACCTCCAGGTTTTCTTTTTCCTGGGCCTTCACCGTTACCAGATTGGCCAGGTTATCCAGCACATCATCCAGATTGAACTCCACGGCTTCCATATCCAGCTTGCCGGCTTCGATTTTGGAGAAATCCAGAATGTCGTTAATGATCCCCAGCAGCGAATTGGCCGAAGATTGAATTTTGTTCAAATAATCCTGCTGTTTGGTTGTCAACTCGGTTTTGAGCGCCAGGTGGCTCATGCCGATGACGGCGTTCATTGGGGTGCGAATCTCGTGGCTCATGTTGGCCAGAAAATCACTCTTGGCCCGGGTGGCTTCTTCAGCCTTTTCCTTGGCGGTCAAGATTTCCTGCTCCATGCGTTTACGCTCGGTGATATCCATAAAAGTGACAACCGCGCCGACGACCCGGCCATCTTTCTTGATCGGCATGCTGGAGTATTCGACGGGAAATGAAGAGCCGTCTTTGCGCCAGAGCACTTCGTCCGCAATGTGATGATTGGTGCCGTCGGCATAGGCTAAATACATGGGGCATTCGGCTTTTGGATACACCGACCCATCCGCGTGTGAATGGTGGATTTTCTTATGAATTTCCTGGTCGATAAGCTCCTCGGGACTATAGCCCAGTATCCGGCTGGCTGCCGGATTGATGAAGGCCAGTTTCCCATCCAGACCCACGCCGAAAATGCCCTCGCCCACGGATTCCAGAAGCAAGCGGGATTTTTCCTCGGATTCACTCAACTCGGCAGTGCGGGCATCGACCTCCTTTTGGAGCAGAACACGTTGTCGTTCCGAGATTTTTAGACGCCAGCGTACAATTCCGTAAAAAAACGAAACGCCCCCCAACGCATAGACCATCCAGGCCCACCACCGCAGCCAGGGGGGCGCCTGGACGTTGACCTTCAGCCGTACTTCCTTATCGGGAAGGTTCCAGACACCGTCGTTATTGGTGCCGTTGATTCTCAGAGTATAAGTTCCACCCCGTAGGCCGGAGTAGCGCCCCGCGCGCTGTTTGCCGGCCTTGACCCAATCTCGGTCAAGGCCCTCGAGCTTGTAGCGATAGCGATTCTTGCCGGCGATGGTGTAATTGAGGGCGACGTATTCAAACTCGAAGAAGTTTTGACGCCACCCCAGATCAATCGCGCGTAGATGCTCAAAGGCGACCGGTGATTTGATCGACTCCTCGCCCTGTCTGATTTCGGTGAGATAAATCTGCGGCGGAGTGGTGTTCTCCTGCAAAATTTCCGGATTAAAACGGTTGAGTCCGTTGAATCCCCCGAACCACAGCTGCCCGTCGCGGGTTTTGCCACGCGCGGTGGGAAAAAAGTCGTGGCTGTGAAGGCCGTCTTCGGTGGTGTAAATCTTCGTGACTTTTTCGCGGTCAATGTCGAACACCACCAGGCCGATATTGGTCCCCATCCACAGCCGCCCACTGCGGTCTTCCAGTATATTGTGGACAATCTTGGCGTTGAAGCCACCACTTTTGTTGAATCGTTTGAACTTGCCGGTCTGCTTATCGAATTTGTTGAGGCCCCTGTCGGTGCTAACCCAGAGATTGCCCCTGGAATCCTGCATGACATCGTAGACCGTGTTGGAACTAATGCTTTGCGGGTCCTCCGGGTCGTGCTGGTGGTGCGTAAAGGTTTCCCGGCGGCGGTTAAACTTCTCCAGACCACCACCCCAGGTGGCGACCCAGAAGATATCAGGTTCGATGCGATCGGTAATGAAACGCACCGCGGTAACCGCCGCAAAACTATTCGGATCCTGGGGATCGTGGCGGTAGACCTTGCGTTCTCGGGTGACCAGATTGAAGCGGTTGAGGCTCTGTTCCCAACCCACGGCCCAGATGACATTGGGATCTTCGTCGTCTTCTATCATGGTGTAAAACCAGGTGTCATCGGTAATCCTTTCCGTCACTTTTCCGGCGAAGGGGTCGAAATACACCATGCCCGCAGCGGTTGAAACGATTAACTCACCGCGGTGGGTCTCGAAGAATCCCGCGGGATAGCCATGCGGCAGACTCGCAGGATCTTTGGAATCCGGTTTGTGATGGGTGAAGTCGTCGCTGTCGGGATTGAAACGGTCCAGACCCGAGCCGAAGTGGCCCACCCAGACATGGCCATGGCGATCCTGATAAACGGGAATGGCTGCATCGCTGGCCAGGCTGCGCTCGTCGAGCGGGTTGTGGCGATAGAGGGTGAACTGCTGTGCACGGGAATCGACCTTATCCACTTTGCCGTTGTTATGCATGACCCATAGAGTGCCGTCACGATCTTCAAATACACCGTGCACCGTGTCCGTGGATAGACTGAACGGGTCGCCCGGTTTTTTCCGATACTGGTGGTGTTTGCCCGTCAGTGGATCGAACAGCACCAGACCGACGGCGGAAGAATCGCTGATCAGGGCAATTTCCCCGCTGTTCAACAAAACCAGATCCCAGATGCTCATTCGGGGCAGGCTGCCGGGATCTTCCGGATCGTGTTTGAATTGTCTGAACCGGCCGCTTTCGCGATCACGGCAAATCAGTCCGTCTTCACGGGTGGCAAACCAGAGGTGCCCATCCCGGTCCTGGACGATGGACTGGATCGCATTGTCAGGCAGGCTGTCGGGGTTGTTGGGGTCATGGGTAAAGCGCATGAAGCGTCCGGTCTTCGGATCAAAGCGATTGACACCGTGGTTTTTGGTGGCCACCCAAATTGAGCCCTCGCGGTCCTGGAACAGGCCGAATATATCGTTGTCGGACAGCGAATAGGGATTGTCGGGATCGTGTTGATGATTTTCGAAACGATCTGTTTCCGGGTCGAAATGCGACAGTCCGGATTGGGTGCCAAACCACAGATAACCCTGACGATCCTGAATGATGGTGCGCGAAGACAGGTTGAAGACATTGCCCGCCAGGCTTGATTCCGGCCGGGCCGGGTCCTTGAGAAACCGGGTGATGGTATTGGTCCGCTTGTCGTAGCGGTTGAGACCGTGATTGGTGCCCGCCCAGATATGGCCTTTCCGGTCTTCGAACAACTGGGTGACGAAATCATTGGAAATGCCGTCCGGCCCCTCACGGATCATCCATTTGCTGGATCCGTCAAAGCGCAGCATGCCGTTGTAGAACGAACTGAACCAGAGGAAACCGTCGCGATCCTGTATGATGGCAAAGCCCGGCTCGCCACCGATGTCGAATACATACTCGAATTTTATCTGTGGTGCCGATGTTTTGGCAAAAGTTACAACGGGCAGCCATAGCATCACGATCAGCAGTGCCAGCCCGAAGCCGTGCATGTAACGACCGGAGCAGGGCGCAAGTGCAGTGAGCAATTTTTGGTGAAAATGACATGTTGTGATGGTGGATATTATCCGCATGGTTTTCTCTATCTGATTGCACGCAATCTAAGTGTTTTATCCATAGTCCCGCATATGATCACGCGGAGATTAACTTTTTTATAAGCAGGTTGCAACTGGATTGCAGGTTGATTTAGCTGTCTAAACCGGACATAAATTTACGAATACCATCGAAGTCGAAATCCTCGGCCAATCGGATTACTTGGTTACAGAAAGGTGCCATCGCGTCCGATTCGAATTTCAAATTCCCCGCTATTGATTTTATTTGCATCACATCTCCCATTTCAACAGCTGTTTTGATGCCATCAATTGCCTTCTGAGACAGTTCGGGGGGAATGGATGACACCCCGTCTGGGCTGCCCGCCATGGTTTTCTTTTCAGCTGTGGGAGCTAAGGTGTGAACCGCGTCCAGAGCCTGTTTGAGAGCGCTTTCCAGGTCTGATAATTTCTGGGTCAGTTTCTTGTCAGAGGCAGTCGCGGCAGTTTGGCCCTTAACCAGTTTTTCCAGCGCCACGGCCGCCGCCAGAAGGTCGGTGGCTTCCAGGTTTCCGGCCAGCCCTTTCAGGTTGTGAACCTGACTGTGGGCCTTATTAAAATTATTTACTGCAAGGGCCTCGCGGATTTCGCCGGCGATCGTGCCATAGGTTGCGCCAAAATCAAGCAGCAGCTTGCGGTAAAGTCGTTTGTTGCCCATCAGTCGTGCAAGACCGGTTGCCAGATCGAAACCCGGCAAAGATTGCGGCAGATCCCATTCCACCGCCACCGAATGATCAGACTCTTCAGGTGTATCGCTTGCCGCCGGCTTTTGAACGTCAGTCCGTTCGGCAACCGGTTTGATCCACTTTAGCAGGGTGGCAAACAACTGGTCCGGATCAATGGGCTTGGTAACGTGATCGTTCATTCCTGCTTCCAGGCTCTTTTGTTCATCTCCGGCCATGGCATGGGCAGTCATTGCAATAATGGGGACTCGCTGCGCTCGTGCTGAAGGCGTAAGGCTGAAAGCTGAAAGTTCGTAGGAATCCTTCCCATTGAGCCTTGAGCCTTCAGCTTTCAGCTCATTTTCTACTTTCTGCTTTGAGCTTTGAGACTTGAGCTTCTCTTCAAACTCGCGAATTTCCCTCGTGGCGGTGTATCCGTCCATCACCGGCATCTGAACATCCATCAGCACCGCGTCATAATTGTTGTCCCTTACCGCGTTGACAGCCTCCAGGCCGTTGTTGACCAGGGTCACGTTCAGACCGGCATCTTCAAGAATCTCTCTGGCCACCTGCTGGTTGATTTCATTGTCCTCTACTAACAGCACCCGGGCTCCCTGAATACTTTCCAAAATTCTGGCTGGCTGATTTTTTTCCCCCAGAGCGACCCGGGAGGTTCCGGGCATTGATTCGCCAAAGGCCTGCATCGTGGCGTCAAAAAGCATCGATGGGCTGATCGGTTTAAGGAGAAAACCCTCGAGTCCAACTTCTTCCGCTTGCTGCATGACCTCTTCCCGACCATAGGCAGTCACCAGAACGATGGGGGGGATTTTATTCAACTCCGGATGGTTTTTAATGCGTTTGGCTGCCTCGATTCCGTCCATATCCGGCATCTTCCAATCCATAACAACCAACTTGAAAGGTTTGTCTTCCGGCGCAGTCTCAAGTTCGGTGATTCCCGCTGCGCCGGACGGGGCCGTGGTAACATTGAAACTAAAAGATTGCAGCATCTCCTGTAGAATATCCCGTGAAGTGGCATTGTCATCCACCACCAGTACTTTCATGCCTCTCAGATCGGATGCGGGCTTAAAGCGTTTTTTGGCCATCTCTTTTCCCAGGCCGAAGTTGGCGGTAAAGCTAAAACAACTGCCCTTGCCGGGTTGGCTTTCGACCCAGATTTCGCCGCCCATCATCTCTACCAGCCGTTTGCTGATCGTTAAGCCCAAGCCGGTGCCACCATATTTTCGGGTGGTGGATGAGTCGGCCTGCATAAACGGTTGAAACAGCCTGGCGGCTTGCTCGGCCGTCATGCCGATGCCGGTGTCTTGGACCGAAAATTTTAAGATAACTTGCGTGTTGGTTTTTTCGACCAATTCGGTGGATACAACAATCTCCCCGCTATCCGTAAATTTGACGGCATTGTTTGATAAATTGATCAGAATCTGGCCCAGCCGCAGGGAATCACCAACCAGCGCCGTCGGAACCGTCGGATGGGTTTTAAAAAGCAGTTCCAGGCCTTTTTCCTGGGTTTTAATCCCTACCAGCGTTGAAATATTATCGAGGGTATCCTCCAATTGGAAGTCTACGGACTCCATGTCCAATTTGCCGGCTTCGATTTTTGAAAAATCCAGGATGTCGTTGATTATTCCAAGCAGGGACTTGGCTGAGATATCGACCTTCTTCAGGTAGTCAAACTGCTTGGATGTAAGTTCGGTTTTCAGGGCCAGGTGCGCCATCCCCATGATGGCATTCATCGGCGTGCGGATTTCATGGCTCATGTTCGCTAAAAATTCGCTTTTGGCCCGGGTGGCATCTTCAGCCGCTTCCTTTGCGGCTTGCGTCTCTGCATATAGCCGGGCAGTTTCTTCCTCCATCTGCTTGCGCTTTGTGATGTCCTGGGCGAATATCGCTACCCCAATGACCCTGCCGGTTTCGTCCAAAACAGGATAATAAAGCGTCTCAAAAGACAACCCGTCCTGCACTTCTTCGACCTCGAGCGGTGAAGCTTTTTTCAGGGCGTGGTTAAAATGAGTTTTGATTATGCTGCAGATTTCGGTCGGAAGCAGGTTAAACATGTTTTGGCCGACCATTTCCCGTGGTGTCTTCTGAAGTCTTTGAGCGCCGGTCTTGTTGGCCGCCAGGACGGTTGCATCACCGTCCAGCAAAAACAGGGTTTCTTGAGTGGCGTCGAGCAGCCCCCGCGCCGCCGATCTGCTTTGTTTGATTTTCTTGAAGGAATCTTTTAATTGCTGTGTCATGCTATTGAATGCAACTGAAAAATCCCCCATAAAATCCACTTCATGGTTGAAATCACCCTTGGCAATCTGTTGTGTGGTCCAGGTTAAATGCCTTAGACTGGCCTGCAAATTTTTAACGGATTGAAGAATTAGCAGCTCGTCTTTCGGAGCTTTAAAATTCAGATCACCTCTGGATAAGGTGTAAATAGAGTCGGTAGCGTTGTTATAGCCGGCAATGAATTTGTTTATATAGCTAACCGCCTGCTTGATTTCATTGTCCGGATAATCTTGGGGCAACTCGATAGGTGTCGGCGTTTTGCCTTTCAGAATCAGATAAAATGTTTCTGTTATCTTATCTATAATTTCTTCTTTTACCTTGAGCATTCTTCCTTCCCTTATGCAGCCGGCTTAACGTCGAACCTACAGACTCTATCGCCGGAACACCAGCAATCGACCTCCTCGGCGCTAAAACTCCTGCCGGTATATTCGGAAAGCAACCCGCTGAGGAATCCTTCGTCATATGTACAAATGGTTTCATCACTGGCCGGCAACCCTGAGCAATCCAAATCTTCTGCCACAGCCAGCGTGAAGGTCATTTTTTCAAGGTCGGAATTCTCCACCCTTAAAATTCCTATTTTGAGTTGTTTGAGCAGCTCCTGGAGCTCGACCACAAATTCATTAAAATCATCTTTTTGGGTTATCAACTCTTTACAAAACTCTCTGCCGGCATGTTTACCGGCCTCGTAAAATATTTTATCGGCGGTTTTTGCATCAAATTGCTTTATGAGCACATCTCTGAGGGTAAACTGCATCAGTCGGTAAACACTTACATCCATGGTTGATCCCAGATTGGGACGACCCTCACCGATATTTCCAATCATACTCCAGTCGAATTTTAACTCCTCGCGCTCTTCTTTAAACATCTCTTGCCCTCCTTATATATATGTCTAGACGGTTAAAATGATAGTTTCTTAGTCTTTACCAGCTTAGATGTTATGCAAGATTTCAAGTAACTTATCGGGTGAGTATTTGGCAAGGACTTTTATCAACCGGATGCAGTAGTCGTCGAAAAATTGGGATCAATCAAAAAGGCTACGGAGAATGCTAATTAAATAATGTATTCGCATTTGAAATGATTTTTGTCCTTCATAAACATGCAAAGGCTGTATTTGATGAAAAAATATAGAGGGAGAGAGTGAAATTGTATTAGAAAGGCTGACCCAATATTGAACGATGGCGTGCAGAAAATAAAATGGGATGCTCCACTATCGATTACCCATGAGCTGGTCTTGAATTCGCCGGCTGATAGCATTTGCGGCCAGATGCGTTTCATCGGCAATCGACTTCATTTTGCGGTCATCGAGACTGGCCTTGAAACCAACAGCCCAGATGGCAGACTGCAGCTGGCCCAATCCCAATAACGGGGAGGCCACGGCCCGGACACCCATAATGTATTCCTCGTCATCAACGGCATAGCCTTTTTCCCTGACCTGCTTTAGCTCCTTTTGATATAGCTTTGAGTCTACAATCGAGTTGTCGGTAAATCGGGGCAGACCCCTTGCGCTGATAATTTTGGTGGCCTGCTCTTGATCCATGGCTGCCAGAAATACTTTGCCGACTGCTCCGGCAAACAGCGGAATAGTTGAACCTACCGGGGCGGTAATATTAAGATCCTGCCTGGCTTCGACGATATCCAGAATGGTGACATGGTCCCAATTCATGATACCCAGAAATATCGATGTCCGGGTTTTTTCCATCAGATCTTCGGTGACTGGTCGGGCCGCCGTTTTCAGATCGATCTGGGAATAAGCTGATCGGCCGATTTCAAGAAGGGTAAAACCCAGTTTATATTTTTTGGTTCGGGGGTCCCGCATGACGGCCCCCAATTCTTCTAGGGCCGAGGTGATGCCATGGACCGTGCTCTTGGCCATTTTAAGCTTCTTGGCCAGTTCACTTATCCCCAGGCCCTCTTTGGATGAAGAAATGGCATTCAGAATTGCAAAAGCTTTTTTTACCGAAGGTGCGCCATACTTTTTCATATTGTCCGTTCACCATTATTATCTGAATCTCACATGAAAATTAATGAGAGGTTAGGAAAATAAAATATAGAAGCATGTTGTGAAAATTAGACAAGTAAAGTCCAATACCCGATAAATAAAAAGGAAGATGGTCGATTTTATCTCTTTAATTTTCACCCAGCGGGCGAGCCGGAGGCTTTCATATGCTGCGTTATTAAGGGATCTGCATAGGCCACTATAACCTCACCCTTAAGTGCCTTGCATATGAAAGCCGCCGACTCGTGTAAAATTCA
>Ga0056115_1001655_pt1 | contig 10825 bp, 6 predicted proteins | sample WorMetOlspDAHAB1_FD_77007 | JGI IMG/M metagenome (GOLD analysis project Ga0056115, IMG submission 77007) | Marine gutless worms symbiont microbial communities from Max Planck institute for Marine Microbiology, Germany - Olavius sp. DAHAB.1 ... | reverse complement strand
TGTACATAAGTAGTTTGGCGCGTGGGAGATAGTCCATGGCTGATACCTTGACAGGAGATATAGGAAGTGAGAGGGCTGCTTTTGCTACTCTATCAGCTCTCTCTCTTGTCGGGAACGACGCATAATGACGTATTGACTATTGAGCGTTGGGATGTGTCCAAAAATGCGACCTGTAGGCGTGACTAAGGAAGGAAAAGGACAGAAACTTTTATGCGTCAAACTGGATATTTGCCCAGACCACCCACGTCGACATAGCCCCCGAAATTTTGCATGCGGGGTCTTGTCCGGGAAGTAGTTATATACTCCAAGTTTCATGAAAATCGGTTGAGGGGTCTCGGAGCTGTGGGGGGTTGAAAATCGCCCTTTCCCATTAACAAGGCCCATGGCTTATACAACAGCTTGTACTACCGTACAAGCCGTGAATAATGCGATATCGTTTTCATCCCAATAGCTTATCAAACGGTTTATTGTGAACGCGATAGTCTACTGGTGCTACTCATTTGTGCGGTTCGCGAATAGGTTTTATAGATACACGCTGTCAAAACGTAGAAAAATGGAGAACCGATGTTGAATCCGCCCTGTCATTTTTATTTTATTAGTCGATCCTTCCACTTGGTATAGGCGCGCTATGATAGATGGAGCTATCGCAACCATACAAACTTGAGATACGATAATTACACAGACGACTATAAAAGTGATTAATAAATAAAACCACAGTTTGTACGCTTTCTACTTCAGCAATTACGGGTGGCCCAAAAAGTAAGCCACTGCCAAATTTTCAAAAAGTCGTATTAGGCCTACAGCTTGCAATTAGATTAGATTATTCGTCAAAGTAAAATAAGAATCTAGCACTATAATATTATCCGTTGGTATTGTAGGCCTAATGCCGCCGTTAACTAGCGATAAACTGTGGTAGGCTATTATATTGTAGGCCTACATTATTATGTGCTGTTTTATTAGCGACTTTCGCTCATTGGTTTTTAACTTTATGTACATCAAAAGGATGTCGTAATTTCCGCCGCTTGTGTATCAAAGTTTTGAAATTTTTAAAGTTTTGAAGCTTTTCAATATCAACACATGATCTGACAAACAAGTTTAATGGCACTTTGAAGACATCCAAAATGGCGGCCGCCGCATTCTTTTTGCAAAATGGTGATATTGACCACGCTTTCTACTCCAGGTGCCAGTTTTCATTTTGATGAAATTCAAAATGGCAGCTGCCGCCATCTTGAAGTTTGGTCAAACGACGTTTTCAGTCGCGTGATCTATTTATGGTAGCATAGTGAACATTATTTTGTTGCACTATTTGAGAGCAACCCGTCGATCCTATAGGCTACGTTATAATTAATAGCCATTTTTCCAAAATCCAAGATGGCGGCTGCCGCCATTTTGTTTGTGCAAAAAAATGACGGTTTTGGCAACGGTTTCTACTTTAGGCTGTCCGTTTGCATCAGCATACCAAATTTGTCATTTCTACGCAGCGGATGTGCGGATTCTCATCAAATTAAGTTTGATGAGAATCCGTACATCCGCTGCGTAAAAATGCCACTTTGATATCCAAAATGGCGCCAACCGCCATCTTGAATAAAGGTTAGGTAGCATTTTTGGTCACGCGATCTAATTTAATGTCTTATTTTGTTCCTTGTTACAAGATTTGTCAATCCTGGCAAAGTTATGCTATTTTTCCAAAATTCAAGATGGCGGCCGCCCATCTTGCTTTTGCAAAAATGATGCTTTTGGCCACGCTTTCTACTAAAGATGTCATTTTGCACCAACAGACCAAATTTGATAAGAATCTGCCCATCCACAGCGTAGAAATGACACTTTGGTGAAATCAAAAATGGCGGCCATCGCCATATTTAACTTTGGTCAGATGGCATTTTTGGTCACCTGGCCAAATTCAGGGAATTATTTTGAACCTACATACAACATGTGAGCCAAATCCCTTAATCCTGAGCGAAGATATGGCCATTTTTCCAAAATCTAAGATGGCGGCCGTCCACCATTTTGAAATTGTAATGACGTCACTTAAGACCACCTTTGTTTAGTATTTGGTAATATCATGCGTATGTGAACATTTTATTCGAATAGTTTACTCAGTTTCGAAGATATTAACATTTTTATTTTTCTCCGAAATGGCTTGGAATTGCCTAACCACGCCCCCTTTTGAGGGTTTTGGGGAATTCGATCGACCCCTCAATGTTGGCGGCATGATTGCGCGTAAAGTGAGATAGTGTGCGTCAAAATTCCGCCCACGGGTCATTTCAGTAGACGAGTCCGGGAGAAAAAATAAAAAAGAAGAGGCCCAAGTATTTGGCCAGACGCTCTCTTACGGCCGATTTGTATAAATTTTGGTGTAGGCCTACGTGTTTGTCTCGGGGACATAATTAATTGTGCAAATTTTTATCGTAATCGGTTAAGGGGTTTGGATTTTGTGGGGGTCGAATTTTGACCATTCCCATAGGAATGCGATGTTGCCGTTAACAGAATGTGAACTGCCGATTACGCTGTGATATACTGATAGGCCTGAATGTGGCATATTGAATCGCCAAAAATATCGACGACCTCGAATGACGTTAGAGAAAATTTAATTATTCCAAATTTTTGTAAATGCAGTAAAACAAACTACTAGAGAGCCCACCACTAAAATTTCGGAAAAAAAACAAGGCATCTCTCGTTTCCTCGGCATCGTCCATTAAACGTCTGTTCAGGCCGTGCTCAAAAGTGAGCGATGACTATACGATCTGTAGGCGAATCGGAAACCTATGCCAGCTGACGTGGTTGCTAACATCTTAGAGTCGTGCAAGGATCTCGGTCTGCTGATTGGCAAAGGAGGTCATCATGGAAATGTTCGTAGGCTATCAACATTTTGCCTGTTCACAGTAATCTCTGCTATAAGTTTGCTCATTTTTGTATGTACAAATGTTAGAACTATTATAAAACTGAATACCGTGATCCAACATTACATTTGTATTGCAGTGTCCTTGGCGTTCATTTGTCTTACACCTTTTGTTCTCCGAATTTTGCATTTCCAATGCATCAGTACTCCGATAACAACAGTACTGTCAGTCTCCAGTGTCAGTTGTATTGTTGTATAATTACAGATAATATAGCTATGCAGTAAAGGCATTTATGTTTAATACAATACAATACACTTTATTGGAGTATGGCAGCCAAAGGCTGGATTAAATATAGTACAATGGATGTATTTTAAGCTTATGATTAACGGCTGAATAGAATTAAGTCGGAAAAGTGTATTAAAGTTTGTCACTGTAATTATTGTTTGCAAAATTACTATTATGGACTATAAATTTCAGCCTGTGGAGATTAACGATAATTATTTGTATAGCGCCATCATGTCGCTTGCTAGCTTCACAGTTAACTCCGTGACGTGTTGATTTTTCTGCTGGGTTATCGGTTCTATACGTTGCGTAAATAATAATGATAGTACTAGGCCACCAATGATTTTAATATTAAATAAATGGTGACTGTTGACAGATATTCCGCATTCAACCTCCAATGTGCATCACAAAGGACGACGTCGACTTCGCCGTTGCTGTTCTGCATCAGGCAATACACGACAACGTCCATTCACTCAACTAAGCTTGATGCTCTTATAACGCTGTTCTCCTGTCACTGTCACGTTTCTTTGTGTAATCTTTCTCTTGCTTTGCAGTTTTTTAATACAGTATTCAAGTGATGTAACAACAATCTATAGCCTATTAGTGGTAGCGATCACGTGCGACCATCCGTCCATCAGTTATGCGTTTTCGACACGTGGTGCTTACTGCTGCATGTAAATGTTTTTAATGAATGACTGATGTGCTGTAGTATGTCTTCTGTTAGAAGTTGATATTGGAATGAAAGGACAGTTCTGTCTCCACCATCTGTAGTTTTTAAAGGCACGATTTGCCTTACTGTGCTGAAAGTGCCATTAAACCGCAATCAATCAATCCTCCATCAGTAGCCGGGACGTTCGTGACTTCTATCAAAAAGTCAACGTTAACTTTAACGTTAGAACGCAACGATGGCACCAACACATCATGTGGCCACAGTATCAAAAACGCACCATTCCTAACCATTCACACAGAATGGCGATATCGTTAACCGACTTATGTTTGAAGGCCATTTCCGATATCGCAATTTGCAACCAACCACGTTTGATATCACCAACATACAAACATGCTATTGTAGCCAAGCTGGTATCATTTTATGGCTATCATTGTCGGAATATGAAATAGGCAGACTCAAGCACTGAATTTTTTTTGCAGTTTCTCTCTTCGCCTCTGAAATGACCTATATTGTGCTGGGTGGGGCGCTAAACTCTGTTCAGTCACTTGCAGTCTCTCAGTAGAATTTTTGCCCACTGATATTTCCTTTGCTTTTTAGTCTACGGAGCTTAAAAATCCATTTCTTGTGAGGCATACTTCTCGTAAATGATGACTAACTGGCTTATATAGTTACATCAGTTAGTGACTGAGTGTTTGGTAGCACATATTATAAACCAAAAATACAATTTGTATGTAAACATTAAATACGCATGTAAGTAAGTACATAACCAAGTACTGCAGCCACGATGGTTTATTTTGACACAAATATCTGTTAACTATGATAATACTATTTGGCTAACGACAACAATAATTCACAAGGCTTTGAGTATGGCAAGTGAATAGCTGTGCATGAAAAAGAGAAAAATGTGTATGTAACAAACTAGGGGTGAGCAACGAAAGCAAGACGGCATTATGCATGTATAAACCAGTGAACCACAACACAATTAATTCTGGGCCTCTTCACTTCTGACTTTCCTATTAATACTGGCATATAACACATAACACAGTAAATACACTAGTACAAACTTACATTTAGCTTGTTTAATAAACAACATGAAACATACACAAGAAGCTGTGTTGATCATGATGAAGTCCACTGGACAGCATTTCAAGCACTGCACTAATGTTACATAAAATAATACTGATTAAGACACTATAAGACAGAGATAACAGCAAGCATATGACAACACCACATAAAAAACATCACAGGTCATTGATTTAACAAGTGCTCAGTATCCATCTGACAAGCTATATTACATAGTAATGCTGCAAACAGTCAAATGAATCACTAAGTCACAGCAGTATAATAACAGGCAGCATAACTGTTGATATTTATTTTGCAACATAGATATAAAAAATGGAGAAAAAATAAAAATGCATAAAATGTCATCAGAAATAAGATAATGAAGACATTTAAGTCACTATACATTATACTAGCCTCAACTTAAAGTGCCACCACTGTCTGCTAATGACTTTTCAAAGTTTCAATCAACCTGTCACCTTGTAACTGTTAATCAAATAGCAACAACATAATGTTAAATGTCAGGTAATGCTACACAACTACCTGGTAATATACAAAACGCTCAACGTGTATTTTCAAGCAATTCAAAATCTTTCTAAATCTAAAAAAGATGAACGTACTACAATCACTGTAAGTGTACAGCAGCATTAACAACAAGATAATCTCGGCGACAAATAAAGGCACAAAAGACATGAAGGCAAGAATCGGGTAAAAACAGTTACTGCAGTTAGTTCTGAAATCTCTCATCCTGTGTGCAATAAACACTTGACACATAATACTGGATTTGGTGCTACAGATATATTAGCAAACTCAAATGCCATCAGATGGATGTCCAATACAGCAACTTTCTTAAAGTATGCAAGTACATACGATTATCTAAACAGTTCACATAAGATGACACAGCAAAAACTGTGTGCATGAAAATGCATATGATTATATATAATTACATAAAGCCATCCAGTAATTCTCTCATGAAACTGTACAATGAAAATTGTGAGTTCATCTTTTCACCTTTCAACCATTCTAACTTTCTTTAATGTCTGGTCACTTTGGACACTACATGCATATTTACTCACAGCTAGTAACAGAATCAGCAGGTAAGCAGTACATTGTGAAAACTTCATTAAGAGCCTAAACTAATACATTAATATGCTACATTATGACATCTAGCACATCGTATATTAACAAAATTAATGCACATACAACAGAAATCAAGACTCTTCTGTACAAAATAGATATTATTACCTGACTAAACGAAACAAATAACACCACTCACAGCAGAGGACTTTCTACCCAATCCACAACATACCAATATGTTCAGTGTTCACAGCAGACATCAAAGGCACAGCATATGAAGCAAAAAGTATGTGACAAATTGTTAACACACTAATTATAAACGACTGTCAAGGACTGTATGAAACTGGACAAGACTTTCAAATGATGCAGTGTTTGTCTGTGTGCAACCAAGGCAACAAACAGTCAACAAAACACAAAGTCCACTGCAGCTTGCATGCTCTGATTACTCTGTACACATCATCATCAAAGAAACTTCCTACAGTCTAAGTGTCCACAGAACAGCACCAGACTCATTTATCCATGCGATGCTCCAGACAGTGATGACAGTTCAGCCTGAAACTCCGGATCACGGTGAAGTGCATCGATTTCTTCAGGGCCGACACGTCGATGCTCCGACCTCAGTGAGTGAGCTGACCGATTTGACCGACTTGACCGCGTCGACTTGTCACTTGACCGAGTCGACTGTCGTTCCATCAGGTTCTTACTGACCGTGCGTCGCAGTAGCTTGCTGTTAGACGTGGTGGTCGTCATCCACGGATGCTTCAGTGCCTGCACTGCACTCAGTCGCACTGTCGCATCTACTACCAACAACTTGTCGATGAAATCACGAGCTTGAACTGATACATCTTTCCACGCCTGCCAACACACACATACACACTAAAAGTTGCACAAAAAATTGAATCACATCATTCTCTTGGAATTTCAATCATTAGCTTGACATCAACAGCAAAGAAATATCAAGAAAAGCATGTACTTTACAAATGCACGACATTAAAGACTTGGTAGATTGTGTTTTCTGGCAAACGTATCACACACGACTTTTAGGTTACACCAGATGCACAGACATCTGAAACATGATCCAGGCAGTGTTTTTACTACTAACAGTGTGTCCCACTGGTTGCGTAAGTGACAGAACAGCTAAACTATTGAACTTAAAAAATATAAATGTCGATGAATGCAACCCTCATATCATGGATTGCAAGTGGACTTTTTCAGACACTTACAGCTCACAATGTAAACTTTTGACACTGTATGTTAAAAAAAACTGCAGTAGTTGGTGTTAGCCTATGGGGAGCAGGTATCATCAGTCCCATGAGCTGAGATACACTGCTCAACTGAGACACAAGACATAGTGACATGAAAACCAAAGACATGGATCAAACATGATGCACAGTTATGCAGCCACTGCAGAAGCAACAATCACACGGAATAAGAGCAGTAACAGTGAATGTATGTGGAACTTGTGTTTTATGGTACTGGACGGCTCACGCCCACCCAGTACTAAAATGCAATGTTGATAACTATAGCATTCCGACCTCTCCATCACAGCTGTATTTCGCACGCAGTATTTGTCTGTATAACCGAGTTCGGTTATCATCGTCAAATGGCATCGTCCCACTCAGAAGGATGTACGCTATCACACCGACAGCCCACATGTCCACCTGTGTTGTGTATGGAAGCCGTGCAAGTACCTTAACACACACATTCAACACTACATGTGCATGCAACACACAACTCATAATCATTTCGTTTTCAGTAATTTGTCACGGAAGCATACACACCAGCACAAATGATGACAGCATTTAACTTCCATCACAAGAGTAGTATTGCTAGCCAAATATTTCAACATAATTACAGGACATTCAGAAAAAGAAACAGAATTGTAATGTGTCAAAAACTGGTTTCTTCAAACGTTTTTGTTCACTGCATAAACATGGGTCACAAATTTTTGCAAATACGACGGCATCATATTTCATGTGTAACAATTTAGCAGTGTTCCGCTATGCATACATTCAGCATTCATCACAATTTTAGGCATCAAATATGATGTTAAAACTTTAACGAGATATAAATTTTTAATGGTTCACATTTATAATTCTGTATCTCTTCAAATGTGACGGTAGATTTTATGACACATAAGCACCATCTATCAATCAATCAGCTAAGCAATGCCACATCCTTGCAAAGCGATCCTCAGTCAGTAATGACATGATTCCCGACAGGAAAAGGGCGGCGGCAAAGGTCATGGGTGAAGGCATCAGCTGGCCCCCATCTAGTTCATTTTTATATTAAAAAATTGTAACACTCTGCATGTATAAGCCAGAAAAAAATGACAGACAATCTCATACATTTATTGCAAACAGATGTCAGTCTCACCTCGGGTGCAATGTATTCAGCCGTGCCACAAACAGTCTGCATGAACGCTGTCAGCGAGTCACCGCCAGTCTTGCGTACGGCACTCAAACCAAAATCTGTAATGAGGATCTTAGAGTCGGCACCTGGATGATAATAGAGCAGGTTTTCTGGTTTGAGGTCTCGGTGGGCAATACCAAGCGAGTGCAGGTAGCCAGCACCCTCCATCACCATCCGCAGCACACGAACGGCATCTGGCTCACTGAAACTGCCACGACTCACAATCCTCTCAAACAACTCACCACCTGTTGCTAGCTCCACCACCATGTACAACTTGTCGACACTCTCAAACACCTGCACATAAGCAATTGTAACAGTATGTCAGCAACATATTAAGCAGTTCATACAACACCTACTTGAAATGTCGTCAATGTAGAAATTGAATCTTAGATTATTATTCAAGCCCATACTCAAACTGCCAAAATATTCAAGGAAAGGTTAAGCATTACACACATAAAGCATGGAATTTGGCTTTCTTTTTAACATCATGTAGGTCTAATTAATTTCTCAAACATTATATAACGCAAATGTACATATATGTGGCCAGCCACTTCACATTTTCAAAATCAAAAACAAGAGAAGTATAGAAACTGAAAAGGAGTCACAAGTACATAGACTATTACCTCAATCAGACGTATGATGTAGTTGTGCCGAACTCGGCGTAGCACAATAAGCTCTGCCTCGCACATCTCTCGTCCACGGTTGCGATCAACCGTCTTGATAGCGAACGGCTGTCGTGTGATACGATGTTCCACGCGAACGACACGGCTGAACGTTCCACGACCAATCAGAGCTTTAATGTCATACTTGGCGTTCACTCTTGGGTCAAATTTTGCCTTGTAACGCTGGCCCTATAACAGGCAAAAATCAACAACCGGATTTACACAGTAACCGGACAATTCGCTGACAAACCAACTCGTGGTCAGTCGACTCAAAGACTGGACTGGCCAACTCACCGAAATCTCTCATGGAAATGTGGGGCATATAATCACTCTAAGTGTGATTTCCAGTATATTACACTATTTCTACATCGTCAATATTTGAATTCGATATGGTATATAAATAGGTTAAGTCACTAAAAAAACTTAGCCTAACCCTAACTTGAGTCAATCAATCAATCAAACTACTTTATGGTGTGCCTAAAAGTTGACCAGAGAGCGGGCCAACTTAGTCTGCAACACTTAGGAATAACTAAAACAGAAAAAAATAGAACTAAAACATAAAAACGATGAGCAAAGAAGTCCGGTGAATGGTCTAGAGCCATGAGATCAGTCCGACAGACAGGAACAGATTAAGTTGGAGGATACGATTTTCTAAAAAGGTAGGTATTGAGCTTAGAGTGAAACAGTGAAAAAGTGATCAAAGGTGATAGCAGTGTAACAAGTTAAACCGGCATGTTCAAATGAAGGTCGCTGAGAGGGGGATGAGTAATTCAAATGAGGAATTCTGAGTGACGTAGGAAGTTGGTTCCAGAGATGAGGCGAAGCATGTCGGAAGGATCGATGAGTGACTTTGAGTGATGATGATGGTTTGATCAGAGTAACATAAGGTGAATAGCACGTGTTGTGACCGTGAGGAGGCTGAATAGAGATAAAATGGCTGAGTGGTATCAAGAATTTTGTGAGAGAGATGATTTTATATTCAATTTATTCAGAAACTTTAAGCCAGTGAAGAGATTTCAGCATAGGAGTGATATGTTGGAATTTTGGAGCCTGGACAACAGTTCGAGCAAGAGCATTCTGGATGTGTTGGAGACGATCAGTGTATAAGTGCATGTAACAGCTCCATAAAATAGCTAATGAAGTGTTAGTTAGGATTAGGGTTAGGGTTGCCCTAACCCTAATCCATAGCCCTAACCCAGCTATTACATAGTTACATGGTCAGAGTTATTATCCGTCCGTGAGGATGGAAAATAAGGGCTTAAGCCCAAATTCCACTTGGCTCGACTAGACATGACTCGACACGTTTGACTTTGTCGAGCCGTGCTTTTCCAACATGGCGGACGACGAAGAAGCAGTAGTGCTTGCGTGTACAAGTTGTGTTTTGTGCTTTGAGCATACATGTAAATAAAACAGAAAAAGACGACACGCTGTGTGGGTGAAGGACTATCTGAAAAAAAGACTTTTGGATACTACAATTCTCTGCTGATGTCCGATTTAATGAATCACAAAGCGATCTGGTCAAATTACAAGCGCATCGACATCGAGCTGTTTGAGGAACTTTTTAATCATGCACGATATCATACATTATTTATTATTTCAGATCACAAATTAAAATAAATTTCCCACCACACATGAAATAAATTCACAGCAGCAATAGCTTTTAAACGTTTTACGTTTTACTTATTTTTTTCTTATACACACAAATCCTATTTGTTCCATCAAATGAAATAAACTAAATAAATTTAAAACCAATAAATTAGTGAATAACTTACATTATTAAACAATACATGAATTACGGTGATCATAACTTTATAGAAATTACA
>Ga0056115_1001654_pt1 | contig 10832 bp, 5 predicted proteins | sample WorMetOlspDAHAB1_FD_77007 | JGI IMG/M metagenome (GOLD analysis project Ga0056115, IMG submission 77007) | Marine gutless worms symbiont microbial communities from Max Planck institute for Marine Microbiology, Germany - Olavius sp. DAHAB.1 ... | reverse complement strand
TCTCCGGTACTCATTGCACCTACCCACGAAGGGATGGCCAGGCTGAGTGGGTCTGGATAAATACCGGGATGGTAGACCCACCAAAGGTGATCACCATATAACACTCATAATAGCGCCACAAGCGACAGCTGCAGCGGCGCTGTACATCACAGAGCAGTCGATAGGCCATTCGAATGCACCCACAGACTTTGGCCTACGGCGAACGGCCATACGCAGCCCTGGTCTGCCGTTTATGGTCTCCGCAACTTTATCCGCGAAGTGGTCACATGTCAATCATAGGTCAGGGAAATCCTGCCAAAGACGGACCTTCTAACCACTGAGCCACTCCGCCAACCGGGTGAACCGTTTACCCGGTTGGCGGAGTGGCTCAGTGATTTCAACTTGATTTCATGCACTTTTACATTTAGCGATGTATCATGTAATGGGTAATGGCATGAACTAATGTCGACATTTAGTCCCTGAAAATGTATGCTTGTGGTTCTTGAAAGTCCTTGAATTTTGCTGCATGAATACAGTGGGAAGCATGTAAACTTTTTGCGTTGGCTCCTGTTGTATGTGTAGGCTCAGGAGCGCGAGATTAAGCGACTGGAAGCGGCGAGACGGGAGCTGGCGAACCGGCTACGAGAGTTGGACAACGCCGCAAACACCACCTACGTGCCTCGGCCCCAGCCGTCTGCCTCAGCTGCCGTCACTCAGCCGGTCGCCTCCGCTGCCGCCACACAGCGCGAACTTTACCCGAAGGGCTGTGCGGTCACCACCCTCTGCAACGACTGGCTGAAGGGCCGCATTGCGCAGCTGGAGCGGGAACTGACGCAGCGTGACAAAGAAGTCGAAACACTGCGGAAAGAGCGTCACGACTTCAAGGCTGCGCTGTTTCGCATCCGCGCGGAACGTGACGCCCTGCGGTCAGCACAGCGACCTCGTTCCGAGCCAGACAGTTCGGATACGTCGCAGCCAGTGCTTTCGTCGCGGGAGAACGTCGCACCTACTGCCGCTGCTGCCCAGCAGCTCCGTAAACTGCCGTGATTCGAACCGGTTTTACATGTGCTGGAGTTGTAGGGGGGAGTCTGAAAGCCGGGGAAGGGCGGGGAATTTGTGTAGTCTGGGAAATTTGATTGTGGCAGCTCAAGACGCTGGTAACTAAACTGTTCTCGGATCACCTTGCAACTTTCTGTAATTCATTTTTCATACGTGATGTTCGCGAAGAATTTGGATTAATAGCCTAAATGTACATATTGCCTGCAATTTCGTCTAGAAAAGTGAGGGAAATGTTGGGGATTTCTTTCTGTCTGGCAAACGGTAACCCTGTAACTAGTGTCGTGTGGCAGAGTGACCATGACAACGGAACGTAATAAAAACGGTGAAATAACATAATCGTATTGTGCGAATTTCCACGGGACATGTGACTATAGTTAGTTGCATACTTACTCCTGCGTGCTGCTCACTAGTAGGATTGGGGTTTAAGGTTAGGGTTGGCGTTAGATTTAGGTTCTGGTTGGTTAGTAGTTAATGCACACGTATATATATGCCACTTACCGTTGTCATCGTCATTCTCGTGTGTCGTCGGTCGTTTGCCTCGGTTCTCAACTGATTCCGTATGTTCAGTGTACCATGTTTTCGCGTTAAAGTGACGTGTATGGTCGTAGTTGACCGATCGATTTTCTGGTGTCGTGGTGCTGTGAAGTAGTCGCATACTTTGATAATCTGGTTTGAGCAGTAGGCCAATTTCATCATTTGTGCATGTATTCGAATATGCTAAACTGAACCATAGGTAACGATAGCAAATCGGTGCGAGGTAGTTTCGTCTGGTTATGGTGAACGAGGCGTTTTTTTGTCATATTGCGTAAAATTTTAATCGCTTTGGGGCGTATGATTTTAATTGTTCCAGGTTAAAAAATGACGGTGGATGTAGCAGTTCCATCTCGGTAAATAACTGACGACGATATGTTATCGCTTTTTTGTCCTCCCACGATGTCAACTTCTGCTGGCAAAAAAAAATACAAAATTTTCCGCCATTCGTGCGATTGGAATTTTTAACGCATTGAATCAGAGAGCCTCGTTATTTTATTTTTAGTCTCCGAGTTTGCTTTGTTGTATGTAAAAATGTGTAAGACTGTTATCTATGGTTGCACATTTGCTTATTTGTGCTCCTGGATAGCAAATCAGTCTGGAATCTGTGCTGTAGGTGACGTTAATCAGTCATGTGATTTAACTGTGAAAAAAATTTCATTTTTTTCTTTAGCTTTAAATTCGTGCCATATATGGTTTTAACTAACAGAAAGCGATTACAGCAATTCATGACATTGTGTACTGTATGTGTGTGTATAAATTTATGTTTGGTTTTAATCTTTTGTGTCGAAGGGTTTTCCCGTCAAAGACCAGACTGAAGAGTCGTATGTTGTAATGGTTTGATTTTGACATTTTCCGATATTTCTCTCATTTATTGCATATTTTTGTCTACAGTATACCTTTTAGGTGCATCCTATATGTGCTGAGAATGTCGTTAAATCCCAGTCAGTCAGTGTGTTGTTCTTAACAAACCAGTAATAATAATAATAATAGTACGAAATTTATATAGCGCCATAATGCCGCTAATCTCTCCTCATAGCAAACTGGTTTTCTGATTTTGCGAGTTTTTGTGTGATTAGGCTAAAACTAGTTCAGGAGTCTTCTGCTAGTTTGCATCACTATCGTTTTCATTGACGAGGTGGAGAATTTCGTTTGTGGTTCCCTCGATCCGAAAATCACCCCCCTCCCCCGATTGCTAATTCCGTTTGCTGTGGAAAACGGACGCCGTTCTGGAAATTTGCGAAAAGTTCCCGGATTTTGTGGTGGGTTTTACGCAGTTTGGACAGCTCCGGAATCTCGGCACTTTACGAATGTCTGTATATACAAGGTACCTGGAAGAATCCGATTTCCAAATGAAGCTAAAACGGAATGGGGTCCACCACGTTGTTTTTATTTGTGTCGGCTTGTGGCGCACCGTTAAGTGCTGGTTTTAAACCGTCGTGTAACTGCGGTGTCATAGCAAGGCTGGGCCCCCAATAGTGATGGACCCGCGTGCACTGCATGCCCTATTGCTGCTATGTCACTATGTAGCTAGCTGTCAGTTTGTTTAGCTGCGTTCCGTGACTACGTGCACGTGTGCTTGTTGAAAACTCGTGCACCTTTGGTGACCAGTAACTGTTATTGTCCAGGCTTTGGTTACAATAGAGATTTATTTCACTAATATCCGGATTCGATTGAGACAAAATGCTGTCTACTCAGTGCACTTCTAGTCAGAAGCATATGCGCGCTTGTGTGAAATTTTGTCGACTGTTTGCATGCTGTTAATATCAGCATGGTCCTCGAGTGCCACTGAATTTTTTTGCGTTTAGTTTTCATGGCCGTTGACAGTGGATGAAAATGGAATCTATCCTTGAATTGGGGCGAACAGGTGTTTGGTGATCATTGAATCTCGATAAAATGTTGGGGAGCCATATTTGAATTGCATGACAGTAGTCTTGAACAAAACTACATGATCATCTCGGCATTAAATGTTGGCGCAGTGCTGTTTTTATTTGTTCACCGTTACCACTTTTCTGGAAAGCTAGGCATGTCACTGCCGAGGTAAAGATGTGACCCATTCATAACAGAAGTTTGGTGCATTAGAAATGCGTTCGTTGCGTTTGACCTATATGTCCCGCCTCCAAGACGACCCTTAAACTGGGTCAGCTGTTAAACTCGGTATTCACTTTCTCGACTGGTTTGCTTTTAGTTCTGATGTTCAGCGTTTTTACTTGCCACAAAGTATCGTAGCGTTCGTGCCACATGCTGTAAGTAAGTGTGCATTTGTTCGACATGCTGTACGAGGTAAATCAGTACACTGCTGCGAAATGTGTTATTACAGTGTTATACAGTACGCGAATTCGGTTTTCAACTGTTTTCATATTTTCATACAATGCACAACTGGAAAATCAACACAGCAAGACGCTACGGTTGAAAAATATGCGGCAAATGGCAGCTGTCCATGTTGACAAAAACTCTAGCTTACACACACAACTCCGGCTAACCACGTTTGAGCTATTATGTGTACGAATAGTCTATTTGCGACAGCACCAGTTAGCACAGCACATTTTGATATGTACACAACTAAAGTCAAACACTAAAATACTTTTTGCATTTATTCCTTTAAATTCTGTGCAAACAAACGTCGAAGCTTAAAATGTGGTTCTTCCAAAAAATGATTATAAATTAACTTAATTTTTTGATGCGACACACATGTGTCAATACCTTCAGCACTCCCTACTGCATCGGCACAAGCCATCAATTCCACCAGTAAAACAAAAGCATTCAGATTAAAAAGTCTCCAGTCTATCTTTTCCCAGTTTCGATTATGTTTATATTCGTATAATATTATGGTGCATCTTATACACTGTAACTTGGTGAAAAGATCTAGCCTCATAGACGTGATGTACCACCATGTTATTGACAAGTTGGTAGTGGTGTAGCCTGTACATTAGTGTATTAAATGTCCAAGACATACACAGACCAAGAAACATTACGAAACACCAATAGAAACTCTTGCAACAACGCAACAACACTTTGCAACTTCTGAAAACAGCAACAACCAGCAAACTGAATCTTGACAATGTTCGCTCAAAAAATTGCGACAACGCAACAACACTTTGCAACTTCTGAAAACAGCAACAACCAGCAAACTGAATCTTGACAATGTAAGCTCAAAAAATTGCGATTATTTTCTCACGAAATGTCCGAATACTTTTGTCGTGAACTCTCAATATCGATACAGACAATGTACAGTAAAAATCGGCTAGCCAAACATATCAACCAATACTCAGGGTGGTCCAAAAATCAAGCCACTAGTCAATAAATCGTGTAAAATTGTATATAAAATTGCCATTAAGGCCAGATTTTTCGTCAAATTTTACTGTAAAACAAGCACTACGATGTTGTAAATGCAGTTAGAGCTAAAAATTGGTACCACGGGTGGCATATAATCATCATCTGTGACAACATTTAAATAGCAATGATTTTCTTACAATTTGTAGTGTTATCTAACGTAACGTCACAAAGAGAAACGTACTTTTGTGGACCACCCTGTAAGCACACAAAATAAGAAGCTCAACGCCGAGACAAACTGTGTCCCAACTCTGTACTCTTTGAACACTGTCGGCTGCTTCAAAACAGGATGTACAATTAATATACAATACTGATTATAAGTACAAAGTAATGTTAACGGACAAATTTCCAAATTTATTCATATGTGTAAATCACAGACATAGCCGAATTCCCCGGCATTTCCAGGTTTCCAGAAATTTCAGAAAAGTGGAAACCCTGAGTATAGCGTTGACTTTTATCGAGGTGTTTCTGTGTACCGAGGATTGACTGGAATTTAACAGCACAAAACAGTAGATATTGTGCCTTCAAACAGTATGTCCCAGTTAAAAAATGAAATTAATGAGAAAGTTGAAAACGACACTTGGTGGAAATATGCAAAACGAAACAATTACAATAAATATCTGTTCAATCGAGGATTTTTACGATCTTGGGGCACTGTACAGACATCGGTGGTCGAGCTATGGACTGAATGACGGGCATAATCACAACATTATAGATCACGGCAGTAGCACGTATGCCACATATTAGAAATTAAAAATAAACAATTACGATGCAACAGTTCGCGACTTAGCCGACGAGTACAAATCATAGTGAGACAACGAACACAGCCAGTCAACAGTTTTGATCTAACTGCCGTGAAATTCGGCGACCTGGCTTACAAAGCATGCAACGATTTTCCCACGTTTATGATCATTACCGATGTACGAGCAAAAAATCCAGCTGAAAAGAAATCGGACAAAGACTACTCATCGTTTGCACGTGCATTTTATTTTTTTGTTTATTCCGACGTTCTGATAAATTTAATAAACACAGAAATTGTTAAAAACAATGTTATGCCATTTATCAATACCAACGTATGATACATTCTGTATTATGGACGTCAATGTCGTAGTTATGTTATGGTTGTTGGAAGCTTTTTCAAACCCTTTCTCGGGTTTATCTCATGTTCGAACGACGTTCTAATCCACGCAAAGTTTCTAGAAATTTCTTCCGCAAATGCTTTGTAACTCGGGCCGTAAACAACACTCGTAAAACATCAAACGAACATTGATCTCGAAACTGTAGCCGAGCTGCAAACCAACACCAACACTCGCAATCAGCAACAGCGTAAAACACAGTTTAACTGTAGCCCATCGGATCCAGTTCAGCTCATCTCAGGCCTGCGCAACAGTTTAGATACATAAATGTATACACACATACTGTAATATATAGATAAAACCAGTTGAGTGCTCATATCTACGGTAAAAGAACATGGCCGGGCTGCCACTGGTAGACATCTTGAAAGATGGCAGAACTAAAAACCTCGCAACTAACCAACGTAACGCAATGCCATCACAAAGCCTTATTTGGCAAAAAGAATACAGCACAGTTTGGGTGGTATGATTAAGATTAAATTCAATTACATTGCGATGTTCTCACTTATCACGGCAATGCAATGGGCCATGGCAAACTGCGTACTTTGTGGAGCAGCGCTACTCGTACGGATTCTAACCTAATTTTCACAAGGAACAATTACTAATTAGTTTACAGTGGCTGCTGCAGCAAAAATCGAGGTCTTTCAAAGACCAATGCCACCTTCATGGACTTACAATTACAAAGGCCTTGAAATTAAAAAAAAAACAATGTTTATATTCTATATTTATGTTTTTAAACTGATTTATAAAGCGCCTAAGGTCGTAACTTCAGAGGCGCCATTTCTTCTCAGAGATGGCCGAAACCATCTCCGGTACTCGTTGCACTTGCCCACGGAGGGATGGCCAGGCTGAGTGGGCCTGTGTGGCCTGGAAAATACCGGGATGGTAGACCCGCCAAAGGTCGGCCACCAATCCCAGTACTAACCAAGCTTGACGTAGCTTAAATTCGTTGAAGTGACGAACGCCGTTACTGCTACGCCAAACCAGCCACAAGGACTTTAATAAACGAGTGGCTGTCCGTCTTGGTGAACTGTGGCACAACAGTACCAACCAACATAACACAATGCCCCATCACAACTTTTGTCTCGCAGAAAGACTAACAGCACAAATAGCGGAACGGCACGCAACGGTACGAATCGGCGCGGCAACTGCAACCCTCCCAGCGACATAATTTACGGCAAAGAAAGAGGGACAGTTACGGTTAGGAGCAGTTTTAACGCTTTGTTCTTTTGCAAATCGATAGCAATATACTCGTCACACATAGACAGGTGTTGCACTGGGTTTCCAGTTTCTGTGCAAAACCAATTCCCTTTTACCGGCGAATCAAAACCAACAGAGTGCACAAAATAATCGCATTAATAACCATCGGACGAGAGAAAGAGAGAGAAAAAAATTCCCGGCGGATTCTGCGATTGCCGACTTTTTCCGGGACCGTCGTTGAATTTTCGGCGGAAAAAATAACCGGTTACACGCTGCATCCTATCGGGAGGGTTGCTGACGTCGCTAGCCAACTAGTCACATCACAACCGGAAAAAAAAGACAGCACGGCAAGGCATCCACATAGTTGAGTCTCCAGCCAGAGACACATCCGTCAGCCACATGGGTTAGGAAAACACTCTACGGTATAGACACAGCCACTCACTATGGCTGTGAAACATTGTATCTCGACATCTGAATGTAACCTGGTATAATCAATTTCGATTTTTTTTGGCTGACGCAGACCAGAAAGCACGCCAAGTCTTCTAATTCATTGTGAATGCATACCCATGTCGCAAATGGAACATTAACGAATATTTCACAATTTTCGAAAAGAAACTTCCTTATGTGATTATCCGTTTTTTACGTACACTTGTATCTGCGAACGAACATTCTATCAGAATCGTTACTCATCAAAGTATGCTATACCGTCTCCTAACATCAGTATCTGTGAAAACAAGTATTGCATGTGGCAACATTTTAGCTGTTGCATAGCTTTTTCCTCTTTTATTTGTTAATTTACTGTACTTGCATTTCTCGCTATGTGCTGCTTTGGCAAAATAATATATCTAGCCAAAGAGTGCAGATATACGCGTATGGACCTATTAGCTAAAAAAAGATATAGCTATACCATAGAGTGCACTCCCGCCCAAGCCGCATTAACAGCTCCACTCTCTATGGTAAAGCCATACCTTATTACCGATTAGGCCACACTCTATGACCACTCTCTACGTCACTGCTTCCCGACCCTTTTTTGACCCATTATGCAAAATCGCACCCCAAAGTTGGGCCGTTACACGCTCCCCCAATCACACATGAACAACAAACTTTTTTTCCACAAAAATGTCTATTTATTTCGGTTGCACACCCAGTTAAAACGAAACAAATGACAAACAACAATCACGAATTAACGCGACGCTTGAGCCTCTTTTTCCTTTGCCAGTTTACACTCAATAAAATATGTTGTGGTTAATAGAATACAACAGCCCATTACCCAATTTGGGTAATTCACACCCAGTTGGGAACCAATGGTTACATAACAAAGTGCGGATATGTGGACGTGGCTCTGGCTGTACCCGTCGTCTCGACACGTCAGTGCGTAACCAACGAGCAGCTACGAAGGACGCGTTTCACGGGTTCTGCTTTTGCTTCGCCGCCGCTGTCCGCATCACACAGAATGCGTTTTGCCGACTGCCGCGTCTCGCGGCGCGTCGGCGTCCCAGAAACCGTCGTGCGGTGGCGCGCCGGGACTTTTCTCGGTGTGGCGGATTGGCTCGTGTCGCTGCTGGTCGTTGACACGCTCACTCGACGGACTTTGCGGCGTCGCTCGACAGTCGGGCTCTTTGTCGGCCGATAGCTGCTGTCCGTTCCGGCTGATTTGGCCGACTTGACAGGTGTCGAGATATCGCTGTCGTTGCCGCTGCTCAGAGATCGCGATCGGCGGACGGCGCTCGAAGGCGATCGCTTCTTGCGGGATCGGAGACGACGCGGCGACGTCTGCCGCAGAATGTGACCTTCTAGCAAACCAATCTGGAACAGAGGTAAAAAGAGGTAAGCGGTTCGGCGGGGCTGTGCGTCAGAGACGGGGGCCGGCGTTCAGCCCAGGCCGCAGCCAATGCACACTAGCACGGACTCTGTTTTCCTGTTTCTACCAAGACACTATCATATGACTCGTGCGTTAGTATTACCATTTATCAGTACTGTCTGGACATCTGTGGTCCTTGCAATAAAAAACATTATTTAGGCCACGTTAAAAACGATTAACAATGATGATGATTATGACTCTGGACCCACGTAACCAACATAGATCAACGGTACAGCAAGTCGCAATTTTTCACTACAGCTCAATAAGCCCAGACAAATCGTCACAGAAAACACGCGACACTTAGCCACCAACCAACAGCAAACATTTCAGCGGTTGCCGTCTGCGTTTAATCTGATTACAGGACATTTGATTTGCTCCGGCTAAATTCCAAACTTTTCGCAGCTTTATACATTTCTCGACGTCTCAGGAAGGCAGCATCTTCGATCCGCTACTCTGCATCTCTTGGTGGTTCCGCGATTCCACACTCTGTGGCTGACCTGTCCCTTTAGAACTCTCTATCGCACAGCTTGAGAGATCCAGATCTTGGCAAGGACAGCGTCAGACGTCTGCTGAAGATGCATTTATTTACGCTGTACTGAAGCATTTAGCATATTAGAGATGTTTCAGTACAATACGCTCTACCAACTGACTTACTTACTTACTTAACAGATGACAAAAAAACTGCAAGATACATAAGCCAGCAGCCATATAGTGTGAAACAGACCAGTAGTTAGTTACCTTATGCATAGTCCGGCGGCTGGCCATGCAATCACCCATGCTGTCAATACCCGAGTCCACCTGTAACCAGGCAGCGAAAACGCAGCTAGATGACGGAGTCAAAACATCGCAAACGACACACTGACACAAATACAACAATTTGTCGCTATTTTTTAAATTTGGAAACAATGCGGCTTCAGCACTTCTAGCCAAACTAACTCTATAATCTCTGAATTTAAACATGTACGTTTTAACAGAAGCTGGAATGGCTATGGTCCAGTTTGATGTTATTACAATTACAAATCGATCAATCCGTCAGTCAATGAGTAATTTTTACAGTGAACCCAAAGAAATCAAGGTCCATTAAAGTGCTAACAGCAGAACAATCGGTGAAACAGAAATTTCCAGTTGGTGCCAGAATGTGTCAATGGATGATGCTGAAACGACATTGTCAGGCAGTGCTTTCCAGACCTAAGCGGCTGCGGCAACTGGAAAAGGCGGCTGCCGATAGTTGACAGTTTGAAAGATAAAACAAGATTATTGGTGCCAGAATAAGTCAAAGATATGTTATTATCGTTCAGTAAGTAAAAAAGTACATGAGAGGCGGACGACTGAACGGCTGGACGACGGTTGTCTGCTTCCAGGTTGCAGAGAGTTGCAGATTCTCGCTCGCAAAGTGTTACAACATCTTGAAGTGTGACGCTGCGTCGATCTAGACGCTCCAGCATCGTGCTGCTCATGCACACACACATACCAGCGAAAACAGCTCAAAAAAGGTTGGGACACGCTGCCGTAGAATGGTCATAAAGTGTGGCCTAATCGGTAAAAAAGTACCATATGGCTTTACCATAGAGTGTGGACCTGTCGATGTGGCTTGGGCGTGAATGCCACTCTAAGGTATAGCCATATCTTTTCCACCAAATAATAATAATAATAATAATAATAATAATAGCGACTCTCTGTGTTGATTCAACACTACAGGCAAACTCAGCCTTCCATCCCTTTGGGGTCAATAAATG
>Ga0056115_1001653_pt1 | contig 10834 bp, 13 predicted proteins | sample WorMetOlspDAHAB1_FD_77007 | JGI IMG/M metagenome (GOLD analysis project Ga0056115, IMG submission 77007) | Marine gutless worms symbiont microbial communities from Max Planck institute for Marine Microbiology, Germany - Olavius sp. DAHAB.1 ... | reverse complement strand
GGCCGCAAGCTGTAAGCAGCTGTCGACTGCTGGTCGCGAGAAGAACAGTATCGGTCGTGTGGCAGGGTGGGCCGTGCATTTTGATCATCTGTTGGCAGACGTTGCTGGTCGTTCTGCATTTGCCGTATGAGTTTGTTTTCACTGCATTTCTATACCGCACCAACCTGTAACTGTAATATGCACACCTTTGTTTGCCACACCACCTTTCAACCGTCAGCGACCGACCTTTTCGGTCGTTGCTTGTGGAACACTGCTGCAGCAGCATGTCAAAGTCAGCATCAAAACTGTCTGTTTTCAGGAAATGCCTGAACACTCAATTCTTTAGTCGTTCTGTCTCCTCATCTCTGCTGTAGTTCCCCGTACAGTCTAGTTATGACAGTAGCCTGACCGCGTGCATGGCGGATAGACTGCTTATATAGTGAATAAGTAAGCAAGTAATTTATTGCTCACAAGTCACACATTGAAATTGCAACATAGCTTGGCGACAAGGTAACACGGGACTCTTAACTGTTGCCAGTGAAATGCACATACAAAACCACCGTGACACAATCTTTTCAGACATGATAATCATTTGTTTCACTTAACTTACTTCAGATGATAGCATCTACAGTGTGGAAAAGCTATGGAGTAGTGTGGCATTGCCTCAACATTAGCGAGGCCCACTTTCTAATCTGAATGTTATGGTTAAAATTGCTTAAATTTGTCACAATTCACAGCTGGCATGTCTGGATATGCAACGTTGAATCTGTTTTCGCCTTTCAGTGTGGAGCACATGGTACTGCAGTGCTTTTTTTTGTTTATATTATGCTAGTTGTTGGCTTTAAAAATACTCATTTTTTCTATTACATTGCTTTTCGGTTATACTGGCTTACATGGAGCACTTTTGAGCTTGTGCATTACTTTGCACTGTAAAGTTTTTGCAGCATTTTTGTCTGGCTTCAAAATGCTGTTAACAGAAAACTCTCGTTTATGTACTGACACAGCGAACTGCTAGTCTGTTATGCAGGACTTCATTTCTAAAAGTAACATGCATGAGTGAGCAGAGTTTTAACACCTTTCCCGACTGTTTAGATCATATATGAAACAGAAATATGAAAGATAACTTCAATCTGATGTTTGGTCTTTGGGATGTCCATTTGAAATGTTTGCATATTTGAATGGTATTCCTTGTATCTGTGTTTGTTTCTGGCAACCATGTTCGATTTGGCATTCGTTTATGACAGGAGTTTCTACGTACTGAATTCAGCGAAGAAAACTTGCTGTTTTGGATGAAGTGTGATGAGTACCGAAACTTGCATTCCACTAATGAGGTGCATCGACTTGCTTTATTTCTGTTGTAGTGTATGTCAGTTTTGCCACAATGTTGCTTATTACAGATTGCCCACTGCCCTGTGCTAACAATTTGAAATATTTTATTTCTTGAAAGAAGTTTGTTTGGTGTATTGAAAATGATTTTTTGGGGGTTTTTCTCACTTCTTTAGTTGTAATGATAGATGCATATCGATTTCCAGTGTGTGGCCTTGTCATATCGTAGCTTTGATTGTATGCTATATTTGTTTATATCGGGTTGTGATTTTCAAATCTGTTTGTTGAATTGCACATTGGCTGGAAAAAAGTACCTGAAAAATATGAAAAACATTGAGGCTGGCATGAAACTGTGCTGATCCACCGTGGACTGGACTTGCGAGTTGCGAGTGTGGTTGCTTGGATCGCTCGAGCTTCATTGTACGTACGAGTGCGTGATTGTACAGAGGAAGGCGGCAGCTGCTGACCTGATAGCCGGTCACTTCGCCGCTGGTGCTCACGAACCAGTGAATATTGAGGGAAAAGTTCGCCAGGCGGTGATGGACAATGCCGCATCAGCTGCCGTCGATCTTTTCGATGCTGCACAGAAACAGGTTTTGCACGATTTCCCTGCAGTTTTATTAGTTTCACACTGAATTTTCGATGTGTAACTTTTTTGCTTCTTTATGTTTCACGTTTTGCTAAAACCACCAGATGTTTTCCGTAAAAAAAGTGTTACATATCAGGCCGATAACAGTGGCTTGCTTTCTATCTTGGAAGAACCTGGTTCAAGCCCCATTGAAATCAATTTTAAAAACCAACGATATCATTGCAAAGAACTGAATGTGCTCTAGGAATATTGTTATACAACAAACGCCATGCTGGCTGCTGTTGAAGAAGTCGTTTCCTTTTTTATTTCTCTGGCTGGTTTCATGTTTTAAGGTCGAAGTATTATGTAACAATATTTCATGTTTATTCAGAGGACTGTGTGTGTGAGAATTATGGCTCGTCGTTGTTACTTACTGTTTGCAGATATACCTGCTGATGAAGCAGGACAGTTTTGTTCGATTCCTCAAGTCCGACGTATACAAGACGGCACTGATCGGCGAAATGGAGGGACGACCGCTGCCATATGCCAGTTTGCCCGCATCTCTTTCAAAGATAAAAGCCGCCGGTAGAAAAGTGAGTAAAGTTGATGTACTGAGTGCTGCGGCTGCTGCATGATGTAATTGCTGTTTATTGAATTTTTGTTGTCAAAAGCTTTGATTGTTTGTTATTTCATTTGCTGGCTTTTTATCTGTGGTCAGCAGATGTTCAAACTGCTATTAATGAACAGTATTCTTCGATGCAGCTGGACCTGCATCTGGGACAATCTGTCGATGGACCTCTTACAGCTGTTTCAGACAGTCACGGAAGACGTTTACATGGGCAGTGGGACCACAGCGCAGTGTGAACCATCCTTTAACTGTGCTCTGCTTATACTCTTACTTACTCGCTTACTTACATTGGGGAAGAAAGTGATGAAGAAAGCTGTGATTTTCTTCTGATTGACAATGAATACGATAATAACAGTTTTAGAGCATAGAAGATAAATGCAGTCTTTGAATAGTGAAATGCAGTGCTGTCTTTATAAGTGACTCGGCAGTCCGCAATGTCTGATTTTGTTATGTTTATTTGCAGAAAATGAAAAAGAGCCGATCGACTGCTGCAGCCAGTGACGAGAAGCGACGAAAGTCACTTCTGCCGTGGACGCGTAGTAAGTAAATATTCAAATGACTCAGTCGGGTATCATGTTATCGGCTGTCATCTGAAGATTAAGAAACTGGAGGACTGATGGGAAGGCATTAATTTTGGTGTGGAGGAATGGCTGTGCTGGCATTAAGTCCAATGGTTGTGTTGAAAGGGGGTGATAAGATGAGTTTGCTGTGTTTGTTTGTCTCTGTTCCAAATGTTCTTTCACTGTGTCAGATGGATTGCTGTTATTTGCAAGTTGAAGTTAAAGTGTAATTTTCAACTTTGGGTAGTAACATAAGAAGGATGATTATTGTGTCCGAAATGACACGTGGGCACAACAAAGTTTAGGAGAAAGAATGACTGATGAGATGAATCTCGGGCATTTATTGCTAAACTGTAAATAATTGCACTAACGTGTCTGCAGCAGAGCATTGCAGAGTTGGGAAGCGGAGACCAGGAAAATGCGATGGTTGAAAGGCATGTGAATTGTGCTTGGCATGCGTATTTCACAGCGATATCTGTTGTGTTTGATAGACAAAAACGAGAAGAAGTTTGACAAGTCGCCAGCAGCTGAAGATCTGCAAAAGCTGCAAAGTGGAACCGTTTCGTTGAGTGAGAACAGCTCGTTGTCAGAGGTGCAATCAACGTGTTGAAATTCACTGCACGAGGATTTTGCTTGATACGTTTGGCTGATTGAATGTTGGCAGCATCACTGGAAATTGATCTGTGATTTGGGGAAGCATTTCTATGCAACGAGAGATGTCAGGCTATTGGAGGGGGTGATATGCCATGGGCTGATACGTATTTCTGCCACACCCGACATTGTGTTGGTTCATATGTTGATGTTATCTTTCCAGCCATTTACATGATGGGTGCTGCTTTTACTATAAATTTAAAACTATACAACAAGTAATACATTTAAAGCTATACAACCGATAAACATGTCACAAAAGGACTCAACTATGCTGCATTGCTACTATAGTGCAGTCACCATGTAGACTTGTACAAAAGAAACAAAACGTAAAACATTCTAGAACTCTACGGACAAATTGATGTCCTGTGGCATGTTATAATCTTGTAAAGTGCCCCGCAGCTTTTTCACGACAGCATCACTTTAATCTTTTCATTTGTAATAATAATCATAATGTTAACAAGGTAACAGAGAAACAGTTGTATGTAGAACTGATTTTAATTTAAAACATTAACGTTTGCTGTGGTTGTGTGTCTATGGTTAGTTTGACCGTGTCATGTTACAGAACATCAGCGATGAATCTGCAGAACGGACGTGTCATGTTGTCCTTCCTGATGGCTCTGAGACGTGGCTCCCTGTTGCAGCTGGACATACAGTTGGCACAATGCTCGAGAAGCTCGGAAACCGGCTTCATCATCAACTGGAGTTTGTCGATGTCATTAATGCTGATACTAATCAGGTGCATTGAGAACGAGAAAGATTATTCTCTGTTTGTGTGACCCATGTGGGGTTCCATCTGTTTGACATATGGTGCGTTGAACACTCGATCAACAGTCTGTGACTTTATGTGCCTTCGATTCTTTTGCAACATACTGACCGATTCTGTATAAAATAAATAATTAGATTTAAACTTGAGGAAGAAGCTGTCGTGTAATGGATCAACAGAAGTTACACCTTTCCACTGATTCGAAAAAAAATTCCTGGGGACAGCTTTGGGTGACAGTGACATGGATAACATATGTTGAGAATTTAAAAGTAAAAGAAGATGACAGTGTGTATGATATTAATGAAGTGATGCGTGCACTTTGTTCCCTGGCTGAGAGTCGTAAGAAGTGGCTGAACGAGCATTGCTTTTTAGGTTTTCTGTGTTTAGTTGTTGGATCAAGTTGTTCTGGGTTGTGTATTTTCTCTTGACATCGTTCATTTTTGTCAGTATCGCTAGAGTGATTGTCTGTGGTGACTGTTTGAAATTATCAAAACTGTGTCTGGTTGCTTGCTCTATTTATCTATTTATCTGTCATATTTAATTTACTTGTATAAAGTGAAGTTGACATTTGATGCTGTTGAAAATATAAGCCATTGTATGTTTGTGTAGAGCATAAGTCTTAGTAAAGATGCGGGTCATTTTGTGTCGAAGAGCATACGTCTGGAGAAGTGTGTCGTTTTTCGGCTTGATATTCCAGCCAGGAGAGTAATAGCTGTGCGTGCCCGAGCCAGCTGCCGAATCTGTGATGCTGTGTCTCCAATACTTGCAAGAGCTGGCATCAGTTGGGATGACACTGTTGTCCACATTGTACGTTGTATACTTTGTTGTAATGAAATGGCTTCTTTACTGAGTAATCCACCTCATCCAGTGTGGACTGTTTTGTAGTTTTTCTTTCGTTCACCTTCCGCAGTTTTGCCAGCCACTGGACAGCATCGCTGTGCCGAGTTCAGTCTGTGAAAACCACCATTCAGCTTCATGAAGTGGCATGAGTTGACATTGACAAATTGTCTGGGTCTCTCCACAGGAGCTAAGGTCTGAGTCCGTTAGATGTCATCTGTTTCTGCAGGCGCCATAATGGACAAGCTGTGAAGGGCATGTGACTCAATAGCCTATTGGTGAAGACTCGGAAGTCAGAAGCCAGGGAGTGGGATATATTGGCATGGCAGCTGTATAATAAGTCTGTCTCATTTCTTAGTGTATAAGCAACAGCCTTTGTGTAGATTTGTTTGCGTTGAGTCCTGTTGAGTTGTGTATTGTTTCTGTACTTTGTCAGTGTCATTGGAACAAGTGGCCATCAAGTTGCCTCGTAACTCAAACTGTTGTTGTTAGCCATATTTATAATTCTGTCATTTCCATTTTTTTCATCTAGCTATTACTATTAGTCTTATACCAGATGTAGCTGCTGGTACACTTATAGCTAATAGAATAATTGTTGATGATCTTATTTATTGATATACTGTTTATTTAGTAGGGGTATAAATGGATAATTAATTTAGCTTCAGCTGCCGGACACGTATTCTGTTTTTTATTTTTATTGTAAGAAAGGAGGATTTGAGTAAGTGTTGTTTGGTCCCATTGCTGATTGTTTGATGTTGCATTGAAATCGAAATAATTTTTTCTGCCGAAATAAAACCTGTCCTGTGTTGGTATAACTGTGTGTGTGTTAATGTGTTAGGCTGGAACTGGAGTGATATTGTCAGAAGACACTGTAGTTGCTGCAGTTGAATGCAAACACGTTATTGTTCAAAGTCTGGACGAAGTCAAAGGTACATACTTTTTAGTTACTTTTTGGAGACCTTCATTGGGTATAATTTGTATGACTTTTGACAAAGTATAAGTGTGATGTGGTCTCCATACGGTAAGTGAAATATTACACTGTTTGTTTGAAGTGCAGAGAATCTTTACTAGACTTTAAAGAACTATGTAATATGCCATACAATTCAAAGTCATTATTAGTGGCTATACCTACAAGTTGTAGAAGTATCACAGTTGCAAAGTATGCACTCATTTTTATTGTGTGATCAATATGTGGAACATTTACCTGGTGCAATTATTGACTTTATTTATGGAGCTATTTCAGAAGCACATTCTTGTTTGACTTCTCCTATTAACCCTTTTTGTCATGTTCAAGTTTGCCACTGTGATTCATCATATTCATTATATTGTTCTGCCTTGGCTGCTGTATAGCCATACGTTCTTCAGGTTTATTTTACCTTTTTGTTCTAGATTTCTTGTTGTCTCTGTGGACCTTGAATGTCCAGTTTTTGCTGTTTTCTGTTTATGGTCAAGATTATATGAATGTAAACTTAAACAAATAAAATAGATTTTCTCTCTCATAGGCTGATAAAATAATGTGGCGATACGTGCCATCGTCCAAGTCCTTCAAGTTTTTTTTTATATTTCTGATGTGTTTGGATTTTTGCGATTGTTACATTTTGATAACTACATGTACGTTTGTTTTGTTTTTTACAGGCAAGAAGAGAAAAGGTTTGCACCACTCGTTGTTGTACCTAGTAAAATACTGAACAGCTGTTGTATATGCCAATGTCAGTCATGGATCTATGTAGCGCAGAATCATGAAGTATCGCTACTGTGCTGACTATGTTTAATAACGCGTTTATAATTGTGTTTTAAGTAGCAACAAAGTAAATGTTTTGATCACGGAGACGATCTGGTCCGAGGATCTGATCAATCAAACTAATTTCTGTAGTGCCAGTGTGTTGCAAGGGAATGATGGCAGAGACTACTACAGATTGCTCAGTGTATGTAATTTCAAACAGTTCAGACTTTAGCATGCTTTGTCGGAATGAGCTGGCGAGCTGAGCCGAGTGACAGACAAATGATAGTGGCTTCTAGACTGAAGGCGTGCTAATGCTGAAGACTTTCGCTGACAATGCTAGCGCTGTGTGAGGTACCAGTAGTAACGGTTCATTAGGCAAGCTCAGCATGTGTGTTTAGTCACAGATGTGCTTTGACAAGTAAGCCAGAGTGCCAGTAGAATGTTCTTTGAAGGTGATGACTGTCAGTTTGTAGGTGATCTGTTGTGGAACATTTTTTGACTGTTGCAGCTTGAGAAGACGTTGATCCTATTTTATTCATGATTGCAAATGTTTCTTCAGTCATAGCCAGTTTGCATGTATGTTGCAGGCAGTCTCTGTTTAGTTTCTGACCTATCTCACTCATCAGCTGTGTGGCGTAAAAAGGTTTTCTGGCTCGATTTTTAAATTTCTTTTGTTTGCTGTTCATATGGCTGTCCTAATGTCGTTACAGATGGTTCTCTTTTGCCGGGAAAACTGTCGAAACTCTCCAAACAGAAATCGTCGATGTCGGTGACAGACATGACGAGTATGAGCCAGCTGCTAAAGACCTTGTTTGGTGGTGTGTGTGACAGTCGAGTCAACTTTGACAGTGTCATGTTCGATGAGCTTGGCGTTTGGATTCCAGATCGGGTAAAGTTCTACTGTGTGATCCAATTTTTAATATGCTGTCTTATGACATCGTCACTCATCAGTTTTGATGGCTCTTTCGTTTGTGATTCTTGTTGTTGTCTGTTTTTGTATTTCTTTTTGATATTTTGGACTCACAGACTCATGGAACATACTCCTACCTGCCATCAGAGCAGCGAACAACTAAAGACGACATCTAGAGGGAACTTTTGACTGCGCCAGACCCGCGTGACTTACTTGTTTTGTGAACTGCCCCTGCAACAAGCTGTTGTGGCTTTAATCCCTGCAACAATAATAATAATTAGTATGTCTGGGGTGACACAGCTGCCCGTGAGGCTCAGGTGCTGTAGATCTTGTCCTGGCCGAGTGTAGTAGATTTCTGTATTCTATATTTAGTTTTTTTGTATTTTTCTGTATTGTCTAATTTTGTCACTATCAGTCAATTGATGAATGGCTATCAAGACGCCTCCCTAAGTGACCTAAACGGTGTTGGGGTTAAATGCTGCTCACTCTCTTCCTTAATCGCTGTTCTTATAGTAGTGTGATGAAATTTATAGTATTTCCACTAATTTTATGTTAAAGTGATGAAGTTTAATAATTTTTGTGGAGATAGTTTTGACCGGGTGTTCTTGGCTGCAGATTGATGGTGGAAAATTGCGTGTGGAAGACGGTCGTCACTCGGGATTATTCTCGTTCATTCGTCGCAATTCGCTCGGCGACAAGAAATCTCAAGCAGACGCAGCAGTCAGCACTGTTCAGCACACACCGACAACGCCTGTCAAGTCTGTTGTGCCGGCTGTCCCGTCTGAGAAGCGACAGAATAATGACGGTATATTATTAGTTAGTTATTAGTATATTATTAGTAAATCTGCTTTAAAAATTTTCAATAAGTGCGATGCTCGGTAAGGTTGTATGTAATTACTGTGCTGGTGCAGTTGTAGATTGGATTAGCTACAAATACTTATACACTGTAATTGTATAAGAAATAAGTTATTATTTAGTTTGTTTTATGCGTCTTTTTGTGGCCAACAATACTTCGCGCTAACAGAACGACGTCAGTACCTTGGCAGTAACTTCACACAAGGTTTAAAACTGTTGTCGACACTGAGTTTGTAGTGGTGTTGAAACAGAGCGTGGACTGCTCGATCTGCTGAAGCGAGTGCAGAATCGACAGTACGAAGACCAGCGCGGCACTTCGCTGACAGCGTTCAAAGAGATGCCGGATTTTCTGCGAGAGCCGAGCGACGGTGGCGATGTCGAGCGGCTAATTGCGACTGACGACGAAAAGTGTTCGCATGACGACAGCCGCGTCGAGGTCTGTCGACATGGCGACATGAACATAGACTCCAATCTTCAGTTCTCCTTGTCTCCGGCGCAGTGCTTGCAGCAATATGCCACGTTCAGTGACGAAGACATACCGTCGCACGAGGAGGCAGAGCAGTATTTCTCGTGTAACAGTCGAGCTTTGTCGTCTCCGGATTACACCGACCCAAAATTGATGGAGCAGAGCGTGCGTGACATCGGAATGGAGTCGCCAACCGGTAGTCGCAGCTGGACACTTGTCGGACACATTGCCAGTAACCCTCGAAAGCAAGTCGTTGACGATTCTGTGTTTGCTGTTCCAACAATGCCTCCGCTGCGCATATATCGCCGCCGGGTTTCCACCCCTTCGTCGGACTCTCGTGCAGCCGACTGTTTAACGCCGCAGTCCACCGACTCTCTACATCGGCCGATGTCCGTTGACATAACTCGGGATCCGAATGATTTATCGGGCTCCTCATCAACTCCCAGCCCTACTACACATGACCTGGTGGTGGTTGGTGGTGATTGCATTGTTGCAAAGTCCAGCGACATCTCTTCTGCTGTGAAGCATGCACTGGCACCAATTGTTGATCCCGAAGACAGCGGTGAAGAGTTTGGAATTGTTTGAAGAGAGCTTTTAGTAGCCTATGTTATAAATTGTACCTACTATGTGCAGTACGTGTAGTTACAGTGAGGCTGTGTTCATAAATTTTTACGATTCTGAATTTTTGCTACATGATGTCTTTTATAGTTGGCTAAATGTGATACCATTGCTGTTGAAATTCTGTTTACAATTACGGATTTATACTGCCATTAGTTGACCGAGTTGCTATTTTAGTTACTACATGTTTTATCTGTAAGTTATTACTCGTTTATAAGTTTTCATGTTGAGATCTTGTACAGTGTTTTTCATGTCATCTAGCTTAACTTTAGTTTTATGGACAGTAAATACGACCAGTTATGATTTTTTTATTCCAAGTCGAGGTTTGGAACAGTTCTTGCAGAATAGTGTTTTTATTGAATCTGAGACTTCGTTTTGTCAAGAAAAGTAAGTTCTGCAACCCACACAACGAGTTCATTGTTTAAGTGTACCACTAAGATCACTAGATAATTTCAAAATTTTACCAACATATTAGTCCTCTTTTCTTTACATAACAGTGTATACTAGAATTTGTTGTTGCCTAGTTATTTTTGCACGCTCAACCTTGTACACAAAACCCATGCCCGTGACTCACACCCAGAACTGGCTGCAAAACTGCCGTCTGGATATTATTGCCATAGAGCGTGGCTTTTTAATTCACCCAAACTGAAAGCTAATCAGAGGTATGCTTTATACTTTTTATATATATGGTTGTGTCCATGCAAAGAATACTCTTAAATGTAACCCTAACACAACACTGTTTCTGACAAATAAGGTTCAAGAACATCTCACTCGGTTAGTTTGGAGGATGACTTCACATTGTGAATTTACAGGACATGCTCACAAACAGAAGTGCATGTATTCATTTTCGCACGGAGAATAGTGGACATGCATAGTAAAAACATAATGAGCAACTGTACGTGCATGAACAATTTTAATGCAAATAATATCAACAAGGTCAATTGCCACTC
>Ga0056115_1001652_pt1 | contig 10835 bp, 6 predicted proteins | sample WorMetOlspDAHAB1_FD_77007 | JGI IMG/M metagenome (GOLD analysis project Ga0056115, IMG submission 77007) | Marine gutless worms symbiont microbial communities from Max Planck institute for Marine Microbiology, Germany - Olavius sp. DAHAB.1 ... | reverse complement strand
ATATATATATATACACACACAAAATCCATGGGTTAAATATTGAAATTCGCGAATACAGTGAGTCCCCCGCCGTCCCCCCCCAAATTTCACATTTTGGAGGGGACGGCAAAAAAAAATTTTTTTCGGCGCTAATGCGCCGACCTCGTCCCCCCAAACCTCGGACCAAGTCTCCGCCAATGATTTCATACATGTTGTATTCGTAGCCTGTCAAATACTTACGTCGAACCGCGTCCTACAGACTATTAATGGCAACAATACTATTTAGGAATTTGACTCTGTGCTACTCAATCACATACTAAGAGTCAGCGACTGGCTAAATGTCGAAGACCGCTATCTAAGACGAATGTCACAGCTTATGTAGTGAACTGTTACAGGCTGTACACCGCAACAGGCTAGTGCTAAACGGCTACGATACTGCTACATATTAACTTTAAAGAGTAACATCACACAGCATGCTTCTATTGTTTACTTATTTTATTTTATAAAAATATGAAAGGAACAATCATGATCAACTAGTCGTGCGGTCGTGCCTACTTCCTCGCATACTACTTGTGAACTGTTTGACTTCAGTGTCGCATAACAGAGTCTGATGTGTTACAGAGTGAATTCAGCTGAAGGCGAAATAATTCTATCTTTTATGAAATACATGTATATTAATTTATTTTGCTGATATTATCCGGTCATTTTGGATAAATAATTTTTCAGATAACTACACTATACATTATATTGCTTCTGTTTTCATCGATTTACGTATGGACAAAATACGACATGTTTAAATGTCGAAGCCCACCAGCATGAATGGTTTCTGTGTTTCTAAATGCGGTAATGTCGAGCGCGATCCACGATACGGCTGCTGGTACAGCTGATCCGACGCCATGTGATATAAACGTCGGCAATAAAACTCCACTTAACGAATAGCCGTTCGATTCCTGCTCTGTTCGAATCCTCGCGGGTGCAACGAGATTCAAACTGGTTTTCTTAGGACGTCCTCTGTCCACTCAACCGAAATCCAATTAATAGCCTTGGCTAGGCCGATGGTTGTTTCATTAAACAAATAATGCATTTGTTCTTCTAACTGTACATGAGTAAACCCGATGGGTACTGGCTTCAGCGACGTTCTGGTAGCGTGAAAAATGAACCCTATAAACCTCTTGCTTGTTTAGCTCTTAGTCATCATCATCATCGTCAAGATCGAGTATGCCCCAGCCTGGAGCGTAGCCGTATCCACTGTCCGCCTCCACCGTTCACGATCCTGAGCCCGTTGCCAAGCTCACACCAAGCCGATGTTGAGCGGCCGCAAGTCCTGTTCAATCGTACGAAGCCAAGTTCGTCGTGGTCGACTGGGAGGTCGTTTCCAATCGTGTGGCAGTCCAGAAATAATGGATCGAAGAGCACGTGTATATAGCTCTTAATGCATGTGTTTGTATTACATTACATTATGTCGCAGCTATTCGCTAGCCAGTGGATGTGTGATATTGTGATTTTTTGCTACACAAAATATAGTAGTACGTAGTTTCGTAGACGCAACAGTCACAATATGCACAGTTACAGAAGTTGTCGCAAAAATAGAATTTTTTTTGGTTCACCCAGCGTTCACCCAGCGTTTACCTACTTAATTAATTGTTATATAATTTAACATAAAAATATAGAAACGCACACAATGCTGACATGCACGATGCACCCATAAAACATTAAAGGGTTATAAAATATTGATGATAATATATCAGAATAAAACTACAAAATAAAAGCACGTAGTGAAATTATATAAAGCTGTAACGGTAATGTTAGTGTGTCAATAAATGTCACTCTGTACTAGTGATATTGATTATAAAAGCATTCTCAATACATTATGTAGATACGGGCAGTGCAGCGTGGCCAAACTTAACATTTAACAGTTCACATACAGTATTAGCCAGGCCTTAACAATCAGCTACTGTTCGTTGTCGACGCGTTAAGACGACGACTACGAGCTCATCCGTCAATCGTCTGTTTGTCGGCTTCACGTCAGCGACAGCCGTTCGGCGTTTGATGACGTGGCAGCGCAACTCGGACGATTTGTCTGCTCTGACAAAGATTAATGGACGTCTCGTCGGTGGCCGATAACGACGATCGAAGGCATCCGCGAAGCTGATAGTCTGATGCGATGCTGTTACTGCGACGTTCGCAGGTCACCATTAGGCCCTATATCTATCAAACCCACCCGGACTTGGACGGTGTAAGCCTATAGCTTCGTCGTTAACGTCGTTGACGCCGGACAGGTCGATCGCACGCTGGGACAACTCGAGCTGCCAACGATCTGTCCGTCTGTCCGCGTGTCACGCGGTTGTCTTTTCTTCCGCTAACAACAAATCAATAGTCGTAAAGAGACGTGGCGGCACCTAGCGGCCGCCGAGCGAGCTCACCGGCGACCGGCGTCCATAAAATCTGTCGACTGACTTGCAACGTACGTCGATTCCGCCGGGAACACAACGCGAGTCGGTGCAGATCAATGACAGAATCAATCGATTGCACCATACAACGTTGCAGCGGCCCCCGGGAGCAGACGACAGGTTTCGTGATCGATCGAATAAGGTTAATCGATCATGCGCGTCGTATTTATTAGCTATAAACGTTCAAATTACCATTTCCTTTTTCTTGCTCTAAAATTAGATTTTTAAAACATGTGTCAAGTGTCATGTTCTATGTTTATCTTGTTTATTAACGCTGTGACGAAGAAAGGTTCTAATAATGAACTAGTTATTGTTAATTGAGTAGGCCTCACTGTCCCGCGCCCAGAGCGGATACACTCGAAATACACAAATAAATCGTTGAATGTCAGCAGATTCCAGTAACAGTACGGTCAGCAATTCTAACTTTTTGAATTTTAAAAATATTTGCAATTTCGAAACCGATAAACAGCACATGGAATGAGATAGGAGTTCTCGAAAGCTAGAGCATTCTTATTAATATTAAATCAAGTATTGGAGAGTTTCCTGACATGTCTTCATTCTTTTAGTTTTTATCAGTGTAGGCATATGTTCAGCAGTATGAATTACTGCATAGACGATGCATTCTACTCCGTGTTCAGATGGAAAGCGTCTCCCAGTTCCTACACTTTTTTCATAATTATTTCAGTTTTCCGCTAATATTAGTAATATTTCAACATCGTAAACCTACGTAAGTCTTCAATGACTGCATATATTTTTGATAGTATTTAGATTTTACTCTGAAGATCAATATCCAAAATACTTCCGTTGTCCGATTTGCATATCAATATGTATTTACGAATGGGGCCTACCAACGTGGTATAAGTTTAACATAAATATGCAAGCCATTTCCTCGCACTGTACCTCGTTTTTATCTTATTAATTTTAAACATCATCATCAAAACTTGTTTGGCAATGTTGCAAACTCTTGTTTTTATTTTCTGTGATAACCGATTTTAAACGTTATTTTTAAAGTTAACTGTACAGCCCAAGCCTACATCCGTTTAAGTCAACAAATAGCAACTCGATAACGAAAACCAGTAACCAAGAAAAATAATAAACTTAAATTAATGGTGGTTGAATGACATTAAACTTAGTTTCATGTGGCATGGAAGATATAATTACACTCAACAGACTATACTAAACTTTGTTGACTTAATTATAGCTAGTTATTTATTCTGCCTATTCATTAAAACAGTAAACTATTTTTCTATCAGTTACTTTTTAAACTTAACTTTTAAAAAGTGATTAAACTACAAAAAGTTAAACGTTTTAGTAAAATTTCCTCCCCAATCGCTGCATTTCGCAATTTCGGTCCTTGGAGTTGTGACAGCTGGAACCGGCATCAATCGCGAATCCAAACATAAAGAGTGTTGCTACGCAGGCCGTGTAAACCACTCAGAGGCGCGACGACTGTATCAACGCCAGATGTATTTGGTCGGCAACGGGACGTCGCCGGCTGATCGTCCGTCAATAGAAAATTGACTATACTGTACTTGTCCGCGCCAGCTGCGGCTGCTGCTGCTGCTGCTGCTGGGCGACGTCACAGTGGCCGTCGCCATCCTTCGTCTCTGACGAACGTGATTATACGACGTCGAACGGGTGTTCGTGTCGACCTGGCACACCGCACCGATGTCCAGCTGCGTCGACGCCGACCAACTTAAGCGAATTTCCTTCGACGCTACACACACACACACACACACACACACACACACACTCCCGCGCTAGTCGGTCACACCAGTCCCGCTATGGGCGCTAGCGCCGAACAGCCTTATTGGCTGTCAGAATTATCCAATTTCTTGATTTCCTATTCAGGGTTTATTAGACTGTCGCTTTTTGCACGATGACGATTATTTTGTTAATGTTACATTTGTGATAGTTCGGCATAATTGCAGATGCGTTTCGTGTACATATATGTCATTTTTTTGTTGTCACAGTCGTACACATTAAAGTACATACTAAAGTTAGAAATGAAAAGCAATGTAAAAATCATAAGCATAAAACTGTCAGTATAGGCCATATGAACGACGAAATTAAACTCGAGACCCAATAAAAGCTGATACTTTGATTTCGACGAAAATCTACAGGGTGGCCCAAAAAAGTAAGCCACTACCAAATGATCGAAAAATCGTTTTTAATCGTACCAAAGCCTGTGAATGAAATAAGATTTATTCGTCAACTTAAAGTAAGAATCAAGCACTATGATATTATTCGTTGGTATTAGATATTCTATGCGTGACCTACTTTCTGACCTCAATTACTATGCTTGACCTTCAAACGGGCGATATGCATCAGAAACGGTGAATGATGTCAACGCTTCCCGTGGCATCAGCTCGCCTTAGCAATTTGTGAATTCTATGTCTAAGCGATCTTTTAGATGGAGATATATGTAAAAATATCTTTTATTTCCATATTTGTCTTTTTTTGGTTTTCAAACATGATTATATCAGATGCGTTGATTTTACCCGTATCGCAGCTTCAAACACAGCAAGTGATGACGTCACAAATTAGGTCACACATAGAATATTTAATACAGACTAATTACATTCTTTTGCTCATTTCGTACTCGAAATTGACGAAAAATCTAGCCTTAATGACGGTTCTTAATACGATTTAATGATGACACTTAATAGTGGCTTACTTTTTTGGGCCACCCTGTATATAGTTATTTCTTATTGTATTGTGGATGAATGTAGACTTGTGCCTTAATAAGGTTATTGACTGGACAATTACTGGTCCAGAAATGAGATATTGTAGTACGGACAGTTGCGCGCTATAACACTCTAACGTCGTAGACTCCACAGCATCCGCCAACTTTTGTTCCGCGTGTAATTTCACTAGTCAATATAGGCTACATCTGCGAATAACTTTGGCGTAAGATTTTTTAAAAATTTCATCTCAATTTTTGCTTAAGTTTAAACGTGCCATTTTTCCGAATTGACTGTCTGTGTCATATCGGCAGACGAAATACTTCTTTGTTTGTTTCGATTTTTAGCGATTTGTGTCATGCCGATGTCTTTGCAACGCAAATTAATTTGCACTTTATAATTAGTTTACATATTGATGACGTTGACTTGTTTATCTCATATTCTATTGGTTAGTAAAAATCGAAGTGTTTTTCGGCTTCCGTAATCATTAATACTGAATTTTTTATCCCTACATTTGCGATCTTCTCGCATTTTCACTCCCACATTTACAGTACAGTCTCCCTGCTTTGCCATACTGATAGTAGCCTAAGCCTACGTTCGTTCATCATGTAAAACATACTGAACAGACGTCATTTTCATAATTCTACTTATTTACACCCACTAATGAAATGCATATCTTCAGTATTAAATACCATTGTTGGAAAGTTCTTCTGTTTACCTGTCATCATCAATGAATGTTGAACAACATATTAAAATTTCTGAAAGTATCATTCCTTTAGCTTTTATCTTAAGTTGTCATTAAAATGCATGTGGAAAAGAGTGTGTCAAAAATATGAAAGTCCAATTCTGTAAACAAATAAATAAAAGATAGTTTGTTCTAGAGCGAGGTTATGAGGAAGCTGCAATTGCATAATTCGCAATAACGACCCAGCGAAATGTCATCTGGCAAATTACAAAATACGTTGTTCGGCTGGCTGGTCGCAAATGTTCCCGAATACATTCCTTTTATTTCGATAATGGCGCACACGGGCCTACGCGGCTAATGCAAGGTCGCCATCATGTGTTTGCCCGGTCGAACGCAAGACTGCGTCGTAGCCGATTGCTGCTGCTGCAGGACCCGACGTCGTACGTCATCGTCCGACGTCACGACGTCGAAATCGTATTCGCAAACGTCGACCAGTGAAGTAGCTAGCCTGGCATCGTCCATTTGCGCTGCCGCCGCCGCCGTCGCGCCGGCGAGGATATCCGGGAAGCGAATGAAGACGAGGTCGGTCGGTCAGTCAGTTGGTGGCCCTCGGTCCCGCAAGACTGGGAGGAGACGAAGGCACTGAGCGACCGACGCCGGGCCGGCCGGCCGGCATTGCCGAGTCGGCACACGTCCGATGCAGGAGCGTCTGTTTGCCCATACGCCAACGCACTGTCGATTTTGGCTGGAGCTGGGCAGGAAGTGCGGATCCAGAGAGAAAATAGAAGAAAAGCGGGAGTGGGGGAGGGATAGGGTTCATAAGAAAGGATCAGGTTAAAATATTAAACTTAACGACATTCAGTTGAAAAAAACACAAACCATCAAATCAAATCAAATATTGTGCGCCCAAAAGTTGACCAGAGAGCTGGCTAACTTTGTCTGCCGCACTTAGGAATAACTAAAACAGAGAAAAATAGAACTAAAACATAAAAACCGATGAGCAAGTAAGTCCAGTAAACGGTCTAGAGCCATGAGATCAGTCCGACAGACAGAAACAGACTAATTAGCATCATATGAACATTTGCTGTTTTATAATTAAAACGTTCAATGACTCATATTTAATTTTATTCCACTTGAAAGTTCCAACAATATACAGTGTCTGGTATTTAATAATGAAGATATGCATTTCATTACTATCCACTAATATAAATAAGTAAAATTCTGAAAACGACGTCTGTTGAGTATGTTTCACATAACGAACGAAAGGAGGCTACTAGCAGGAATGCAAGGCGGGTGACTGTATTGTAAACGCGGGAGTGAAAATGAGAGAGGATCGCAAATGTAGGGATGGAAAACGTAGTAGCAATGATTACGGAAGCCGAGAAACACTTCGATTTTTACTAGCCAATAAAATTTGTCATAAAACGTCCAAAAAGTCCAAATAAACCCGGTTTGCCTTACGAGGGGGTTACACGGACATCCCCTGGATCGGCCACTGCTGGGAGACGTGGGACGTCGAGCTTGAACGTCGATCAGCGTCGGCGTTTCAGGGGAGGACCGAGCGGGCGCGGCGCAGCAGTGACGGGTAGGACTCTAGTGTTGTTTCTGTCGACGAAAACTAAAACGAAAACTGTTCGTTAACGGAAACAGGGTTGCGTCGAGGAGATCGAAAACTTTAACTAAAAAGCTGCAGAAGACGAAAACGACATGTAAGCTTAAACATTGCATCGCATTACAAAGCTTATAGTGTCTATTCTATACAGATAAACAGATCGGCCTTACAGTGCAACGTCAGCGGGTGGGATAGAAGAGAGATAAAGCGCCAAATAAAACCACAACGAAATGCGATTTGAGTGATCGATAAGTATCGAGTAGATGATGCGAATATCAGGCGGCAGAGGATTCCAAACTGCAGGACCACACATAGAAAACGTTTTCCTTCCGAACTGCATTCTTGTACTTTGGACGTCATCCGCTCTCGTCAATGACTGTCACAGTCTGAATCGTTGGTGATGTTCCGGTGAAAATGAGATGAGATCCATCAGGTATGTCGGGTATCGGGAATGGAAGATGCGGTTCATCAGGGTGGCAAAGTTGAAGATATAGCCAATATTTTGAAAGTTTGGGACTTTGACTGAAAACTTGTGCAGCTATGGTTTCATTTGCATGGTGTACTTCATTTCGTTCATCATTGACAGTTTTAACTTTTCCGTTTAATGCGTTTTACGAGTGTGTTTCAAAGTGCCATTTTCCGACTTTCTGTTAATCTGTTTATTTCTTACTCTTAACAATATTAGTATATAAAACTTATCATCTCAAGTTACTGAAACAGTGACTGAAACTAAGAGGTTTCATTCCACTAAATATAAAAAAGAAGACTAAAAACCGACTGCAGTACTTAAACAACACTGGGTGCATAGGACGGGCGTCGGGCCTCTCCAGCCGGGTTGTTAGCCGTATGGACGCTGATTGCGCCGCGGGCGATACGGCCGTGACGACGATGACGAAGCGATCTGACGGTCGGTTGGTCAGGCGCCTCGTTAGCTGTAGTTACAGTCATCAAGGCGAGTGTTTACGATGAAAAAACCAAGTCACGTTATCAATCTCTTCGCTCGTGCGTCTTCGGTTAAAATTTCGCAGCTTCTTTCCGTGCGCAAGGAAAGCGTACGCAGCAGTTATTTTAGTTTACCATTGTTGTGTAACACATCAAGAGCAAGATTTCATGCAGAAGTTTTTGGTTTAGGGTGTTCGCCGATTTTCGGGAGTCTCGAGGCGCCAAAAACGCCGAGATCGACAAGGTGGGGTACCAGAAGAGGTGCAAAGAAATCCCCGGTCAACATTATATGTTAAAAGGTTGCCAACGTGAACTTGCCCGACTGGCAATAGCATAACTGGTTGATTGTATTCAGTGTATAATGAATTCAGTAAGTGAGCGTAGTAAGCGTCAGTCCAGAAATATCTGCAACAACGAGAGACCGGCCTTTGCCATTGAATGCCATTGCATGGTGCGTTAATGTGGCTTATGATTCACCATTTCGTATCGTGGAGTAGCATATGATTCAAACTGTGGTGTTTAAGACTGTCTTTGCGTCATTTTTTCCGTTTTACTGTGTACTGGGTGGAATAATGCGGATGAGGCCATGTCGTGTGGAAAATTTGCTGTAGACAACCCGGGCCGTCAAAATGCGTAAATCCGAAATTACACCACAGTTATTCGCAGACGGTGTATTTCGACTGACGATATTCAACGCACAGCAGTTAGCAGCCACAGTCGAGTTCAGTACAAAAGGAAGTGGCTTGTACATAACTTTTTTTTATTTGCGTGCTTTTATATTCAGAGTTTATTGATGTGCTTTTTATGTTTTGGATGTATGAATATTGTGCTGCCCTTTATGGCGTAATAAACGTAACAATAAAGCACGCTTTCAACCTCCAAGGTGGCAACTGCAACTATCACGGTCAACCCACGCAACCTTCGCATTACTTGACAGCGTCAGACAGGCAGAAAACATTGCAATTATATCTCGTGGCACGTCACGCACGTTGCGAAAAATTGCCGTGTATTGTTTGTTTGACGCCGCTCGAAGTAAGCTGATGGAGAAGGCGAACTCGTGGCTGAAAGATAACGCCGATGTCAGAGTTCGCAACTGCGAGACCATCACGTGGATGTCGCACGACTCGCAACAGCTCGGCAACAGCGAACAGATGGTTCTCACCAAACAGCTGGCTGAAGGAAAGCACACGTACTACGCTCGCGGTCTCAGGTAGCCTACGTCCTTTTAGCTTTAGTCCGAAAGAGATCAAACGCAGAATGCGAAATATAGAAGTATAATTTAGCAGTTCATTGCTTTATTTATTTAATATGAAATTCGTACACGAAATACACACATGACAAAAACATGAAATGAAATGAATTGAAAAGTAAAAATGAAATGACACTACAGAAAGTCACGTGCACCAACAGCTGTCAGCATGCAATCAATTTGCGCTCGAGTCAATTCGCAATCAGGAGTATACAATAATACTCCTACTGTCAACAAAATCAGTTCAAAAGCAAAAGTATTACGACAGCGGTCGACAGAAGACAGCTCCATTGAAACGTCGTTACCACAGCACGAAGATTTGATACCAGACGTAAATTCGTCTTCAACCTTGTTGGATACCTTGGAACCATACCTCTCGTAACACGGCACTTAATTACGACCAACAGGTGACTGTACTCGCGCATTCGCGCTCAATAAATTGCGTGCCCAATAACGAAACTATGCCATTAGGTTTAGTTTGCTTGGACAACCAATTACTGCTTTACGCTGTCTCATCTATTTAAATAAAACGCAGATAATGCGGTTGAATGGCGGCAGGTTGTGGTTGTTCCCGGGATCACTAGCGCATCGGCAGCAGCAGATCATCTGTTTCGAAGACTTCCTTCCTTCGAAAGACGCCGTCATTCAAGACTTAGTCGGCGATGTAAATAAGAAACTTGGACAGAAACATATAAACGGTACGTTCGTTGAATTTTATCCTGCAATCCCTTTGCGAAATTTTCTCAATTTGTTTCGAAGCAGTTAAAATTAAATATTAATTTTGTTGTAATAAAAAGTTAACACTACCACTTTCGATTGCTAATCAAATGTAAACGTTGTGTTCGGTATATGATGTTATTTACAAATTATTACATATAACGCGAAATGTAGGCCTCGCGTACAAAGCGTAATAATTTGCGCGTAATTTATAGCTGTTTGAGATAATCATATGCCCCTTATCCTGTCTACTAAAACATTTTAATAATACATTTACTCATGGTATTACAAAAAATTTTAAGAACTGCATAACCTGCTTTTTTCCATTCCACCGAACGCTCAGTGCTGCATTTGGAGCTGAAAATCATGATTCTGCGGACACCAAGTCAACATTTCAACTGCACAAATCAATTTTATAGCTGCAAATTTCGTGAGAACTGCACGCCGAAAAGCTCCGCATTTACTACAATTATAATTATAATTACAATTATGATTATAATTATAATTATCATTATAT
>Ga0056115_1001651_pt1 | contig 10838 bp, 5 predicted proteins | sample WorMetOlspDAHAB1_FD_77007 | JGI IMG/M metagenome (GOLD analysis project Ga0056115, IMG submission 77007) | Marine gutless worms symbiont microbial communities from Max Planck institute for Marine Microbiology, Germany - Olavius sp. DAHAB.1 ... | reverse complement strand
GTAATAAACCGTTATAAGTATCTGAAAGAAGCTGCTAAAATAAAAAATCAGCGTAATAGCTCGTTCCAAAAAAATTATGAAACATAAAAAATAAGGGAACAAAAACAGCGACAGAAAAAACTGCGCAACGAGATTCATGCGCAAGACTTAAAGCATGTACGACAACACTATCATGTAACGAAAAACAGAATGAAACAAACGGAGACAATAAAGGAATTCGACAGCAAATAAAATGATGATGATGACGTCAATGGTTGGTAAGTAAGTACAACGTCTTTAAAAATACGTTATTGTCATGTTACCATCAGCGACTTGCTTCACTAATACAATTCTTTATGAATTAACTAATTTATTTATTCATCTCTTGCAATAAAGGACAAACTACATCAAACAAATGCACATTATAATAAAAAAAACTACAAAAATCAATTCGATAAACCATGTTCGGTTCACAAGTATTTTAACAAACAGCGAGCACGGAGGAATGAACTCTACGCGATTCACATGAGTTCAAATTCAAGTGTATGTACAACGGAATTTTTAAAAGTCAGTTAGTCGGACGTTTTTTTTCTAGTCAGAATGCATGAAACGGCAAAGAAAGCTGCGGGAATGAGGAAAACGATAATGACGACGAGACGACGTTAACCATTAATAAATAAGTAAGTAAGTGACGACGTACCTTTAACGCGAACCTCCGCGTCGTACTCGATGTTGCCGAGGTCTGAGGCGGCAACGCACGTGTACGTGGCCGTTTCGCGGATGTCGGTCAGCTGCAGCACGTTCTTGCCGATCGGAACGCTGTTCTCGGGCGTCAGTTCGACCGCACCGAGTCGCCACTTGACATGCGGCATCGGCGACCCGACAGCTACGCATGTAAGGTTGACGGCGCCGCCCGAAGCCACCTCCGTACTCTCAGGCAGAATGGAGAAATGAGGCGGCACGCGCCGAACTGACACACACACACACACACATAATATTGTCACACACACATTTAATGACGATCTGCGATAAAAACGATCGTTCGTTCTTAAACAATCATAATATAGACAACGCAGGTTAACATTCGAAGTGAAATTCGAAAAAAAGAACAAATAAAAATAACTGCAGTCACAATCCAGCGCTTTCACTATGACATACCGTACTTTCATTCCTATAATTAGACTGTTTATTTCCTAGAACCGTCGTACTATAGTACCAATTCAACGAAAGCAACTTTGAGTTATTCGAAATTAAAAAAGAAAATTTACGTATTTACAGTGCGGGTATTACAATAACGAAGTACGTAAACAGAAGGTTAGATTTGTAAGCATATAAGCTTGTTGCTAACTCGGGAATTTTTTTTTACAATTTTGACTCTTAAAATTCGGCTACGAAAGCTTGACGTTTGATTTTGACAGACGCAAGCCGACACCATAAATGGAATAATGAAATCTTCCAGATTTTGCGGTCGCTACGGTATCGGGTACACCTTCAGATTTTTGCAATTTATGTCAACTTTTACCAATATGAATGTTTTCGGCTGAAAAAATAGTGTAGAAACACTATAGAAATACACTAAAAGTGATTAAGTTTTATGTCGACTATGCTGCCGATCGGACTAATATTTATCGAAAGATTTGTTCACGAATACAGTCAATCAAAGCCGTACAGATCTTTCAAACTTAAATATAGCATAAGAGCTATCGTTAGAGCAACGGCTAAATTACTACGAAAATCACCACTAATCGCGGGCTTTCCAGCTTACTCTGCCAGCAATTTGGTAAACTTCCGTTACGGCAACAATCGGCATATGAACTTACAGTATATTTGTGACAATGACGTCATTCCAAGAAAAACAATCACTCTGACTTTTTATAATGACTTAAAAATGAAATTTCAACCGAATTCGTTGTAGTGCAAAATTTTACGCTGCCATTTTTGCAACATCGTGTCCTAAAATAATGCAAGATCGGAAGCTAGTTGTGCATTGGCCTGCAAAGTCAGACCCGTAAGATGCTGCGTTTACAGGGGCGGATCCAGGAATTTGCGAAAGGGGGGCTGGTCCCTCCCGTTCCCTTCCTCTCTCTTTCTTCTCTCCCTTTCCCCTTCCCCTTAGAAGTAGGACCTCTTAAACCAGCTAGAGGGTCTGGGGAGAGCTGTAAGTTCCCCAGTGGGGTCCGGGGCGGAGCCCCAGCTGAAAACGAATTTGTTGCACTCAAAAGCTGGCAGAAACCACTGGTGGCAATCATTTCGAATATTCTCAGTACCATGTTTTGCAGTATAACGATCAAAATTTAGCATTAGCTAACACGACCGTGAGTGATGGCGTCAGTCCGTCGCCCATAGGGGTCTGGAGCCGGCTCGGCCCCCTCTAAATCCGCCACTGGTTTATACCAGCTTATATAAGAATATATGGTACTATCTTTCACAAAAGAACAAAAAAACATTAAACGGGCTTCTAACGTAACACTCTGGTTCCCGACCTGCACAGGTTCGTGAAATGGGACGGCCACTGAAGTGACCTGCGAACTAAAAGAAACTGGACAAAGATTGCTCACAACACACACGCGCGCGCACACACACACACATCGTTGTGTGGTTACGGGTTGTGCATTTGGCCTCAGCTCGCGGTGGCCGAGTGATCGGTAGTCCCCGACAGCCATCGACAACAACAACAACAACCCTAACACTAACCCCAAGCAATCCTAAACCTTATTCCTTATTTATCCGCATCCCAAATCTTTTCTGAGGGGTGTGTAAGTTTGCCTCAGCCGTACGAGGTCGATGCCTCGGCGGCGCCGTCGTGCAGTTCATGAACGTCGAGTGAGCAACAACGTCGATTCGGAGAATGCAATTTCACTCTGAGATCGCTCGGCGCCGGAGCTGCGTGGCGCCGTGTGTGGCTGGCGCGCACCTGTTCAGTATGCATGAGGAACGGCGACAATCGTCAAGTGCCTTCGACGACAAAGACCATCGCCCGCTGCTGCTGCTGCTGCCGCCGCCGCCCGTTTAATATTCTTATGCTGACGACACACGGGGTCGGAAAGCGCGGCGCCGATTTTCAAAGCCGCAAAATCGGAACCGACCGACTTACGAAACGTGCAACAGTTATAATAGCGCCACAATTGCCGCATGTGCCGCCTCAGCGGCGCTGTCGTCACAGACAGAGCCGGAGTACAGCCTGGACCGCAGCCTTAGCTGGCGGTCACGGACTTTGGTCTGTAGTCATAAATAGCCCCTTAATGGTCTCCACAAAGTTTCCAGAGCCAAGCCACCGAAAACAAACGTGAACGATGCTTTTGTGTGTCGTATGAAAACGACTCGGATTTTCATGGCTCCAATTTTCGACTCCGATTAGAATGTGTTCTATTCAGAGGTCAATTTTAGAAGAACAGGTAATAGAAATAAACAGTAATTTGGGTTTCTACTTCATACTTTCGTTGCTACAAGGGAAATAATAATTTCTCGACAAAAGCGTCGCTGTCAACTCGGTAGGCCGTGTTTGTTTTCGGCGGCATGGCGCCGGAGAGCTCTGTGATTGGGACGATAAACGACGTAGACAGCTTTGCTTCCAAAAATCGGTTTTTGACACTGTGTCTTCGGCATTCGTACTACTGTTGATTCGACCGGTGCTAGCGTTTTCTTGTTGTCCTGCGTCTCCGATTTACTGAGTGGTCCAAAAAAGAAAACCCCCTGTCGAGTAATTAATAAAACGTATTACAACCTGCATGAATGTAGGAATAATGAGCATTAGGATATTATAAGCCTATACTAAATATTATAGGCGTGACCTAATTTGTGACGTAAACACTTACTGTGCTCGACTCTACAATATTAGCAAAATAAGTAGGCTTAAAAGATGAACATCTTTATTTCGCCAAAAGCAGCACAGAGAAAACGAATGCTAACACTAAAAAATACTAAAAAATACTAAATAATAACTATTACCATCTAAAAGAACTACTGAAAAAGACATGTAACAGAAAAAAATAAAATAATAAAATAACTGCACCAGTCACAGTCACTTTGCCAGTCACAGTTCACAAAAGCACAGATCCAGCAGATCAGAAGAATAGTGATGTGCTTGTAGCTTACTAATGAAGTTAAGAAAGCTATTTTTAAATCACAAAATGTTGTTTTAAAATGCGAGAAAAGAAAACAGGCAAAGATCTAAGAATTTCTGAGAACTGACGCCATTAACACTTGTTTGACCAATATCGCATCTTCACGGTTCACGCACAGTAATGTACGTCACAAATTATGTCACGCATAGAATATTAAATACCACCTGATAATATTATTGTGCTTGTTTGGCATTCTAATTTGACGAAAAAAAATCTAATCTCACGGTAGGCTCTAATACGATTTAATACGATATACTGACAAGTCGGTGTAGGCTCTCTTTTTGGGCAACCCTGTATGCGTTGCATCGGCGATAGATCGACCCACACCGCCCACCTGCCTGCTGCCTGCATGCCCATCGTGGTGCATCTGCAGAGTCAACAGACCGGATGTCGTCAAGTCTCAGGGTCCGATTCCATTATCGTCACTTTGTGCAACAGAACTTGTCGTGCAACAGTTTCCCACTTACTGAATATGTTCATGAAAAGTCGAAGGAGCATGCGGTCGACAATTTCGCGACTTTGTCGTTAAATTTGTCAAAAAAGCAGTTGGCATTAAATATTCTATGCGCGACACAATTTGTGACGCTAACTACAGTACGTGACTCGCGAAATTGCGATATGATTCGTAAAATGTAACTGACGTCACCGCCCCCTTCTTTCCTTAGTTTGCCTTGGCCACTTATGAAATACACTCCTAAATTCTTCAAACGTAAATTCATGTATAAATTTCGTCGATGCTCACTTTTATTATCTTTTCTCCAGCTTTCGACTGCTATTTTATTATCATTTATGCTTATGGTACGTATATCGCTGTTTCAATCACAGTAAGTGATTACGTCACAAATTAGGTCACGCATAAAATATTTAATTAACTCCCGCTAATAATATTTTAATGCTTCTTTTATACTCAAATCTGACTCTAAAATCCAGCTTTATTGGCAGATTTTAACACGATTTCTTGATTATTTGGCAAGGTATTACTTTTTGGGGTCATCTTTTGTACCTTTTCTTCGTTCACCAGTCTGCACATAACGTTAACGTCAGACATGAATTTAAACTCAGTCAGAACCACGGGCACTATACATCTAACACTATGTGCAATATATCACCCTGGCCAACAAAGCCGGCTGAACATAGTATACAATGGGTGGACATCAATCAAGCAGACATGCAGTCAGCAACTGGTGCATTTTTGCTATTATCCAAATGGCTTAGAGCCAACTTTGCCGCATTCTGATACTCGTCTACATGCAGCCAACAGTAATGGTCTGGCAAAAGTTGCAAGACGTAGAATAGTGCGACGAATACTACAACCTTTACTGTTTTAACTCGCGACTGAAGTGGAACCGGACTGATTAATTGAGTGAGTAACTAGCCTGATACTTCGGGTTAGGCGGATATGCTGTCTTATAATCCGACGGATTCCGAATACAAAGACTTAAGTAAGTCGTGGACTGCAATACACTAGCGTCAGTATATGGAGGTGCGCCAACGCTATTCGACGGCATTAAACAGTAACGACGCGCCTTCACGCAGCCGCGCATCTTAGGTGGAAAGTGACGTTATGACCGACAGGCTTGATGCTCAGGATGTGACATGTGGCACCATCCTTGGCGGCTCATCTCGTAATTGGTGGCAAAGAGAATCGTGCAAACTGAGATATTTCGTCGTCGTCGATATCTGAAGATAAATCACGCAACATTGACCGGTTTTGAGCACGCTGATATGCTGATGCCAGACAGAAAGACCAAGGTTGAATGCACAGAGGTCGATGGGCAACTTTCGCAGCCATGCAGGAGTGCCATGGGCGACGAGTCTTCGCTTCCAGTCCTTATACCCTGTTCACACTTATGCGGTTCCAGCCGCAGTTCTCTGCAGTTCTACGAATATTTTTGTCGGCCGAAGGCTGCGGTTGTTTTGCGGAAGATCGCGGTAGGTTTACGTTTTGATTGCGGTCAATACGGTTCCTTCGCGGTTTTTGCGGTACATCTGCGGTTTAATGTGGTTGCAGAACCACAGAGAACCGCGACTTGAACCGCAAAATGGTATTAGAAGCAGTTAAGCTAGCCCGCAGCACTTGAGTGACGCATAAGCCCTACTGTCTGTCCAAAGAAACGAAGTTTCGTGCGGAATGCTTCTGTTGGTACAGCGTTTATGAGTTTACAAGTGCCTTACTACGGCAGTTGATTATGCTGAGAAGTGAGTCTACCATGCTGCAACACCGTGTTTTTTTTACATCGGTTTAGATTCCAGATATATAGTTAAATGTTTGAATAGTCAGAACGCAGTTAACTCTGTCACAGCACGGTGTCTTTTAAGGTAAAATGCTTTCACCCATTATGCTCAGTACTGTTCGTCTCTGTTCAATGTTTCTTTGCATAATATAGGTTGTGTAGATAGGAGCATGGGTTGGGCTCTATTATATAGCGACGTACAGCCATCAGCTTACGTTAAATTCAATGTAAAAGTTGTGCGCTATTAAACTGTATTATGCTGAGTTTCCTATTTTCAGTACTGCTGACATTGACTTTGCCACTGAATGTTTATGTACTGGTTACTGGTTTGGCGGTTGCTTTAGTGATTTCTTTTTCTGGTGTATTTTTGTACGACTTTCAGAATAAACTAAATAAATACTGTGCAGGTGAAGCTTGTATCCAACCATGCCACTGTGCGACAAGTGGTCGTCCCCGGACCGTCCCAACGGCGTCAGTGCTCGGCGAGCGATGCGACCTGCCCCGCGGCCGTTCATCACGTCGCGCTGGCCTTGTCGCCGGACACTCCCCGCTCCCGCTCCGCCGCTCTCGCTCTCGCTCTCTCTCCAGGAATCTGCCGAGTAGATAAGCGTCGACGATAATCAACGCATCGCCGCGGCGACGGCGACGGCGGCGGCATACTAGCGATCGCCGACGTCGTCGTCGTCCAGAGATTATTGATGTCGGAAAGAAAGAGCGAAAACAGCGCGCGATGGATCGGCGTTTCTTCGACGCTATGAAAACCTTCATTTCAACATGCCCTGCTACATATACACTGCTATCGCCAATTTATTTCTAATGACTTCAGTTCGGTTGTTTTTCCATTCTCTGCATTTTGTTCTACGATGTGATGGTGAAATGAAGTTTATCAACATTCACATATTCGAATTCGATAAGTAAAACGAGGCTTTGCTAACTGCATACACAAGTTGGCGTAGACTGATAATTAAGATCGATTGTGTCACTGCATCACTTGCGTTCTACTGATATGTCTTTGAACAGCACTGACCTCGGACATAGAGGTTGGCGGCGTATGAATATGCAACTCCGACACTGTTCTCAGCAACACACTCGTATTTTCCTTCGTCCGATTCTTGACTGTGTCGTAGCTGTAGCGAACCTACAACATAACCAGACGCATCGAACTGTGGTCTTCATATCAACATAACTTGCCAAAATATTCACGAAAATTAAATGTTATTGTGGCCAACAATTGAATGCAATAGGCTTGGTACAGTGTTTTATAGAATTGTACAAAGTTTTGTTTTTTGCTGCTAATTGTTAGCTCCATTGTTTAGGTGAGTACATAATATACTGTATGCTGATTTTATAACGAAATCCATTTCCTTCCTCTCAGAGTCTCAGCACCTCTGATAGACAGCTAAAGAATTGCATAACAGTATTAGTTGCTGGAAATGTTACGAGAAAACGTAATTGAAAACCATTAAGAGCAGAAACGGCAGTGAAAATCACAGATGTGTCTTTCGATTAAACGTTGATCAAAATTAGAAAAGTGCCATTAACTGCCGTGGCAACTGAATTTACCTTACAACATGGCGCTGTGGACTGTCTGCTCAAGTGACTGCATCTCGTGTATATAGGGTGGCCCAAAAAGTAAGCCACTACCGAATTATCACCTAATCATATTAAATCAAATTAACACACCTGCCAATAAAATCAGATTTTGTAGTCAACTTAGTGTGTCAAACAAGTACTATATATAGCATTAAACATTCTATGTGTGACCCAATTTCTGACGTCAGTTATTGTTCGTGAGCCACGATGTAGTAAGGTTGAATTCTACTCCTAAATCATCTTTTAGGTATAAATTCATATAAAAAATCTTCTGTTCTCTCTATGCAGGTTTTTTATTACGATTTTATCACATACACTTAATTTTTCCCATATCAAAGCTTGCATATGAAAAACAATCTCTGTAGCCGCCTAACGGCATTATGGCGCTATATAAATTTCGTATTATTATTATTATTATTATTATTATTATTATTATTATACCAAATTAGGTCATCCATATAAAATTTAATACCAACTGATAATATCCTGATGCTTCATTTACGGTCAAATTTGTCGAAAAAAATCTAGCCTTATTGACGGGTTTTCAATACAACTTAATGATAAGTCATAAGTGGCTTACTTCTCTCTGGAGTGGACCACCCTGTACTTGGCGTCTTCACGCTACGGTTGGACAAAATAGGCAGCGGCAACATTACAATAGTGACGTTGCTGGAGGCAATCAGGAAACACACACACACACACACACACACACACACTGACCAGTATGCAGGAGCTTTATGCGCGGGTCGGATAGGTCGACGGGAATATAATCCTTCAGCCAGAGTATGGACGGTTCGGGAGTGCCAGTCGCGCTGCACACCATCACCGTGTTGCGGTCCTTCTCAACTGCCTTCAGCGTCGGACTCTCGACGATTCGCGGGTAGCCACGCGGAGCTGACAGTACAGTTCACAGTCCCAGAAATTCAGCGAACAACGATCGACAGCATGTTGTCGGCTATTTCACCGATTTGTGTTAACATCTTACACGTTTATGCCGCGTAAATTATGACAAAGACTTTGGGTGCTGGAAATGAATTTCGTCCGACGTGTCTCGAGGTAATTTCAAATAAGCCCTATTGACATCTCAGTAGGTATTCTTGTTTTACTTGTAAACAAACTATTTTACGTGCTGTGCAAAACATTTAAAATGGCTTCTACGGCCTAGAAAGGTAGAACAAACAAGTATAATGAACTTTCTAGGCCGCATAAGCCATTTAAAAATTTTTCCACAGCACTTTCTGCATTACAATAGTTTGTTTACAAGTAAACCAAGAATACCTATATGCAAATTTACTGAGATGTCAATAGGGCTTATTGCGACCATTGTTCTCGACTGGAGAGCAACGCTATAGCAATTTGATATTACGCAAAAAAAATTGGAACTTCCGTCGCGGTCCTCGAATAAAAAATTTCTCGAATCGTCACTATTAGCGGTCCCCATGCGACAACATTCAAGTGCGTCCAATTTGTGCCATTAACACGTTCCGCCTGCTACGACGATTGCCGATGCATTCCGACGAAACGACGAAACGCGACTCTGTAATTTCGTCTCCGGGTCGCTGTTGTCGTCACAATCGCGCGGTCAAACGTCGTTTGAAACGATTTCGCCATCGTCGCATACGCGACGAACGGGCAAATAAACGACCGAGAGGATACAAGGGCGGATCCAAGAAAAAATGTAGAGACGGTGGGTCAAAGAAATGATCAGGTTAGAAAAACGAATCTAAAATTTATACAACAGTCGCACTCAATCGCCATCTTAACAATGATATCCCACAGTGATACAACGGATTGTTAAGTTGTTAACCTGTGTCAATTCAACTGTGAACCGCTGCATCGAATTTCGTCTACAGAAGCTTATACCGTGTACTGTCAAATGTAATAAGACAGGCCTACTATAATTTAAACCAGATGGGTTCATGGCAAGGAAAGGAATGCTGGTAGGACGACCTACAGTGGCGGATCCATGGGGTATTTGACATTTGGGCCACTTTTTAAAAAAGAAACTCTTTGTCAGAAAATAACATTATGTCACATTGAAGAGTTTGATTTTATGTATTAATTTGTATATTTGTAATGGATAATTATATTTTGTTTAGTAAGTATTTTATCCTGATCCTTACTCGCGAACACCGCCCTCCCCTCCCGTAATTTTTTTCCGAATTCGTCCCTGGTCTGTGCCGGACCGGCGGCATTTGCGGCCGTGACGGGGCTGGATGGCCTTGGACAACGAATTCATTTTCCATCATCGCCGGTGTTAGTCATTTCCAGGCGGTCGGCGGCATCGCCTGATTGCGATCGTCGCGTCTGAGATCGGACGGGCTGTCGTCGAGTCAGTCCATCGATCGAGAGACGAAACTCCCGAGGAGACGATGATCGAACTTCAGCCACATCAACAGTAGCAGCAGCAGCAGCATCTGGTGACTAACAAATGCACTAGCATATTGACGACACGACGTCTGTTGATCCAACGAAATCAAACCCAGTCCGTTCCTGTTCTTATTGATAAACTATATTTGTCACCATCACGTGGTAGCACAAAATACAAAAACAGAAAAACGGCATACTTAAAATCATTAGAAAATAATAATTAAGTAAATAATAAGTAATATAAAATAAATTTAATATATAAAAACTGTTAATCAGTTAATAAATCTTTTACAGCGGCTATCAGTACGCTCGCTTGGCAACGCAAAGTTAAAATGCATGCGGCACACGGTTACTATATTAATATTATTATTTGTTAGTTAGCTTCGTAAAGAAGGACGTGAAATTTTTAGAGCCATAAGTAGGTGATGTTGACAGAATAAACTCAAACAAAGGGATTCCGACGATCAAAGGCGATGGCGTGTCAAGTACCACTTGACCCGCCGCGTCCCCGGCCTCCCAGCCTCTTTTCAGTCAACCT
>Ga0056115_1001650_pt1 | contig 10842 bp, 13 predicted proteins | sample WorMetOlspDAHAB1_FD_77007 | JGI IMG/M metagenome (GOLD analysis project Ga0056115, IMG submission 77007) | Marine gutless worms symbiont microbial communities from Max Planck institute for Marine Microbiology, Germany - Olavius sp. DAHAB.1 ... | reverse complement strand
TTTAATATCGTCATAGTTGGCGGCGGCGGCGCACGCGGCGTGAAAGGAGCAGACGAGTGAACGGCGAGCGGACGGATGGATGAACGAGCATGACGCCCGACTTATCTCTGACGTCACCCCGTGTCAACAGACGCTGCTGCTGCATAGCAACCGCCGACGTCCGGGCGCGCGGCGGCCTGTGTTGATAAACGACGGGCGTTGGTTGACTATAACTGGCTGCTCGGTCGCTAGTGTCGATCGACGCCGATGAAATCTTGATGACGAATGACATTCGCTCAGAGCGCCGGCCACCCGCAAAACGCGTCATTCGGGAGATCACGCGCACCTGCTAACGAGTATCGCACCACTTGCTATCTTTCTATCTTTATTCGGCGATGTGCTCCAGCAGGGGACGCCGGCGCCGGAAAAGCGAAAGTTTTTTTTCCAGCAAGTTTTTCTTGGGCTACACACGACAGCCTAGTTTTGTGTGTGCAGTTATCACACGAAATGTGCAGTTATAAGCAGATATGTACAGTTGTAAAATCAATTTTGTTAAATTGTATGTGCCAATATAAGCCGATAACTCATAGGGGCGCCACGCCAAAATTTTGAGGTGAGTCAAATCTGCGGCCGACGCAGTCGATTATATCATTTTAGACACAAGACAATAAGTAAGGGATCTCAAACAATTGGCAGTGACTATTATGTAAACTTTATGGTTATGACTTACTGATGCCGGCAAAAATTCGATCGGCTGGTACCGTATCTTTATTTGCTTTTTAACTAATTTTGCAAGCTACAACTAACAAACATACAGGCCAATTATTGCCTGGTCCAAATGTATTATGGCCCAACCAACCAAAGTTTTGGGTGGGCGCCCACCCGGCTCACCCTGCAGCGCCCCCATGTGATATCTACAGTAGCTCCAACTACAGTATTAGGCGTTCGTGTGAAGGAAGGTTGAGGAATACTAAAAATTCCCTTTAAAATACATTTAAACACAGGTTGCGCAGTGATGTCATTAAATTGAACATGAAATCACGTCGACTTATTGTGAGGTAACTTGGTGATGATGATGTATTTTTAAATTTTTATCAGCCAAGTTGCATTTTGTCAAATGGTGACACGGGCTGTTTAAATTAGATAATGCTTAGTGGAAGAGCCTGTGCTGCATGCAAGGAAGTAGGCTACTGCGCAGCTAATAATGCTATAATCCAGTTAACTTAAATGGAAAAATGTTAGTTATATTCACAGAGGTCGCTATGAGAAAGAGGCCATGTGCCACGCGGGTTTAATTCACTAATATCAGTGTAAACAGTCTTTTTAACAAAAGTAGCTATTAAGCGAACTCTCAAGAAAGTCTTTCATACCAGTGAGTATTAATTTTTGGGAGATCGTGTTAAGAGCAATGATAAAATTATGTGAACAATATGAATTATATTGCAATATACCAACCAGTTCCATATCCATTATCCTAAGGTATCATCAGCAAAAGCGTCTGCGATTGTTTTATATACAACAAAAACATGTGACCAATTTTGTACGTTGCCAACAACAAGACGATACAGAACAAATATTTCACTTTTCAGTTGTTATGGTTCACATGATGCATATTGCAAATATCTGCAAATAACAAGCTGAGTAATATGATATTGCTTTCGTGGTTATACAGCATAAATGACTAGTCAGTTACACTTAAAGCATTCACGTATGGACTCGCAGTCACAACTATATGCAAGGTAAACAGTATAAAAACCATGAAAATACGCGAAATACATGTACCTATATTATTGCTACTGCTCCGCACACTTATATTGCTATAAACATTCGGCTGTCCAACACGATTACGACACAACGACTAGAGAGAGAAGTAGGAAAATAAAGCATAAAAAAAGCATATAGGCCTACGCAAAATGACGCCTTGGCCATTGTAATATAAATGCAAATACAGTAATGATCCATTTGTAAAGCCATGCCGAATGACTGAAGTTGACATGTAAACGACTAAACAGCAATATTTGAGAAGCAACCTGTATTTTGTGAATATTTATTAGCAATTATAACTTCACTCTTAAATCTAACAGACAATGAATGAGTATACAAATCGTATACGCATGCATAATAGTGACTAGAATCCAACAATCATAACAATCGTAACAAACGTCTGATTAAACAGTGTATACCGAATATTATTATAAATATTATTGCCGTGTAATATACAAAATGCAGGAAAAAGTATACATGGGCTGTGTAAAAATTCCAGAAACTAGAATAAGTGGAACGAATGTTGAAGAAGAAAATTTCGCTTGCGTTAACTTATATCACATGTGGAATTTTGGATTCCGGCGTTAAAATGCATGGAAATATACAGTGATCAAGTATACTTCGATAACTTCTGCAATTTCGACGACGCACAAAAGTATACGACGAAAAACACTGATGCTATTAAGTAATCTTATCTGTGATGTTCTGATTTGTCACCTTTTTTTCGCTATTCCTGCATTTTAAAGTTCCATTGTGAGCGTGTAAACAAGCGCTGCATGAACATACATTATTGCACAGGTAACAACATGCATATCAAATTCGACGCGTGAATGAATAACGCGATTCGATTTCATATATTCTGGATCGTTCGTTCGTCGTTTACTACTTCACATAAATCGCTATAAACATTATAAGGATAAGAGGGTTCAACGAGCGTCCTGCATTATTCTCATTTGTATCAACACTGCTATTCACATCTGCGTAAAATTTCAAGCGACAAAGTAGTAGTTGCAGGGACCTTCTGTGGGCAACATCAGGTGAAGTACAGTAAGTGGAACTGTTGAGCAAAAGGTGTCTTTTAACTGTTCAGCGGCAGAGGGCTATACACTGCAAAAATAGGGTACTCGTAGTCCATGGCTGGGGGAGCGAAGGAGCTCATTATTTTATGTTAACCACCGGTTGTGTGCTGCATTCGCACCTGTGGATCGTGCGTCCGAATACCATCGTACGAATATTTGAATATTCTAACCTGCTGACTGCGTTGCAGAATGTCTGCCGAATAGCCCGTCATTGTAACACATTCGTACAGTGCAGATGTCTGAGGGAACAGATAAACGACAAGGGAAACAAGCACAAACGGTGCAATAACACTGCATCGTATATGAATATCTTTGAAAAAGCAAGACACGCACCAGTTAGTTGGGCGCTTGCTATTTCGACCTCTTTAGTAGCAGAGTTAGGGTTACGTTTAGATGTACATCTGTACTGTCTGGTTAATATTTAGTATAATATATAGTGTAATATATAGCGTTTGTTTGTTTGTTAGTGGGTATGTAAAAGTATCCGTTGTCTTGAGCGGGAGCCCGCTCGACTAAACGTGGCGCAATCAAGACTCGACGAAACAGGCTCGACGGTGCATGGATTTGCAGGATGTTCTACAGTGTCATACGCTCCAGAGGCTGGTCATGCTGGATCGAGTGTCGTCGTCACAGCTCGACGCCGGCGGCAGTCCATCCTCGGTGTCGTCTCGCACACACGACGACTCGTGGTGCTTGTTGAGATACGCCTTGAGCGCAAACGACTTGCCACAGCGCTTGCACGAATACAGCTTGAACGCTGAGTGCGTCTGCATGTGCGCGCGCAGGTTCGATCGGTCCGCGAACGCCTTTCCGCAGTGAGCGCAGCCGAACGGTTTTTCGCCGGTGTGAGAGCGAAGGTGACCTTGAAGCAGCCAAGGTCGGGAGAAGGACTTGTCGCACACCGAACAGCGGTACTTGAGGTCGTGTGTCAGCACGTGCATTGAAAGCGCCGGCATCGACACGTAAACCTGCAACGACACGTCATATAACACCGCCGCTGTCATCAGCAACCATTATGAAAATTATAAGTTTACACGTGATTTTAAACCATAATCACTGTCACTGAACAGAATGTCTGCAGGTGTATCTACTGTTCCAGATTGTGGGGCAAAGTAACGTAAGGAGTGCTTAGAGAAACCAATGTTAAGAGTTGGTTTAGTTAACAAGGTATGACCGTGACGTCCACCTCCCATCTACGCCTGTAGCAAGGTCGACTATAAGCGTTTCAGTGTTTTTGTTATTAAAGCATGCGGGCTTCACGTCCTTGGATATACATTATGTCACAATCACGAAGTTTTTCAGTAATAATATCACAAATAAATTCAATGCATCAGTACAGTATTACCAGATTTAGAAACAAACAGTTATCAACGGTCAAACACTATAATAAAAGAAATGAAATATCAACTATTTTCTGGTGCACTATTCCGTTTATTGCGCCGATTAGCTGCCGCTGCAGTAACACAGTTTTATACGCCTGTGGCTACTGAGATCGAAATACAGATGATAAAAAGCAAAGCTTAATGGAAAGCAGTAGATTTTAACAAAAAAATTATGATTTAACGTTGCTTGACAGAATAAAAACCGGGATAAGACCGTAACAGTGGTACAAAACTAGTTTCACCATCATATGGTATAGGCTGGCAGCACTACAGAAAGAAAAACAGAGTAACCCTTAACGCACACAACAGAGACTTACAGGTTTATTTGCATATGATGCAGACATAAAACATGGAAGTATTCAGGCATACGATATACACAGCTGCATACAGGAGCGAACTGTTTAAGTCCAATTGCAACAGAAAGGTGATGTGGCCGTCCTATACCTTGCCGCAGTGTGGACAGTGGCGCGCCTGTTGACTGTCGAGACTGCGATGGGTTTGTTTATGACGTGACAAGTTCGACGATGTCGCATAGTGTTTGCCGCACTCAGCGCACGTGTATCGCTGTCTACTCTGTCCCTGGCGGTGGGCAGCAGGAGGTGATGAGTGCTGATGCGTCGTCGAAGGCGCCTGCTGCTGCTGCTGCTGCTGCGGCTGCTGCTGCGGCTGCTGATGGTGGTGGCTGTCTCGACGCCGCGATCTGCCGTCACTCACGAAAAACGCGTCGTACGTGTAGCCAACGGTGACGCCCTCCTGGAACGCGCTGGAGCGCCGCTGGCCGCCCGTCGTTGACGACACGCCGCCGCCGCCGGCCGTCTTTCCCAACGACTCGACCCCGACGCTGCTCGCTTTCGGACTGTAGTCGACCGGCACCGTCGATGACGCCGACGACGAAGGGCTAAGAGGCGGGTTGGACGACGTCGGAGCAGCAGTGGGCTGACGCTGAAGAACGCCTCGAAATGGTGGACGACCGACGAACTGGCGATAGCAGAACGCGGCAGAAGAGGCCGAAGGTGGATGTGATGACGGGGAAGGTGGCTGGCCGTAGCGGCAGTGGTCGATTGTAGACCGGAAACAGACAGACTGCGACGGCGGATGTTGATGGTGGTTGAAAAGCGGTGGCCGATCTGCCGTCAGAGACTCGAGTGTTGTATACGGAGATATGTAACGATCGTTCTGACATAATAGACCTGCAACATTCATACATATACCTTCCTTCACATTACGGTAATCTTGGACAGCATGCTCAGCTCTACTGTGAATATGTTCTCATTTTGCTTATGTTCGTGTGGTTGTCGTCGTTGTGTTTTTACTTTTTCTTAGTGATTGATTAAATAATAATAAACCGTGCATTTTGCAATTATCATATACACGTATGTCAACTCGATCATTTGCTTGTTTTGTGATATCTGGCACACACAAAAATTTCTGTAAATATGAGCTAAAAATTCAAAACGATCAAAACCGCCCAGTTCTATACCTCTTAGCTTCTTTTTATATGTCTATGCATATATTTAGCGCAGCATCACACGTATAAATAAGCCGATATATTAACTATAAATATTTGTTATTTAAAGATTAAATATTCTCAATTAGCAAAAAGTATTACCGTAATAAAATTACGATCGCCATTTCAAGAATTTATTTCATATACACAAGGTAGTACACAAAAGAAATATAATTTGCTTCATGTAGACTAGGATTATCTGACTTCAACAAATATGACTTACTCTGGTCACTATTTCTACCGTTCCTGCGCTTCGAGTTGGGCCCATGAGGTCAGGCATGTATATTACACTACATTTTTTGCACTATACTGTGATTAAGAAGCAAGAGAAAGTTACCTTTAGGATGGAGAAATGCTGCTGCAGCTGCCGCAGCGGCTGACATGGGAGTAAACGGCGTAAGTCCGCTTGTTGGTGACACATTGACGGCCGATGTCTTAATGTTAGAATCGACGTGAAGCTCAGATGCGGGTGACCAGATCGTCGTACGTCGCGGCACCGGAACTAACACCGTAGCATCGTCATCCGGATCATGTTTCCTGCTTTGAAATGTTGCCACATCCGGCGAGAAGGGATGGTCCGTCGTCTTGACGCTGTCTTCATCGTTGCGGGAGAGCTCTGCTGGAGTTTCTCGACCTGACTTCTTCTTGATGAGGAACGATCGAGGCATTTTTCCGTAAATGCCAGCCTTCTATGCGACACAGTGCTCAAGCGAGAATTGTTGTGCACTGAAGACTTCAATGCTGTTGCTCTGTTTTACAAGAATGACGCCACTTCTCATTCACGATCCGAATTTTTCTAAAAAAAAGTTTCTCCAGCAGTAACTGAGTACAGCGGCATCGGTGAACACGACGGTTTGCAGTGGTTACGTCGTCTTTTTAAGCGTCGACAGCTGCAGCACCAGGAGCGCCATTGCAGCCGGTGCGCGTGACGTCACTTGGACAAGTGTTGAACTGCGACACACTAGTCGGGGTGTTTACAATGCATTTCCACTGATTCAAACTCTCCTCATACTGATGCTATTGAATCAACTGTTTCCACAAGAACAGTTAGTTTAATAAATGCTGATAGTGTGTAAATATTGATAGTAGTTAGCATTAGTATTAGTATTGTTTTTATACATTTGTGCTCGTGCTACCATTTTCATGGTGCAATTTCATTACCGTACAAGTTCAGCTGCGAATTGCAAATATATCTTTAACAGAATAACAGCACTTTTGTGACATCACAAAGGACAAACAGATCCACAAATGTTTATAATAGTATATTTGCAATAAAGTATTAGTAGTATTAGTATTAATTCGCACTGATTATCAACTATCAAGCGACCAAATAAGTGTCGTTTTATCATCATAAAGTCCATATCAAATCATACCGAATTTATAAAAAAAACAAATAGATTTTTTTGCTGTACGACACTCTGATTATCACAGTAGTACCACTGGAGCGAGGTGGAAATGAGCCGTTGTAGACAGTACAAGGTGGTTAAAATATCACGAGGTGCTTATGCGCCTACACAGCTCCTAGAAGTGGGCGCTGCTAGGTAGGCGGCGGATGCTGCGCGCTTCAACAAGTCGCCGCTGCCGCCGTCCAATCGCGTGCAGCCAGTCATCTGGAGGCCACGCCTATCGCCAAGAAACGCTCTGTGTAATCGATACGTGGGTGGGAAGGCCGCCCGGGCAACAGTTGAACGACGTCAGTTACGCATGATTGAACAGTTCTATCGACAGCCTCGGGTTCGGCTCGGCTCGACTACTAACATGGCTACACCGGTCAACAAGAGTTACGTTCACTTTCAGTCGTGTACTTATAGCATGACTGCTCGCGTCAAGACTTTTTGTGATCATTGAGTAGGCCTAACACTTGTGCCCAATCATTGTTACTTTTCGCCCATAGGAAAATAATGCAATGGCGCATATGAACGTATATCCTACAAACAGAATTATATCATGACTTTATTAAGTGGCGGATCCAGAATTTTTGAAAATGGGTGAAATACAATGTATCAGACCGTTGTCTTTATCGCTAATGCACATAATGAACAATACGCTTTTTATACGGAAAAATCGACTTAATGGAAAAAAATCCGAAGCCAATAGGGGAGGCGCCCCATCACCGCCTCCTTTGAATCCGCCACTGATGGATAGGCCTAACTCATTAGACAAGCTGTTTGCGTGTCTTACGGCGGAAATCCAGGGCCTAAAATAGTTGCCAGTTGATGCAAAAATTGCCAATTTCTTCTTTAAAATTGCCAGTAACTTTTTAAAGTTTACATAATTTTTTCAAGTCCAAAACACTGCTTTTTACCTGGAAAACGTGCAGCTGAACTGTACAAATAACGCCCTGAATGCATTATAAGTGGCCAGTTTGAGATACATGATCGACTTTTTTCTGGGGATGGGGACACCCTAATCCCCGGGTCGATTTTCATTGCCAGTATCTTTTTTTTCGTTATTTTAGGCCCTGTAGAAATCTGTTAATTTTTTTCTTTTTTACTACGCCGAGCTGCTCATGTCCAAACAAATATGCCTGTCGGCAATAAAAATTGCTCAGTTTTCGAGGCATGGCATGTCGCAGACAAAAACTGACAAAGTAAGCATGAAAGTTCAGATATAGGCTAATTTATATTACATTTTCCACAAAACCTTTAATATGTCACGACCGTCGCTGGACGCTGAATCAGCAGCGACACTCAATCGTGCCTTCATCTCCTCCAGAATCGACTACTGTAATTCTGTTCTTGCCAGTGCTCCAAAGGCTCTGACTGACAGGCTACAACGAGTAGGCCTACTCAATGCTGCCGCGCGTCACCAGCGACACGGACAAGTTTGATCGTGGACGACGCAGCTGCTCCACGAGAAGCTCCACTGGCTTGACGACAAAGATCGTGTGACGATAAGCTGGTCGATCGGTTCCCACTTCCCGTTAGGCTGGGCACCTCAGTATACCTCGTCGTTCACTGTGTGCCACTGTCCAGCCAGAGACATCTCCGTTCCGCAGAGCGAAATCTAGTCTATTCTATTGCATGTACCACGTCACCGACTCAACACCTACGGCCGCCGAGCTTTTGCCATTGCTGGTCTGTCCCCCTGGAACAGTCTTCCTGACCATGTCCGCAACCCGAACACCACCGAAGCTGCTTTCAGGCGCCTGCTAAAGACATTTTTGTTCGCACGATACTAGCGCACCTAGCGCATTAGGGAGTCTGCTTGTTGATGCGCTATATAAATCAACACATTGACATTGACATTGACAGCGATACTTTATGGAATTATAAGATCACACAATTACCATTATGTCATATGATAGTGAACACAATAGCACACATTTTTTCTAATAACGGTATATTTTAAAAACTAGACTAGTAGCATAGGTCGGAACATGGTTATGTACAAAATTTTCGATTTACTGCTTCAGCGACAATTGTAACAGACAAAAGTTCAGAATTTCGCACCATAACATCTTTTTTTCTGTAACTGTTAATCATTTTTGTGCTTTTAACTACTGTCACCATAACAGAACCATCTGCATTTGTCTCGAGCCAAACACTCCTCTATTCTGTCTTTTCTGTGTGTTAAGGAACACCAGAGATAGACTCAAACGTTGGCCGAAGTGCGTCAATTACCGGTTCAGTTTATCACTTTTGCTGCCTGTTAGTGTTAGTCTGTTAGCTGAGGCCAACTTGGCGCGATCTACCGCTTGATTCACGGCCACAACGGTTTAGCTAAGCGAGGCAACAGATGACAGAAGAACGACCGACCAAAGGTGATTTGTGATGCGATTTACGACTGTCGACAGCGAATGCAGAATTCGACAAAATGCGACGAAGATGGCACAGAACATTGGAGAAAAGGGAGTGAGGATCGAGTAAGAGCCGAGAAAGAGTGAAATGTTTTTGATTGGGATGATCAGTTTTATGCCGTCATTCGGCGAATTTCAATTTGCTTTGACACGCAGTCGCCCGATTATATTGTTTGCGGTGGCGTTTGGCCGCCACTTACCGAGGGGGCTCCTGGGAGGCGAAGGGAGACTGTCGTGCATTGGTAGAAGAAAGGAAGGCGTGAGCATTGAACGAGGGCAGGGCCGCCGCCGCAGCTGCAGCTTCTGTTGCTGGACACACTCATGCTATGACGCGTGCGTGGCAGGCACTTAATATCAAGAGCGACCGTCGACCGATTAAAAGCCATTTGAGGCTAAAAGCGCGCGTCGTCGGGTTCTGGCCGCGGTGCATGACCATGGCGTCGACCTGCCCTGGCACCGTATAGCCTATACACCGTACTTGTTTGTCGGCCTGACGCCAAACGGAAGTCGTGTCAGCGGAAGCAGCGACATTGGCGACAGCGCGAGACTCGGCGCTGTCGGCGCATTTTCCCACAGAGTTTCGACGGCCATTTCCTTGCATTTCCTATGTGGCCACGGACACAATACGTGTCACTGTAGGCATCGCAACAATATTCGGCACCAGCGCCAAACAAGAAGAATCGACAGTCTGAAATTAAAGTTTAACAAGTAACAGAATTAATGTTTTTGTACGGCGTTTAAGTTTTATTTGACCATTACACGACAGCACGACACGAGAAAAGACAAACAAACAACAATTACATTAGCTCAGATTAATGAAGCAATGGCCCAATGTTTACGCGAAAAAGCCAACCGAGTGTTGTTTGACAGCTGACAAACGAATACAGTGCAGTACGCCTCTCAATACAACTTCGTGAACTCGCCAACTAGATATTTATTTAGTGAATATTGATTTAATCCTATATCTTCTTAAATATTAATGAAATAATTTAAATTAGACAAAAACGTGAAGGTATTCACACATTAAAAGGAATTTCAAGGAAATCTACTGCATTCGCCATAATTGTGCATAGGTCCTGTTTAAAAAAGATATGTAAACAATATCGTAAACAGGGAGCAGCAAGAACTTTACGAAAATAACAATAACAATCGATTTATGTACATTAATACATCGTACATTAATATTTTAACATCTAATTTTTTAATGATGAACATGAATTCATGATTTATCATGAATTTGTTCTGTCGGACTGTTGAAGATTTAGTTGAGTTCGAGTGTTTCGATGATGCTTTGGTAAACTGCTATAAACTGCAGGACCAGTAGGATAGATA
>Ga0056115_1001649_pt1 | contig 10844 bp, 8 predicted proteins | sample WorMetOlspDAHAB1_FD_77007 | JGI IMG/M metagenome (GOLD analysis project Ga0056115, IMG submission 77007) | Marine gutless worms symbiont microbial communities from Max Planck institute for Marine Microbiology, Germany - Olavius sp. DAHAB.1 ... | reverse complement strand
ATTGAAAACAAGACTTCTGTAACAACACATTTTAAGAAATTGACAACAGGAAACAACGTGTTTATTTTCTCAGTTATTGTCTAAAGTAACTGTCATCCTGCAGTTTTTACATTAAATGCTCAATGTGCCGGCCTGCTAGTGCTGCTAAACGACACATCACTCTGAAAACGTGTTGTTACACAAGTCGTCTTGTTTTCAGTTTTTGCTTTGAAGACACTGATATTTCACAAGGTAGTATAGTGACACACTTGATGTGCAGTGAAATCTTTAGTAACAATATTATTACAAATTTTCTTCTGATTCTGACAGTGAAAACAGTTTGAAAATTGGACAATATTTGATGCAGTTATAAGGCGTAGAAAAGTGCCAAATTTTTGGGGCAGCATGTACAGACGCCATGATAAAATTTCCAAAGAAGTGACACAAGCATAGGTTTGGCACTTTCGGCCAATCGGTGGCTTCAGCTCAACATTCACGAATACTCAACCGACAATAAGAATAATGTAACATGCACGGGGTAACAACGACATAACTGTATGTACGATAGTTACGTTACCGCCATGATTTTGTAGGGCAAGTGCGTTGTAACACCAACGTGACGTCGAAAACTTTCTGCCGAAAATGAAAAATCTCGTGGGCAAGTACTAACCACATTATCTGCATTTCATAACTTTGCATTTGAAAATTTTGAGGTCTGGAAATTTATTTTCGACAGCAATTAGAACCTTTTCATCATGAAAACAAAGATCACGAGCACTTAAAAAGTAGAAACAACTTCAAGTTATGGGCCTACGCGTACGCTTAATACAAATTATAGTCATTCAAACAAATGATAATATTTGTGGCAACCTAGACCAAAATTGTGGGAAAAAGATGACTATAATACAGATCTATTTTAACATTTAAGTAATAATCAAAGTTACATAACTGTTAAGGTGAAATGAACGAACGCCAAATAAAATAACGCATCAATAAGATCCTGCGGTCACGTCAACAGACGTAAATATCGTTAAGAGGTGTTGCACAACTGTTACTAGAGAATACAATATGCAACCCAACAGCTGTCAATTTCAACTGTAAAATGTAATCATAAAAAGACATGTTCTAGACACACTCTAGATGTTACTGTTCAAGAATTACGGAACCTCATAACATACACCATCAAGATAGTAGTTCCTTCATGAAATCTAACACAAATTCTCAACCTCAAATAATATCAAAATTGCAACAGTTTATGTTCAATGAAAATCTGTAGTTCGACGAACTCAAAAATACAGCAACAAACGAAACTTTGCAATGATATACAAACACAGTGAAGCCTGCACGTTTTACAAAGACTATAATTATATGCATCATTTTTTTTGAAAATGAAAATTCCATATTTGCGCAAGAAACTACCTTACACTAGGTACTACTTGCTATCACGTACACTGCAGTTCACACTATCCAGTTAGTATCAGTCAAAAATTATAACAATGACTATTCACAGAAATTTCTTGTCCAAACCAAACTGTAATACTGACAGTGACATGTCATAATGTTGGCTGCAGCAGTCACAACAGTTTGGCAATGGAGAAAAAAAGTTTAAAAAAAGCCAAATCATCCAAGTTTTAACTTCTAAGGAAGTCTCATGAATATAGAAAAGCGCCAGTATCATTTAAAATTTCGACTAGAACCTCGCCAGCTAAAGAGCACAAATCGGTTACAAAATACTGTTTCCTTAAAAACTTGAAAATCATATGAGCAGCCTATACTCTTTTAAAATCTGCTAGTATCTGAGATCTGAAACACGGCACACACTAGTTGTTTGTGTTAGGAGTACAAGAGAAACAGGCGCAATACAGCATAATATAAAGCAAGTCCAGTTAATGTGGCACCAGTTAATGTAGTATGACATTAATATTCATTAACATTTTTGAAACTGAACACCCCAAATTGGTACAACAAAAAACACACATTTTAATACAAGCTTAACCAAGATGGCCACCTTAGATTAGAAAACAATGCAAGACTGTCATCAAACTCCAGACTGCAGAAGCTTATCAGAAAATTAACAATCAAAGACACATAACTTGTAATGCAGTCTCAATAGTCTCTGGGCAGTTTTTTTTTTAGAAAAACAGAACCAAAACAAAACCATCTCACCTCTTACCAGACTTGAAGTAGGACGCATCAACACAGAATACCTCAGACTTAAATTCGTCAATTTCAGCATCCCAGTTTTCTGAATCATTCACATCGGGTTTTCCTTCTGGGAAACTACGACGGCCAGTGCGCAAGGGTGGTGGAACTAAAGGCGGGTGGACAGAAGCCGAGCTGTTAGCTGCCGACAGTGACCTGGTTTCCTCAGCCATTCCGGCCCTACCTCGTCTCAGTCCTCTGCCACGTTGATAATTCTGGCAGCACACGTCAGCTTCATACTGGAACCCGGTGATGCCGCGGCCTCGGCCTTTTGTCGGTCTCAGTTCTCCCAGCCAGGCACGTTCAGAAAATGCAGAGCCGCACTCGTCGGCACAATTTGTATCCGACGTAAAAGAATCCTCGTGCTTCGGCACTGGGATATGAGTTGACACATCATTTGTGCGGTGAGAACTTGGCAGTTGCAACTGACTTGGAACATCGTGATAATGATCAGTGCAAGCAGAAGCTTCAGCTTGGTAGTTCTGGGCGTGTGCGGTCACCACACCCGTTGGCTCCGCAGCCACTGCAGCACCAGCTGAAACACCAATCTCCGGATTCTGTGCCTCCTGTGCCACTTGCTGCACACCCATTCCAGACGCTCGCTGACTGCGACTCTTGAGCAGAATACGTATCGCTTCCACCTGCAAAGCTAATGGTTTGACAGCAAGAATGGGATTCATGAGAGCCATCTGCTGCACCAGCGGCCCCATCAGCTGCTTCTCATCAGGAGTCAAGGCTTCCAGCAGCTGTGCGGTGGCCAGCTCAATTGTGGCTTGTGATGGGAGGACGCCGCTACTGAGTTGAGATAACAGATATGCGTGATCCACATTGTTGTGATGAACTTCTGCTGGCTCCGGATTCGGAAAATTTTCTGCGACAGACGCAGCATCGTTAACACCATCGGTCGGAAAAAAATCTGCATCATTGTCGCTGTAATAAATCTCTTCGTCTTCAAGTACTCTTGGAGAAAAGTCCTGCAAAGCAAACATAACCATAACATGAAAACTAAATGTTACGCTTTTGGCTATATGCACGTTGGATCAGATTTTGCCTTTCTGACATTTACCCATTTAGATACTAAACAATAATCCTAATGTTAACATATCCAATATAATTCATACAGCTAGAAATACCAATCTCTTTGATTCTGAATATGTGCAAGCACATAACTAATGGCTTTGTACATTGTGACACGGGCACCTCTCTAACGGTGTCCATAACCTACTGCTGTCTAAATCTCAATGCTGAGCATACAGTACAATGCTATAACGGCAGAAGTATCAAGTAACAAGTGCTGTATTATGCACTGCAAAATAATACGTCCGAGGACAAGGTAACATCAAGAATGACAAATTGGCATACAAAAAATTCAAGGGTCTATATCCAGATTAAAATGTGCTATGTGTTAGCACATATAATGCAGCTTATACAGTTTATTTTTGTAGTCTACCAAATGTACCAGATTTTGCAGGCTGTGTGCACTTTTTCTACATAATATTACAACATACATCACCAATGACAAACAGAGTTGAACAGTTAAACATAAGAGCACTGCTGCATACTTGAAAAAATTAAAAATTATTACCAGTTAAAGAGACACCAGCTGGCATGGCATATGCCCAAGCTGAAGCACCTTGTCATACATTTCCAGCAGTATCCAAAATTTCTTTGTGGAGACCTTTATGGAACCACCAGATAGCCCAAAACATGGGCACAAACGAAAGTGTTTGTTATTAAGCTGCAATGCTGCAGCTTTGTGTAGGTGTAAAGTGCACCCATCTGGTCCAAGAGCCAGGGGTCATTTAATAGAAATCAGTGACAGAATGTTTGGTTGGTATGTCTTGGTAGGGCAATCCTTGGCCTTTATGAAAATGCCGCTCTTAAGTGTACCTAGTGGTGAACAAGTCACAGGTCAAAGGTCAAAATGAGTGCATTTTTGAAAAAATGAGAAGATGTTCCTCTTCAGCGATTTTATCAAACAGATGTTAGATACAATCATAAATGAAGAAATTGATTTACTGTTTCCCTTTTATTAAGTGAATCAATGACAGTCTGGATACTAAAATGACTGTAACTCCGTTATTGTTCGATTTTCAGAAAATTAGTTAAAATTATGGAGCAAGAGAAAGGGGTCATTTAATACAAATCAGTGACAGGATGTTTGGTTGGTATATCTTGGTAGGGCAACCCTTGACCTATATGAAAATGCCACTACTTTCCGCCTTGTAACTGTCAGCCTTCAGAACTATTTAATCACATTAATTCACAAACAGTAAGGTAATAAACAATGGTTATGTGTTTACTTGGTTGGTTACCTGTTCTGGTATTTGCTCTGGTTCTGACGCAAACAAACTGCTAGACGCATCCGCATCCTGCTGGCACATATTTCTATCGTAAGCGACAGATGGTGTTGGCAATTCATAACGAAAACTCGAACTGTGCATCTCGTGGTGCACGTTAGCAGAATACGACTTCGGAAGAGTGTCGGGCACTTCACGGGAGTTCTGGAAACATGACGATTCACGACTGTCTGACTTAATGGCAACATACTCCGCCGCATTAGTGAAGAGACGCTTTGACTCCTTGTCACTTCCTGCAGACCCCAAAGACTGCTGCTGCCGATTCCAATTATCTGCCCAACCTTTTGCGACAACAAATGGCCTGTTCTGCACCTTGTTGCCAGTCCCCGTTGCATCAACAGCCGTCTCGTAGCTAGACGCCGGACTTGCCCGACTCACCTCTGCCACAATCTGTGCCTGCTGCAAGCCACCAGTTTCGTCGAACTGTAGGGTATTTGTGCTGGAATCAACTAACAACACCGAGGACCCTCCGGTGCATACATCAACCAAATTAACTTTCACAGTCTGCGTACTGGCATCGGAACACCGACGACGGGAAGTTCTGTATGGCCAAGCGTCTGGTTTCACGTTCTCTCCGACGCTCAAATTTGCAAGCTGTTCGGGCAGGTAATCAGTAGAGACAGTGTCACTGTAACCATCGCAAGTACTGGACGAACTGCTAGTCAGAATATTGGTTCCGCTGTTGACAAAAGCGAGCGGATGTGGAACAAAGTTCTGCATACCATACTTTCCAAGCATTGTGTCTGAATACTGTGCATCCATAACTGCACGTGGACCTCGAGGCACGAATTCTGGCGAACTGATACTTAGAGCTGCAGCACCTGCAGAAACAGATTCAGAAAAAAAGACACGAGTTACACAAACACACAAACTTTTACAATAACATTTGATTACAGACTTAATTGTATACTGTCACGTAAACCAGAATTATGCAAACCAACTGGTGCATTTTTAAGTGCATGTTCATCTTGTTCACTGATTAAAACGAGTTAGGAAATCTAAGAATTTCCATAAATTCATGACAACTTTTATTGAGACACACAACAATAGAAAATAACACGTTGTATAGACATCAGATGATCTGCACCACCATTCACAGACACTGAACTATCAACCACAATGTTAGCAAGCAATCATCAATACTGCATCATCCACACGAGGGGATATCAGACAATAACAATTTCTTCAATTTTGCATCTACAGCATTTTGCTCTTTAGCTGTATGAATAAATAATAATAATAATAATAATAAATGATGCAGAGATTAGAGTGACACTGTCACACTAAAAGTGTTTCAGGGGCACTTTACAAAGCTATATTGTTTCACGGTCAGTCTGCCGGAAAAGAGATGGCAAACAATTTCCGGCGGAATGCAGGCAGTGACCGGATTTCCCTGACCAAAGTTGGAAGGGAAGTCCAGGCAAACGACGCAGCAGCCGGAAACGCATGATCACCAATGGTGGCTCGACGTGTCGGTGGTACGATGAGTGTCGTCGACGAAGCAGACCGGAGATGACGAAACAGGGTCCTTTTATCACTTTTTATGTTAAAACTGTTCGTGCAACAACAAATAACACCAAATGCTCCATTCAATAAAAATTGCACAGACTAACCCATGCATAAAATTAACCTGTCAAATTTGGTAGTATTTTCATCTCATCTAAACTGCATGCCATCCACAATGCCGGACAATAGCCTCAAAATACTCTGCAAATCTATGATATACATTTAAAGACCATATTGCAAAACAGCAATAGACTTTTGATACAGTGTTAGTATTGTATATCATAATAGCAATAATATATGTGTTACAATTACAAAAATCCCATATGATTAATCACACTATTTAAGATACGGTGAAAAACTGTCATCAATAGCAATGTATAAAATGGCACACCTGCTGACTGACTAGGAGTAGTAATGGTTCCCAATGAATGACTCTGTCTAGCATGTGACTCTTTTTTGGCCTTTGAACGTCTGAACATTCACCAATCACAACAGACAATTGCAACACTCGAGTACATTGTGAAAAGTCACTGACTTTTCACAATGTACTTGAGTGTTGCAATAGTGTATAGTTTAACAGTTATGGGTGACTCTGTCACCCATAACTGTTAAACTATACACAGTGCAGCAAACAGCAAATACGTGTTTTATGGCCTTTTTTCCAGGCCACAACTAGTCATTTAATCCTGCAATGTTTTAAAACTTTCAATATTTTCATTAAAATAACGATGGCAAAAATGATAGCCAATGTGGACAGCATATCGTGAAACAAGTGTGCACTTGTCAATGACAGTTCTACATGCAGTTTAATAAAGACATTTCAGCAAATAAACTGTACCACTACTTTCATTGAGAAATGTAGCATTTTCTCTAAAACTGGTTTTCTAGGGTATGCTGGTTTAAGCCACTGCAATACAGGAAATTTATGAATTACAAATGTAACTGAATTTACATTTGAAAGCATAAAATGTGGAGCATAATTACAGTTAAAAGTCATCGGCCTATACCAAGGAAATTCACCCAAAGGCCATTTTGCTGGGAGCCAGTCACACACGCACAGTGTTAATGCTGGCAACCAAATAATACACAGTGGACAAATGGGTGATTTGGCAACAGTAGTTTTCAACATTTCCAATGATTTACTCACGTGTCTGGATCAAGAGCTTCAAGCCGTATCCCACTTTTTTCGGCCCGCTCTGCAAATATCTGCATAGCATCTGGTGCCTTGTCTGCGGTGTCCAAGAAGTCTTGCATAGGAACACTGCTGTACGTGATATGAGACACTGGCTGAGCAACTTGAACTGTCTGTTGGGCAACTAAAATTTAAATTACAACATCGTTCATGTGCAGGTTGTAAGTCTATGACACAGTAATCTGCAGCCAATTAGTACACTAAAGGGCAAGCAAGAGATGTATTCATAGAAAAATGATTGTTGACACAGAATATATAACAATTTGGCAACACTGGTAAAATTCACAACATGCTGCAATTCAAGACTAAAGCTTGTGCATAATATGTGTTTGTTGATTCACAATCTGTTGTGCAATGCAATTTCGAGATCATGAGATTTGGTGCCATAACCTGACTCTAGATGTGCGATTTACCATAGATTAAGATCTCCAGTAGTAAAAACTTGAAATTCTGGCAGTGATGGGTAATTGAAAAAACTAATTGCAATTTTTAGCTAATTAATTACTTGTTGAGGTAATTGTACTAAATTAGGTAAAAATTTTTTTTGCCTAACTGTAATTGTAATTGTGCTAATTGTAATTGAAATTCACAATTAGTTGCACAATTACCTGACATTGTTGAGATCAAAATTTAAGCCTCCATATACAATACATGCATGATACAGTCCATGCATTCTTCTACCAAGCCTGTGCAAGATACAGGAATCATACTTGATAGTACCAGCAACATCTGCAGGCCATGAGTGCGCCTTCAGTACTGCAGGTCTGATTTTAAATGACAGATGTAACAGACTTAGGCCTACTGATAATGTTTGAGCAAGTGCTTGTTGCAAAGCTTAATGGTGACTTAATGTGACTTTTGATAAGGGATATGTTTGTAGTGAACTAACTTTGTAGGTGTACGGGTGACTGAGTAGTACACTGTGTCTCTGAACTCAGAAGTGGACTGTTGGACTGATTAAGTGGTGCTTGTTTGTCAAAATGGTGGATTTTTCCTATACTTTTGTCTCCTAGTACAAGAACTAGAACATAGTCTGTTTTACGCAGTATTATCTTGATGTTTTTGCAGTACTGTTTTCATACTGTGTTCTAAATTGAATTAAAGCACTATTTTTAATTTTCTGTTGAATGTTAACTGCAACTGTACAATACATGTATTCAGAATAGGCTACATTCAGCATTGAGCAACAAGTAATTATAATTAATTAGCAGGCAACTAATTGTAATTGTAATCAATAAAATGCTCCAGAAATGCTAATTGTATTTGTAATTGTAATCGAGAATTTGAGATCTCGGTAATTGTAATTAATTAGTTGCAAAATACAATTACCCATCACTGAATTCTGGACTAAATGCAACACGACCAGACATCAAGAGATAAGACAGATTTAACCACAATAACAGTCAAGATATGAATGAACCAACCAATTTGTTTTTGCTGCAAACTGACAGTAAATGAATAATCATAAACAGAACTTATTAACTCACTTACTGACAGAAAGTGATACATTCTGTTTCTAACTGGACAGAGTGTTAGGTTCTTGTTCAGTGCATTTAACTGCCTGATTTTCATAACTTAGCCTAAAAATCTGGCTTGCCCCATGCCCAGCCTGTGGCCAAAAAACTGGCCTGGCCAGGTCAGGGACAACTTAGGGTTAAGGTTAGGGTTATTAAAGTCAGGAACGGGGTTAAGATCAATTCTGGATGGAAACTGGCTGGATGTAGGGTGTCGGCCAGCCACATTTTTGGTCAAGACCAATTTTTGTGCATTTGTGCATATTTCAAATATGCTATAGTAGTTAAAATAATAGATCATCTGTAACTCCTATTCGCTAGAGATGGACAACAGTGGTATGACATTTCAATGTGTGTACACAGGATATATACCACATAGCAAACTACTTTAACATCACAACTGTCAGGTTTGTGTTAACTGCTAAGGCGAAGTTCACCTTGAGTCGTAGGTGTCAGATGAAGCGTAGTGAATGTAGTCTGCACTGGCTCCGATGGGTTGGTCTGGTAAGATGGCTGTAAAACGAATTTGTTGTTCACACGTGGTGGCTGACTCATGGTCACAGGCTGAGCAGGTAACACTGTCACTGGCATTCTGGGCACATGATCCACAACAACAGGCATATTTGCTGGAATAAGCGGATGTAGGACAAACTGCATAGGCTGAGCAGCAGGACTGTAACCCAGCATACTCTGCTGCTGCTGAATGTTGCCCTCACTTTTACTGAACATCGTCAATGCACACCTACAATCACACATACTGGTATACATTAGTAATGTCAACAACATATTCTATTCAATCAAAAATTAATTAAGAGGCATCAATATTACATGCACATACAAATTGTCAATTCTGCCCAATTTTACCAAGTGCAACAATAACATCTGGACTCTAATCACTATTATGTGTCAGTTAGCCCTTATCTCAGACGCACGGCCAACTTTCGACTTGCGTCTCTCTGACTTCATCACCGACATGCTCATCAGCCTTCAATGGCTGCATGTTCTCGAATGCATCAGCTCCAAGGCTGCTGTTCTGGTATGCAAGGTCCTCTGTGGCTGTGCACCGTTGTACCTTGGCCTGTTCACCTATATTGCCAACCTTGTGAGTCGCCAAGGACTTTGCTCTTCCTGCTGCGACTGCCTCGTCCAGCCTCCAATTCACTGCTCCAATGTTGGAAGCCGAGCATTTTCAGTTGCTGGCCCCTAGGTGTGGAACTGTTTGCCACCAGAGGTTACGTCGGCACTGTCTCTGGTAGAGGTGTCAGAAATGGGTACCCGGGTACCCGTTCGAACGTTAACATACTGTTAACAACATAGGCACGCACCGATACGATCCGATACGAGTACGTTGCGTTGGTGTCCCAGCCACTTATATCATTCATTAAACCAGGCAGGTCGCTTAGAGAACGCAGCTTATACGTAATGGGTGGCACACTCCGTCGAAAGCTAAAAAGTGCAGACCATTAGCGACAAACCAACTTGCACACTTTGTCAGTTTTTAGACTGGTTAATTCGCAGAAATGTTAGTATGACTGACAGTTGAGAGTGTCGTCATCACTGTCTGCTGGTGTATGGGGTGCGGCATCATCTGTCGCTGGTGGCCAAGACCCAGTACTGCGCCATCTTGGGGTGAGTGAGCGAGTACAGTATAATGCCCCACCTGACACAATATAGGTCATTTCAGAGGCGGAGACGCGCCATCTTGGTGTCATGGGGATGCTGGTATAAGGTTAGTCTCCTTCCTCCTCCCGCCCCTACAACTCCCTCCACTATCATGGACGATGAAACGTCGAGCGCGCACAGGAGGTGACGAGGCGCGAACACCCATTGATCGTCTTGTAATGCAACCTGTTAACAGGTGCCAAAACTGCAGTGATGCACGTAATATCGGGTTTTCCGCACAAAAAAGGAGACGAATGGATTCAATACGTTACACCCAGTATCAGTTCCGATGCGATATTGATGTGATACAGTCCACTCCACTTATAAGCACGCCGGATATAAGCACACTCCGTTTATATGCATGGTATTTGCTCAGTCCCGATTGAAATCAATGAAACCCAATGGGAATAAACTCCGGTTATAAGCACT
>Ga0056115_1001648_pt1 | contig 10845 bp, 12 predicted proteins | sample WorMetOlspDAHAB1_FD_77007 | JGI IMG/M metagenome (GOLD analysis project Ga0056115, IMG submission 77007) | Marine gutless worms symbiont microbial communities from Max Planck institute for Marine Microbiology, Germany - Olavius sp. DAHAB.1 ... | reverse complement strand
GCCCAAAGCTGCATATCGCAGTGATTTTCGTGAAAACACAAACTTTTGCCCGCAGCGCGACGCGAACCTGGGTCCTCTCGCGCCGCAGGCAAGCGTGTTACCACTAGACCACTGCGACCTGTTTTAGTTCTATTTTTTTCCGTTTTAGTTATTCCTATGTGCGGCAGACTAAGTTGGCCAGCTCTCTGGTCAACTTTTGGGCGCACTATACTATAGTTAGATCGACTGATTGATTCACTGTTCAACTGAACTCTTCCATGCATACTTTTCGCATTCTTTTCACAAACTGCATTTCGTTTGCACGTACTTATCCACAGTTTTATTCGGAGTATATTGGAATTGGTTACATATTACTGAGTCGTTAAGAAACGTATCCTCAACTAGCGGGAAAAGACAAACGGAATGCAGCCCTAGTGTACGCAACTAAAATACAAAGCGAAAATGTCAATTACAGACCTACGGACTAGGAGGGAAAGACAAAAATAGACCCGAAAATGGAAATTACGAACAAATGGAAATCCCAAAAGTCAACTCTGAAGAAGCACCTTCTGCATAGAGCGATTTACAGGATTCCGGTCATCCAGTCATATCTATAAGTGCTGGGGGAGAATACCGCATCAAAACTGATCAGAGGACCACTCCACTGACGGGTAACTCGTCCCAAAGAGAACCAACACAACCAGAAGTCGACTCTATACTGCTGCTGAATTTTGAGACTCGACATAGTAGTCGCAAGATGGAACAAAACACAACGTAGCGCAGATTCAACAGTGACGAAACACGACAAAAAATGAAACGTTAATAATACCAGCCTTTTACCGATCTCCGAAAATATATCACTCAGTGGTGTACGTGCAAGGACGACACTATTAAGAATATCCTGCACCGCTAACAAGACGCCGACATCAACACGATCAAAACCGACATCAACATAGCTCAGTCACTGCTATCTCACTCCCACTCAAACATCACCAAATTCAACTCTGGCTCAAAGTGCTCCCCTTGAGCCATGTGATGGAGGGAGAGGAGATGGGGAGGAAAAACCCCTGGGGGGAGTGCACTCCCATTTGAACTAGGGGTAAGATACCCAAACCCCCATATATATATGGAGCGGAGAAAATCAGGAGCAGAAATGAAAAGTGGAAGCTGTTCCCGAAGGTTATATACATCACTCTAGATCAACAGCACCACCACTACAGTAAACAATGAACTTCATAAAGCTATGCGCAATATTCTGATCCACGACATGTGGAAACTCATGAAAATCAGCGGAAAAAGGCACCATCTGTCAATTCACAGATTGCGTGAACTACAACAATGCCATCATAGTGGTCACAACTGTGTGACGTATCTGACTCAAGTACACCACCTCCGAAAGACCTATTATCAAATGGGAATATAGTTGAACTCTACCACCCAGTCAGTGCAGACAAAACACCATTCGGACAAAACGAAATATCGCTGCAGCCCTATAACGGAGACGCTTAGAACCAAACACTATATGACTTTCACAGAGAGATATGAATCAATATGCAGACTATCTAATCCGTTTACCACTCCAATCTTAATTAGCACTCCAAAAAATTATTCGCACATAACATAATTAACAAGTGATGGTAAAAGACTTTAACCATGTATATAATAAAACAAATACTGAAAAAACTTGTATAAAAAGGCACATATGTACGAGATTATACATACACAAGGAGACTAATGTGATGACCACACTGGTCTACTCTGCCGAACCAAGTAACTAAACAATTAAGTTTATTAAAACACACTTGTAACATAAACAAATCAAATGAATTAAACAATATAAAATCATAGACACTCTTTATACATAATTATTATATACATATACGCAGCACATTATAAAAAGGGGAAAAAACAATTAAAATGTGAGATGGAAAAAGAATCACAGAAACACCGGAAAACTTGCATAGAAAGACACACGTATACATACATACAGCGACACGTTGAACTTGCGCTCCATGTTGAGGTGAGCAGTGGCTCAGCATCGGGAACTACGGCTGACGTAGTCTCCACGTTCGGAGCGGTCGCCGCGTCCCGCTTTGTCCGAACTACGATCGCGTGAACTGCGATCCCGCGAACTGCGGTCGCGTCCTCGGTCTCGCGGCGGGTCTGCGTCCACGGCCGAACCGCGGTGCTCCCTGCCGCGGCTTTCCACGACTCCAGACGCGCGATCGCGGTCTCCGCGTTCCACTTTGTCGGAGCTGCGACGTCGGTCGGCCGCAACGGCCGACGATGACGATGACGCGTCATAGTGACGAGATGACGAAGAAGTCGTGCGATGGTATTTGTCGGCGGTTGGCGACGAGCGTTGGCGACTACTGCTGGATGATGCATGCGCCGAGCTTCGAGGAGGAGGATCTCTGTCGCGGCTGCGGGAACGGCGGTCTGACGAACCACGGCGGTCGGACGATCCACGGCGGCTCGAAGAAATTCTGACAAACAATAATATTATTATTAATAATACTAATAGCGCACTGATTTATAAGGTGCCGTGACGCGGCAGGAGTCACTACAAGGGAGATTAACAGCGTACAAAAATGCTTCAGCCGTAGATGTCAGTCGTTTGTCAGTAACTGTAGGAAATTGAGAACTAGTGGGTCTTAGGATGAGCAAATAGTAAAAAAACGGCCAGACGGGTTGATACTGATTCAATGACGTGCGGGCAGGTCTCTCATATGGGACGTGATGGTGTCTTGCACTACCATGGAAGCTTTATCTCGCGAGGCATGCACTGCAGCCGAGTTGGCAGCATCTAATAAGGTGGTCAAGTATGCTGGACTCTCTTCACAGGGTGAATTTGTCCAGACTGCGGTGGAGTCCCACGGCCCAATCAACAAGGATGCTCTTCAGTTCATCACATCATCATTTTCAGTCCAGTGGCCTTTGACGCAGCAGGAACCTGGCATGATCGGGCAATTGAGTCGGTCCATGGGAACTGGCAAGGCAGGTGACCAAATTCAAAGGAGACTTCAAAGAGACCATCTACCTGTTCCTGCAATCATAAATGGCTTTGCAAACGGGGAACTAACGCGGTCTCATTTCAACACACGTTCGCTGCCGGCTAGCCTGTTGCAAACCAGCTATTTACTCTGTGTTAGCTTCAATCTTTAGTTTCCACAGCTGTTTGGGCCACAAAAACAACACTAATGATAACAACAATTAACAATAATTAACAACGCCAACTTTGAGCCGTAAGACTTGGACTCGATTCCATGCAGCGTGTCCTGCAGAGCGCTGATGAGAATCTTGCAGCGGTCGTCGGACGCAATTTTGCTCTGTTTGATCAGCGAAATCGCGGTCACAAGAGTCTCTATTGCCACCGCAAAATCACCTATGCACGCACACAATGTCAATTTCCTTGTAGAAAAGTAAACGTTAAGGATCACTTCTACAGCACCGCAAGCCGCATATGCCACCTCAGCGGAGCTGTGCATCACAGACAGGGTGGGGGGACGTACGCCTTGAGCCATCATTTTCTGTAGGTGGGCGAACAGCATGCATTTCAATAATAATGATAATAATAGTAAAAAGATAATAATATTTATAAAAATAAACAAGTTGTGAAAACCTGAGAGTAATAAGAATAACAACTGTAATAATACACGTAATAAAGACATTTACAATGCACAATGGTCGACAAACCTTCGCTGGCGTCCTGCACAGCTCGCATGATGGCGCCACTTGACACGCTCTTGTTTCGCTGCAAAATGTCCTCGTATTCCTTATCACTCAACGTGCTCTGCGGCTTCTCGGTCCTACAGCACGCATGCGCCATATGAGCATGCACAGAGGTAAGGGTTCAGCACTTTCATAGTGCCACGAGCCGCCTCAGAGGCATTGTGCTACATAAACAGGGCCGGCGTTCAGCCTAGACCACAGCTCAAGCCCGTGCTCACAGACTTTGGCCTGCAGCCACACAGCCACACGTAGCCCAAGTCTGCCATCTTAATGGTCTCCAGCCCGTAATTCACAACACCAAAGGGATGGGAGGCTGAGTTGACCTAGTTGGCTGACCCATAGAGGACAGTATGCCCACAACTGAAAAAAATGTTTTACTCGTCAAATTCTGGTAGCAACCAGATACACAACGATGACAACAGGTAATAAGAAATCAAACAGAGTAAAGAGAATTTGAACTGAAATACGACTTACAGTAACAACCTGCAAATATACATTTCTAAATTTATTAAATATTCATGTATGAAAATCATCAATACGGATATTAAATACATCCTTGTATTTATGGTGTATAAAATATTGTACGTTTTTGCTATATGATGCTTTTTTTATTGTTGTTTGTCAGTGAAAATTTAAGCACGAAGCACTTGTATGACGAAAAACGTTATTACAACTAGTCAACTAGTCTTTAAGTGATTTTGCAGAAAAAACTAAACGCAACATTTTACATGCAATAAAATAACAGGATATATTCAACATCGATATCTATGGTTTTTGCATATGTGAAAAAATTAGGAAATCAGTATATTGAATGGTTACTTTAAGTCCAGCAAAGCAAAGACAAACATTAAACATACATAAAATAAATTATGTTTCACCGTAACATGGCAGAACGAAACATACAAGTACATAAACAACCGAAAACCAGATCAAGCGTGATAAACAAATGAATAAAGAAAAACAATAAATAAATAAATGACAAAAAAAACTAAAATAAGGAACATATACACCATTACAGTTCAATTCAGCAGCAGAATTGGAATTTATTCCGACACTGATGGTAAGTATATTTACTTAAGTTTCTTCGGCGACACATCACGCGAGTGCGAGTTGTTTGACGGTCGGCGTTCACTAAACACGCACGCACGACAGCGCGCCATTCGCAACGGGTAACACATCGCAACGCACAATGTTCACACACGCGGGGAAAATTGCCGAGATATTCATACCTTACTGCGGAATTTCACAGACCGAACACTTTCGTAGCTAACAAACTATGCACCACTTTTTGCGTCCTGTCGATCTTTAACTCCGTCGTCCCGTACGTGAAGTTACAAAAAGTATGCAAACGGGGCCGGCATACAAAAGCGGCCGCTGGGAGAACATGCAAAAAAACGTGCAAAACGATTTGGGTTTGTGTTATATAATAATAAGAAGCATATTTGTAAAGCGCCATAAGGTCGTAACTTCCGAGGCGCTGTTAAATTTGGGCAAAACACTCAGCATAAAAAACAATTGCGAGATATACTCACAACACAGTAAATATATTTATACTGTGCCATTCAGCGGACAGCTTCGAGCGCCATCTGTTACGACACATCTTTTTTGAATGCCCTAGTCTGTACGCCGCCAAGCGCCTCTTTATCCAAGGATTCTATCGGCCAGTGCTATACAGATGTTTCAGCTTTTTAGCTATCTTAACATTTTTTGTAACTCGAATAAAGCAACAAAAGCATAAATGCTGTTTCGGGACAACCGTGTTAACTTATATCAGCAAAAAAATGGAGAACTTGATACGCATTTACGATGGACACTGTGTGTGGCATAACAAACGCGCGAGAATGACGTGACATTCCTGATGACGATGAGCAATTCTGTTAGGGGCATTTCCATTATCACAAAACTGAGAGTTTTGAAATATTACAGAGCAGTGCACTATGTGATGTACCACAGTGATAAATCACTACAGAATCCAAACAAGCAGGAAAAGAGGTAATTTATTTACGTCGCATTTACGTGTGCACTGCAAACGAGAGAAAAGACACGCAATACATGCATCTCAACAACCATAAAAATATTTCGAAACGAGTTAAACGAGTTTCAAAAAATATGCAATAATTAACATTATTTAGGCCACGTTAAAATGTTTATGATGATGATGATTTGATTATGACGACGACGATATGTTTATAGAGACCGGTGTCTGTCGGGCGATTGCTGTGACCTGCGCCTGGACCGACGTTCGGGGGAAGAGTCACGACCACTCAACTCGCGAGATGAAGACCGACTGAAATATGGACACAAAACTAATAAGCAAGTGAGTCGATATTTACAGGCTATGCAGCCAGATCAATCAGAAAGAACTTGAAAGAAGCTGATACAGAAGAGGAATAATAATAATAATAATAATAACAGTATAATAATAACAATAAACATATTTGTAAAGCGCCATAAGGTCGTAATTTCAGAGGCAGTGGCGACAGTCAGTTGTGTGTGCTAGTTAAAGACCTACGAAATAAGAATAAATACAGACAGTGAGTCACTTCCGACGACAGGCGCAGGAAGTGAGTTCCAGACAGACGGCGCAGCGCATCGAAAAGAACGTTTAGCGAAGTCGGTGCAAACGAACAACTGGACGAGTAGCGACATAGCCGATCAGCGTAGCATCAAGCACATTAAGAACACTGTTATACTGAGCAGTGACGTGCGTATTACTCATAACTATGGCAAGTAAACAGTTAACCACAGAACTGGCCAACTTTGTCTGCCGCGTGTAAAAAATAAATAAAATCAAAAACAAAAAAAAACTCTAAAACATAAAAACCGACAAGCAACGAAATCCAGTATCAGGTCTGTGAAATTAGTCCGAAAGATAAATCTGTATGACAGATCCGGCTGTTTGAGGTCCATCGGCAGATAGTTTCAGACTCGAGGTCCAGCTGCACTGAAGGCTCTGTCGCCGAGGTTGGTGCACGTCCCGACTGACGAGAAGCGTAAGAGTGTCAGCCAAGCGCCATGTTCTTGGGCGGGTGTAAATGACATGGCAGCCGTCATCAGTCAGGTAGCTGGGAGCATGCCCAGACAATGCTTGCGGATGGTTCAGTCTACTATGCAAACATCAGATTGCGACTGCATACTTGATATGGAATCAAGACTCAGTTTTATTGACTGAGCAATTTTAACGCATCCATGCCATGTCAGCTCCCATCACATACAGGTTGAAATGCAGCGATCGTTTGTCATCAACATCATCATTACGGCCAAGATTTCGCTGACACCACCACAAAACAAACTGCTGCACAAAAACTTCATTTAAACATCTTCAGCAGTACAACGCGGCTCTTCTTGTTATTACGCAACAAATAACTAAAATACAGAGGAGAGATGACCGGTCTGGAGACGGCAGAGAATGGTTGGAGAGAACGTGTGCCACTGGCTCATACGACTGCTGCTGGTGACCATACACGTCCGAGTACACCTACACCCGACAACTACTACTGTACATACAATTTTTATAACGTAGTGTATCCTGCAACTGGCAGCCAATCCCCGAGGATCACCTGCCAGCAGTCGCAATGATTGGCTGGCATGTGGCACGCCACTGCGCTGCAGGCGACGTGGGAGGAGCTACGATCTTTTATCAAAATGGCGTCGACGTTTAAGTGATTAGTAATCTGGCGATCAATTTTCCTATTTTTCGGAACTCGAAGCTTAGTTAAGGTTAGGGCTAAGGTTAGGGTAGGGTTAGGTTTAGGTGCCAACTATTATAATATTTCTACATAATATATTTATATATAATATTTTATTATTATTAAATTTGACGAACGAAATACCATAAATACGACGGAACTGAACCTGTCACCTCTTGTTTGGCGACCAACGCTATAACTGCTGGGCTGTCAAGCTTCACGAGCCATTTGGAATATTCCGAATTATTTCTGGTGCCTCAGCCCTTATTAACACCTGCTGAGAACAGATAATGGCACTAGCAGCAAACAGACCAGATCAGCAGCAGTGGGCAGACTCTGTGTAACGGTCACGTAGGACAGATGAGCCGCAGCATTGGCAGCAACCATTGGAACGGGAATTGCGGCAGCCGAGGGTGCAGCCAGCGCGGTCATCGGTGGCGGGATATTGTAGTTCAACGGAACAGCATGCACCACAGGCAGATGTGGAGGCAGACCAGCTGGTATGTGCACTCCCGCATCTGCACAACAGTAAGTAAGTAAGTGAGAGAGTAAGTAAGTAAGCAGGTAAGTATAATTAAACTGTAAAAGTAAGCAAGTATAATTAAACTGTGCACACAGTATGCAAAAAAGTTTGAAAAAGAATTTTTAAAAGTGTTAAATACATGCAGTTGAGCAGCGGCTAAATACACGAACAATACAATCAATTTCAGTCCGAGTTAACACATTACGTTGCTGCTGTCAGCACGAGGCCTATCTCTCCGTAATAACAATTCTGTTATGGACTGAGCCATACAACATTCTCAGTAATGTCCACTGAAAAAAAGCAATGATTTAGCACAACCGTTCTGCAAAGCCTGAAAGTGTCCTGCATATTGTGTACACGTATTTAAATCTTACCGAGGCTGACCAGGCGTCAAATGTCTACCTGTAAAAATTACATGAGTGTGCATTGTAACGTTTATTGCAACAGGCGGTATGCAAATGTCAATATTGATGACGACGACGACAAGATTACCGACCGAAGTCGACAGTTGGTGGCGGTGGAAGGCGCGTCACAAATGGCGCTGGTGAAGCAGTGTTTGTTGGAGGAGCAGCCAGAGGGTTGATCACATTCACGGCTGCAATCACAACGTCAATTGATCTATTATCAGTCTATTCGCATATCTGATCACGTTAAGTGAGGATTTCTAAAGCACAGTCAAAAGGGGAAGGAACTGGTTTACGTTGCGCTTTGGTCTTACTGACCAATAAAAATGTCTTCAGCTACTGTCTGAAACCGTTTCATGACAAGTCTGGCTGTTTGACATCCGCCGGCAGATAGATCCAGACACCAGATCCCGCTGCACTTATGATAGCATGTAGCAAAAATACATCGAGGTACTGAAAGGTCTGCAGACTACGTACAGCTGGGTGTTTACCGTAGAACTGTTTTTTATTTCTCTGGCTCGTTTCGAGTGTGTGTGCATGACACGGATTTCCACAAAACCACGAGTCACAACTTGCAACGTGGCAGTCTGCATTCAGTTCCGCACCGCAGTATTGGTTTACCATTGTCTGCACAGTATACGGCCCCTGAATATGGCTCTGAACTATACTGTATGTTGCACTCACAGACCGACCATCAAATTAAGTTCTGCTCCTAGTAATCACCTTAATGTGCCCCAGTCAAACTGTCCACCTACAGAGGTTGTGAAACCTCTGTTGTGCTCCAGCCTTTGGCTCAGCCTCCCAGAATATCTCTGAAGCTTATTGCTATCTCTCGACTTTCTTACGCAATGTCCGCAGACATTCTTCTTTGCTCATTGTTAATTCCTGCAACGCTGTAGCGTGATAAGGACTCCGTGACTGCTGCACACGAAGAAATTTATGTTTATGTTAAATGATATGCTGCATTTGTTGGATAATAAACGACAATAATAGAAATACTAACGTGGTAAGGTAGGCCAGCGTGGCTGTGACGGCGGAACAAGAGGAGATGACAATGGCATTGTAACGACAGCCGCAGGAGGTGGAGGCGGTAACGAGACGACCGCAGGTGCCGATCCAGGTGTCACCAACGGCTACGCAGCATCACCCATCAAGTACAACAAAAGTCTTGAGATGTTATCAACTACTTTGCGACTTCTTCGCTCAAATGCTTCACAAAAATTCATACCAATACTTTCATTTAAATTCGATGACGATACTGACACTGACATTATAGCCAACTTTATTAACGTCATTTATTATATTAATCATTTTAACTCTGCTAACGTATCAGATGCGTGTGACATCAGATTTTTACACGAACATAACGTATGTATGTGTGTCTTACGAGCGGCGAAAGATGCGGTGGTTGTCTTGTGGGTATTTCCATCAGCGGAGGAGGGTGTCTGCGCACCAGGACCACACTGCCCGGCTGCTGCTGTTGCTGCTGAACAGGAGGTGACGTGGCACGAAGCATGGCTATATACAACCATAATCAGCACCACACTGTCAGCATCAACAGCAATTCCAGACACTGACGTCGCTGTAAACGGCTCATTTATATGCAGCGTTGCCACTCTCCAGACAGAAAAAAAAATCCCCAACTTTTCCAGACGAAATTGCAAGCAACGCGTTGAACAAATGCACATTTATTAATCCAAATTCTCTGTGAATATCAAGGACGAAAAATGAATTACAGTACAAATAAAGTATAGGCAAGATACTTTGTTGAGATGCCACAATCAAATTTTCTCGACTACCCCGGTATACAAATTCCCGACCTGCCCCTGACTTTAGCCAAATTCCCAACATTTCCAGGTTTCTAGGAATTTCAGAAAAGTGATAACCCTGTATACAGCGCCACATGCCACCCAGCAGCACTGCTGCCACAAACAGAGCTGGCGGACTTTGCTCTGTAGCCCGCCACGTGACCGATAACTGAAAAAAAAATACAGCTAAAACATAAAACCAATGAGATGAGAATCCAAGTAATAAGGTGTAGAACCATAACATCGGGTGGTACTGTAAAAGTACTCAGTTCTTCTAACAACAGTAAGCATATCAGTAACCTAACAGGCTGTAGCAGGGTTGCCGTCAACTTTTAATCCGCTTCCAGCAGACATTTCATCGGCTCTCTAGCTATATTTCAAACTTTATAACTTGAGGCAGTCTCGAGGCCGGCACTGAATTTATGCAGGCCGGTGTGGGATCAACAAAATGAAGAAAATTTATGCAACAAAAACAATTAAAAATTGTTTAAAACACAATATACACATTTCCAAACGTGTTTCAAACTATGAATACCATAGATATAGATGTTAATATGTGCTTCTTTTTATTATGTGTAAAATGTTCTATGATGCTCAGATCTGATGTTGTTGTAATTGTTGTTTGTCTGTTATTCATATTTAATATTATAACTAAAACGTGAGACACTTATATGACCAAAAACATTGAATTTACTATAACCAAACGAGTC
>Ga0056115_1001647_pt1 | contig 10847 bp, 7 predicted proteins | sample WorMetOlspDAHAB1_FD_77007 | JGI IMG/M metagenome (GOLD analysis project Ga0056115, IMG submission 77007) | Marine gutless worms symbiont microbial communities from Max Planck institute for Marine Microbiology, Germany - Olavius sp. DAHAB.1 ... | reverse complement strand
CCACGGAAGGTTGGCGGCTTGTGTGACATAAATCAAAGGCGGTGGCAGCGCGAGACGACTTTCGCTCGATTTCTGGCCAGTTTTATGCGCGACCCGTCGTGAAAAGCCGAAACGCAAAAGAGCGTCGCGGATCTCGCGTAAATAAGCAAAAAATCGATGCGTGCGAATAACGTCGATGGATCATACAAAACCCGACGAAGACGTGTGCGTGTGTGCGTGTGTGTTTACGGCGCGCGAGACCACCGAGCGTAACGCGAAATTATTATATGCGGACCGCCAGCGCCGTCCGCGCAGCTGCGGTACGGAACCAACGGCTGACGACAACGGAGATATGGTTCGGTGTTTACGGCTGATTGACTGTCGTTTGTATGCGACCTCGGTCGTAGCCGGGCGCCATCCAATTGTTCACACAGGACGCGACGTACGTTCGAAGGCAATCCGTCACTTGTCGCCGGCTGTCTCCATCGTATCGTATCGCTCGGCTGGTCCGGACCCGGCGCCACGGCGGCTGCAGCAGCTGAATCTACTCCTCGCATCATCATCGACAGGCAGCGGCGGCATCGTGCCGGCCCATCTACATCGGATGGCGCGCCGACGCGACAGGCAAAGGAGGCGGCGTTATTGAAAACTTACGACGACTGAGCGACTGAAACGGTGGACTGAATAGGACGATCAATCAATCAGACAGCGTCATACAGTGGCTTCAATAGTTGAGATTACTGTAGGGTGCACGAAAATGCTAACAGCGTAAGGAGCGCTGGAACGGAAAGTTTAGAGATGATGTCAGAAATGCTCAGCGGATAATGCTGAAACGACAATCACGCAGTGCATTCCAGATCTCAGAGGCGGCAACGGGAAAGGCTCGGCTGTCGATGGTAGCGCTGGTATAGATAGCTTGAAGGACGATTCAACAATTCGAGAAGACAGCTGTGCGGTAGAGTGGAGAGTTCGTCGATCCGACACGTTTGTATTGTAACGCGGTATCTGGAACCACTCACCCCTGACTACGGGTTGGGCCACCAATAATGAATGTACACTTATAGCCAGATGCATGCAAACCTTCCACTATAGCAGTACAATAGTATTGCCGTGTTGCTGCAATACTTTAATATTTCCATGTGTGTGATGCAAAACCAACTCACGTGCACCGTCCACTCTATGCTGAAGGTCATCACTCGCTTTACTCTTGCAAAAATTCTGTAAAGAATTCGTGAATAATTTCCAAGGTACATTAAAGTGTCTAGAACAAAACCATGCATTTAGACCAATAGGAGAGCTACGTGATATATTAATGCCACGCAGTAGTACTATATACGAGCTTTACGATATTACGATAGTTCTAACTAACACTGAGTCAGTGTTACAACAGGTGTAGTCTATATGAAGTACAAGAGATCATGCGTAGCCTATCATTCAACTGAACATCAATCAGTTTAGCATGCAAGATCTTGACCACAATACAGATAAAAAGCATGCAACGAACGTTTTTGTTTACCCGCTTTTCACTCTTCAGTAACTATTTTAATCAAGCCAGCTTCGTAGGATTATATCGCACTGAAAAATTTATCAGCAGTTTACTCAGCTCATTATCATTATCATTATTCAGTATCATTTACCATTTGCTATGTCAGAAATGTGCGCAGTTGAACTGGTATTTGTTGATTCCAACTGTCACTCTCAGTTAAAGAGCGGCGAAATGTAACTCGCTCGGAATGGATTCAGTAACTAAAGCAAATTGCAGGCGTTAAACAACCAGACGGAGACCATTAAACAGCTAGGTCCGGTAGGTTGCCACCGCTGCATCCATTCTTTGCGTCGACCCCGAGTTCAGTTTATCGCGCCACGAATTCCCCGAAGTCGGTTGGCGATAAAACGAAGAACCGCGACTCTCTTCGCCAAGCACCCCGGCGATATTGGTTGGCTTTCCCTGGTAGGCGCATTACTCAACGAAATGAAGACGAAGTCTTTTCGTCTGAACTGTACCCACGGTGCGTGTTTAGCGCGCTCGTCGTCTTTCAATCTGCGAAGCGGGCAACGTTGACGGAACGAACAATGACGGTGGACGTAGGCTAAGTTCTTCACGGTGACGCGAGTTCGCCGTCTCTAAGCTGTCCGTGATTCATTGCCGCTAACGGCGAAACCCCGGAGACGTCGACAGGGTTAAACCGAAAGGCAGTATAACGTCGCAGCGTCCAGACCTTGATCTCGCCGCTACAAAGCAGTCTATAGCTTTTCCTTCTTATCCGCCCCGAATGCCCGACGACTGCCGCAGCCGACCGACCGACGACGAACGATGCTTGACTTGACCGGCGCACAGCTTGTCTATATGTTGCGGCTTATTTCAGGACGCAGCGTTGTTTACTGATGACCGAGTTAGATCCCACGATGACACCCACTGCATCTCCGCTAAGCCTGCTTATTGCCGCATACATTGGTGTCGAAATTTGTTCGTGCAGGATTAATGGGGGTGCATAGCTCCTCGTCTATATATTACTGATTGCTCACAATCAAGCAAAATATTTGGTACATGCAGTAAAGCGTCACGGAACATTTTAGAAATAATATACGCGATAAAAACAGGGGTAAGATTCGGCAGTTGTGTACATTACAGTGCATTTGTCAGTGACTCGGTGTATTTTTTTGCAAAGTGGACGTCTTTTCATCTTCGTTGTGTCCTGATGTGTCTACACCGCTTAGTTCAGATCATCATTATAAAACAAACAGCGTTTATAATAATAATAATAATAATACGAAATTTATATAGCGCCATAATGCCGTTAGGCGGCTACAGAGGCGCACTGAGTCTCCGCTCGAAATTCTGACAGCTATCGGCTCTTTGTAGGAGGGACAACAAAGTTACTTGAAATTCCCCATGCAGAAACAAAGCAAGCTAATCTATACGTGCAACGATGTGATGTAGCTTGCCGTCTCAACGTTTGATTGACGTGATTGACTGTTCATTCCGATTCGCACACAGAGAAACGGTCTTGTAGCAAGTTGGCTCGGGAGTCAAGGGATTCCGTCCACTCTTTTAACTGTCATTTTTGACTTGAAAGTCGATGAAATCTGGGCTTTGAAAAACAAACTTTGTAGCTTCATCCGCCAGAAAGAAAAACTGACTCAACTGATGAAATAACGCCATGAGCCTAAACTGTATTCTAGCTCGGTTTTGTCGTTTATAGATAGCACGTACAGAAATATTGCCGCGGTTAAATAACCGGTGTGCTTCATCTGGGCTACAAAATTTCGGGTTAGGTTTAGGGTTAGAGTTGGGGTCAGTGGTAGACTTAGAAATTTGTTATTTTTGTCGCCCAGTTGTCTGTTGCCCAGTATGCGTATCGCAGCATTGTGTACCGCAGAGGAACATAAAAATTATTCGGCTTCTTCCTACTTTTTTACTACGCTGTATGAACAGCTCAAACATATCGTGTTTGATGTTCGACATGCATGACATCCATTCAGTGGCGCCGGTAGGAAGTTGAAAGTGGACAAAGCGCCAGAAAATTTTTTTGTCATGGTCCTTTACTTTTTTGGCTCTAAAAGTACAATAATATTAATCGTTTAGGTGAAATGATGGTCAGTACAGTTTGGACAGTTTCTTCTTAGCTGTTTTTCTACTCACGGTACCCCCCTGTGCCCAGCCATTTGTAAAAGTGGGGGCACGTGCCTCCGTGTCCTATGGAGTCGGCGCCGATGAATCCATTTATTTCTTTTTGTCGGTATTTCACTGTCTTTGCACTGTTATCTGCATTCGTTGCAAATACAAATTATTATTACATTGCGACACTGTTGAGTCTTCTCTATTCGCTACACATCTACTTATACAGGTGAACGGCTCCATCTGGCGGTTGGGGGACGAATTGTGCGACACATGGGTGGCATTTGACGTGATGTGCTGCACGTCGTCTATCCTCAACCTTACAGCAATAAGCATCGACAGGTAAGCCACGTGTACAACACCTGTAGTGTATACATGAGCGTGGCACACTTTGCTGGCTGTAGCACTCTGTGACAAAAATTTATACATTTTGGCTGTAAATATGTTTCACTGACAGATAAACTTAATGCGTTGACAGCATTTATGTTTCTCGAAGAAGATTTTTCATTTTTTAAACCAAGCTGACGATATCACTATTATGTGCGCATAGGATGACTATGTAGGCATAGGCCTGTGTACGCAAAATTTCCCAATTTCGCCTTGAAATTCCAAGAGATAGCTGAAAACTGCTAAAAATCTTGGGACTATACTGTTTTGCCGCATCCGCTACACCAGAGAGCAGCATCATGCACATTTACAGTTGCATAGTACATTTTGAACAACATACGTTTAACTTCTGTCAAGCATTCACAAAATCGTCGGATAAGTACGTTGGTCCCACCAAAAAAACTGAGAATTTCACGCTATATACCAGCACCGTCAGTTAGTAATAAGAGCAAATCGACAGTTTACAAAAAGTAACCAATTTGTTATGGAAATATTGCGATTTTTACGTTGCCAGTATTTTCTTTACACTGAGATAATGCAGTGATTTAAGGTGCAGGTCGGTGATATAGATAGTGAAATCAAAATAATGACAGACAACTGTAGAAAGCAGTCGAGCTTACTTCACAGATAAAAGCCAGGACAGTTAGGTGTTTATGCGTCTTTTAGCGAGAGACATAAAACGGCAGTTTCTTTCAATGACCACGCATGAAACGTAATCAGCCGCAAAACTGCTGCAATAACGAGTTTAAAACAGTTTATATGAGGTGCACAGTATCAACATTACACATGCAGATGTTTTAAAACATCCACAAAACCTAGGCATGATTGTTCATTTAAACGCGTTCACGAAATTCTGCAGGTTTTTGTGACAAACAGAACGAATGGTTTATATCGAACAAAGTGCCATCAAAAGCACAAAACTTTGCTCCATTGTACCTTGAACAGAAAGAAACGAGCTCTACATTTTTTATTATTTATAACCTTTATTGTTACATGTATCTCTCAGACTGCATGGATATTATAACAACGGTAACATCAACGTAAAGACCATTAGTGGCAGAGATCCGACGGTCGCCGGTTGCTGCTCCAAATTTTGAACTTACTGTCTGATAACAAATCTTTGCTAGTCTGCTATCTTTCGACCCAGTTCGGCATAATCCAAACATATCTGGTTTAGCATTTCTTTCACATTCACGCAGTACTGGACCCAGCAGCAGGTTACTTAGGTCACTGTCGTTCTTTATTTTGCCACAGTACACGAGTGCGAAGGAGCATTGGCGTAGCCTGGATGTTTGATTGGGGGTCCCGTATATTTTCACCATTGACTTCGTTTACCCTGGACATTAGTCAGTTTGTGCTCATTGCTTACATTACAGTTTTTATACAGGGTGGCCCCCAAAATTGGCACGTTTTTGTACGCCTTATAACTTCGTCAAATTTTGACCACTTTTCAAATTTTTTTCACTGTCAGAATCGGGAGAAAATTGTAATAGTACTATCGCTAAAGATCCCACCACACCTCAAATGTGTCGCTACACTACCTTGTGAAATGTCAACGTCTTAAAGCAACAATTGAAACAAGACTTCTAACACATTTTAAGAAATTTACAACGGGCAACAACGTGTTTATTGTCTCAGTTATTATCTAAAGTAACTGTCACATCCTGCAGTTTTTACATCAAATGTTCAATATGGCGCCTTGCTGCTGAACGACGCACTCGTAAAATTTGTCGTCACAGAAGTCGTCACGCAGAGAAGTCGTCGTTTTCAGTTGATGCTAATACTATTACAAAGTTTCTCCCGATTGTTACAGTGAAAAAAAGTTTGAAAATTGGGGGGGGGCGCTGAAATCGCGAGACCTGACATCGCGAGGCCTGACATCGCGAGACCTGACAAGACGGCACCAGATTAAACAGCACGATTGAACAACGGGGGCCATGAGCACAGTAGCCCTTGACGGATAATTACCGCGGAGTAAAAATCAGTTGCTTTTAACTGTGTTTGCTCGTGTTTAACATATGACTATATGACTGTGCTTTAAGTGGTGCGTTGTTTCATTAAAAGAGGTAGAACCTCGACGGTATACAAGACGACGCAATGATGACCACGAAAACGTAGGACTAGACATTGAGCGATCGATCAATCAATCTATCTATCACTATTTAATAGTGCGCCCAAACGCTGATTACACAAACAGTCCACTTAGTCTGTCGCACGTAGGAATAACTGGCCACGTAGGAATAGTTAAACAGAATTAAGTAAAACTACACACATACAACCGATGCGCAGCTCATAATACTCCCTGCAGCAATATTAACCTGTATTAAGCTTCTACTCGCACAATGAAACTCGCACAAGTCTCGCGATGTCCACCCTTGCGATATGGTGCCGAGTTGTCCAGTCTCGCGATGTCAGGTCTCGCGTTTTCAGTCGCCCCGAAAATTGGTCAATATTTGACGAAGATATAAGGCCTACAAAAATGTGCCAATTTTTGGGCTACCCTGTATTTGACTACGAGAACGCGGATAGAACTAAAGCAACTGAAACGAAGCTGTTACAGGCTGCAGTAAAAGCTGGCATTTTGCACAGAATACTGACTTTTTATTGACTGTGCGTGATCATAACATAATGGCTACCAGCTAGGTTTTGGTACCAAAACTGCATCTTATTTTTCCAACAAGTTCAGAGTAGGAGTTTGAGTTTAATAAGGCTTAAAGAACCATATACGCCATAAATCAAAACTGCAATAAGTTGAGAAACTGACCATTCTACGTATTTACATTACAAAACAGTCAATACGTCCGGCTGCTGTTGTGGCAAAACGATCGATAACGGCACAGTGCATACGTAGTGCGTACTCGTTTTATTTTTATCGTTAATAATTTTAGTGGGATTGGATTGAGGGGGTCCCAGGACCCCAGAACTCCCCTTCTTGGCTACGCCCATGTAGGAGACAAACAGACAGACATACAGATATATTTGTCGTAATAAAGTGCACCACATTAGCTTAGACTAGTTTTCTTTCTAACTATAGGACAAGGTAGGGTTTGGTAGAGTTTAGGCCCAGTCAATATGACATGTGTTTTATTGTTGAAACTGCATGTACACATTTGAATTAAATGTATGAGTGCTCAATATGCATACTGTTAATATAGCATAGTTCGTGTGACTAGCAAGTGGGTCTTGTGATTCCTCTAGTATAGCCCTCCACAAAGTTGTTATAGGCCTGCAGTACATGTTACTGTTACTGTTGTTTTGTGGCAAAATAAACTTTCGATCCTTCTTAGTGCGCCTTGCATGTAATGCATGTGAGTTACAGAATATATTTCAGTGGCCTATCAGCCTTTTACTGGCTGATTTAGGTGCGTTTCGTTTAAAACAGTCCCAGTTCCATTTTTCTATGTATTTGAACTAGCCGAATGACAACTGTAACATATTCGTCAGTGTTATTTCAGGCACGTGGCGCCTATGCACGCACATAAGCCAAATACTGAAGAAAACTTCAGAGAAACACGGGGCTACCGAAAACGCGTGCCACGTATCACTTTCTTACAATTAACATTTTTCATTTAAATTATTACGCAACGTAGGCCTACACCGTGCTGTCATGTGTGCTGATCGAGCGACGGAACGTCTGGTAAGGGGACAGGATATCGACGACAACACTCGACTGCGGATATACAGGCGTCTAAGATGAGAGCGGCAAAACGGTGCAGTATTGATCTGCTACCGACACCAACTCGATCAGTAACTCACGTGTCTCTTTAGTAAACAAGTCTCCGACAGCACCACTGTGATGAGTTGCCAGTCGTATACACTAGATCGTATACGAGCAATGATAGAAGCCTGCGTCTCAGCACAGCTCCTCGTCTTCGTTACTTCACAAGCACGCCCCCGACGCCTAATAGATGGGTGCAGTGGCTTCAGTGAAATGAGCTTAAAAACACGTCGTCGCCATGTTGTCGGGCAACTCGCAGTGTGACAATGACAATCGAAGTCGCACACATGCATAACAACTGACCAATCAGACACTAAATAAAATCCCAATTCTAATCGTAACCATAACCCTACTACTAAACAGTACGCAGTAGTGAACATTGAACTAATATATAGTCACATGTCCTATGTATCCAGGGAAATTCATGCGAGACAATGTTGTTGCACTACTTTCGATTGTAATTGTCGCACTGCCCAACTTTCGCATAAATAAAGAGTTAAATTGTGGAAATCTAAACACCAAGGCTCTTCGCGAAGCGTGTATGTGGCTACATTTCATCTGGCAAAGTTTATCGCACTAAGTTTTTGTAAGGCGTAGTTTAGTTTACGACGTAAGATACTAAAACACTCCAACCCTACACGGTGGAGACTGCAGTTACCTCGGACGGAATGACATTATTTGCGTCCCTTGTATAGGCCATACTGTTTTTTGCGAGGGCAGAAAAACACGACAGAAGGCTGGCTAGAAAAGGTTAATTTATCGTAGGCCTAGGTGCTCCGTATGGTGATTGGTGACAAAGGCACAGCAGTGTGGCAATGACAACCTAAAGTTGTAAAACGTTGCAATAACGTTTTCCAGTATGGCTTTCTCTGGATACGTAGGACGTGTGACTATATTTAGATGAATGCTTACTACAGCGAACTGTTTCGCAGTAGGTTTGGGGTTATGGTTAGGGTTAGGATCAGATTTAGTGTCTGGTGGGTTAGTGGTTATGTACAAGTATTTTTGCTACTTCAGTTTGACAGTGTCACATCGCTCAAATATTTGTTGGTGGCAACAGAGTAGTGGGTGAGAGCCGAACCCTGGACCTGCTTATAGGGACCCCAACAGGCTAGCGCTCTAAGCACTGTTATCGAGTCACACAACAGTAGTGGTGGTATCAATAGTAATATTAAAATTAATAGTTTTGCCCCAGTGTACTGCCGGCGACGACCGACAAACCCAGTTCTTTTCACAGCGTGACATTCGACGGCAGGATTGTCTGCTGGTGCTTTTTCCGGTCGAGGGGCACAGTCGATCAGGCGGCTCTAAACTCAGACGGCGGAACGATGACGAACGGCGTCAGGGGAGACACCGTCGACATCGGCGCCGGAAGATGAGACTCGCTAATGGTCGATGGATCCCGAGCGTGGCGTATGGTCGTGCTAAGTCCTCGGAGACGGCGGGCGACATCGGGTGTGCCCTGCCTGATGACACCTCATCGCCGATAACAATCACACGCTTCGGGGACCAACTTATCATTCGTGTGTCTGTTGCTGCTAGGGCTGCCGCTAACGAGAAGTTTTCTACTCGAGTACTCGTCCGAGTACCTTAACGAGTACTCGAGTACTCGTTAATACCGGAAGTACTTTTATAGGACCTACCAATGACGAAAAAGGGGTGGTGGATCAGCATACCTGGAGCCCGAAGAGTCAGGGCCTTGAACATGCGTGATTTTTTAATGTCGTATTTTATGAGGACTTACTTTAGTCCTCCTGTGTCCTATAGCTAACGAGCTGCACGTCGATCTAAATTGCTGAACCCCATGCTAAGTTACTGAACAGCAGATGAATAGGCACATTTTCACTATTGTTAAACCTACAAAAATAAACATTATTAAAAGCCGTCTGGCCGTCAATTGTCTGTATCTGGAAAAAAAACTAAAATTTCTGCGTGAATAACGGCACAGAATATTATTCCAAAAGATTGATGTTGGCATGCATAACTATCAGAATGTCAATATGCTCCAACGACAACGCTGAACGCAATCTATGTAATGTCAGTCCTGCCACGGAAAACGTACGCTCTGACGGCGTCGACAAACCGGATATGCAAAAGTACTTAAGCGCCTGACTGCAAAAAAAATGCAACCTGAAATGGAAATTTACAACACAACCGGAAATAGAAAGTAACGAGTACTCGAGTACTCACGGCAGCCCTAGTTGCTGTGTCAGGCTGCACCGCGATTACGTCATTGATGACGCCTCGTCCGCGTCATCACCTGCGAAAGTAAGTCAATAAGTAATTTACTACTCATCCAGCAGTCGAAAATTAAATTCACTTATATCGTGACCGTTATAAACAGACCCATTATAAGCTCTGGTTTGTACGAGCGTCGAGTGTCACGTTATTGTCGCGTGCATTGAGATCCGTTAATGCACAGAGTACAGTACACTACATTGTAGACATAGGCGAAAATTAACTTGGTCATGTTTTAATACTATCGAAGCCATTATTATCTAAACCAGCATCGTCAGTATAGTACCACATACTACCAAAGTAGAGTTGTTGCTACAGTTCGAAAGTGTATAGTCTATCAACTCAGTCAAAAATCGATCTTGTACCTTCTTCAATTGTGTTGCTCACAAACTTCGATCTAAACTTACGACACTTCTGTGTGTTGTATACCGGAATTAAGTAATTATTCTCGTTTGGCCAGCAAGAGTCATAAATGGATAGAAGAATAACAAAACGAATACAGAGACTGACGCCTAGAAAATGTGCCATTTTCTGGCACTAACAATTGAAATAATCGATTTTCGTCAAGTATAAACAGCCCACGCCGATATTTTGTGATAGCTTTGTTAAATCTTAAACTCTTTGAATTTTTTCACCACTGACAGAGAAGTAGCATTTCAGAGAAAGAAATGAGAACGTATAATATATTCTATATCACACTAAGTGCATATCTTTACTACTGTGTGCAATAAAAAATATTGGTAGATGTTAGAAATTGTGCAGAAAATAAAGATGTGTAAGAGTCAATAAATTCAACTTTATTCGGTTCACTAGGTTTTCACGACGGTGACCGCAAGGAATCCATATAATCAATCAATCAATCAACTATTTTATTATTATTATTTATTATTATTATTATTATTAAAT
>Ga0056115_1001644_pt1 | contig 10858 bp, 7 predicted proteins | sample WorMetOlspDAHAB1_FD_77007 | JGI IMG/M metagenome (GOLD analysis project Ga0056115, IMG submission 77007) | Marine gutless worms symbiont microbial communities from Max Planck institute for Marine Microbiology, Germany - Olavius sp. DAHAB.1 ... | reverse complement strand
TCCATACATGAGAGTAGGTAGACAGTAAGTTTTTGTCAGATGTACAGCAGCCATTTCATTTGAGCATTTATCAAGCACAGATAAAATACTATTAAACTGTCCATAAAACTTTCTGCAAATATCCGATAAATCTGTGATGCCAGTATTACAGCAAAAGTGAACACCAAGATATTTCACTTCGTTAACCTATGGTATTTGGTTACTATTCAACATTATCTGGCAGCAAGGATTCTGGCCACCAAAAGTTATTATTCGACCTTTAAGGGGATTAAACTTTATATTCCATTTGTACCATATACATTACAAATATTAACAAGCTGTTGCAGACCATGGCAGTTTTAGCAGTTTTAACGTCCAAGATCTATCAAATACATTTTTGAGTTTTTCGGTGTTTTCCATTTTACTGTTGTATTTTAGTTATACATTGTGGTCCCAAAAATTGGCACATTTTGTACGCCTTAACTTCATCAAAATATTGACCAATTGTCAAACTTATTTCACCGTTAGAATCAGGAGAAAATTTAATATAATAAAATATTTTATGAAGTTAAGGCGCACGAAAAAATGTGCCAATTTTTGGGAACCACCTTGTATGTTTTATATTCATGCACTGCCTTATAGCATAATAAACATAGATTAAATGAGTGAATTGATTATTCGGTCGTCGGTAGGGGGCTTAACAGTACTTTTCGGGGGCCACCCTGTACATAGCGGCCGAAACTCGACGGCGGGGGGAGGGGGGTAATGCACAGGTAGGTTGTGAGCTATGGCTAACCTAGCCGGTCGGTCGGAGCTGCATTATCGCTAGCTGCACGAGAGATGAATGGATGTGTATGTACGGCTGGCCGAGCGCTCAGGCCACTTGCTCGCCGTCGACTAATGCATTGCACCACCAGCGCCGCCTCATTGCTCAGGGCTGCCAGATCGGGCCAAAAGTCGCCGAATTGGGCTACTTTCTAAAGTTATCGACCAGGGATCTTGACCATAGGCGTCAACCATGGGGGATGGGTGATACACCCCCCCCAAAAAAAATTACGGAGGGTGGATGGCTATGTTACCATTTCCCCGAATACGGATTGTTAACTGGACAGCCGACAAGACTGCAGCATGCGTTCTTTTAAGAAAACAACGAGACATGTATGCATTTTCTATTTTTCCTCCGTAAAATATCAGTTTTGCATCCGTTTCCAAAATAAGTATAAGCTTGAGGGGGAGGGGGGTTCGTCCACTAAACCCCCTATTGGGTATTCGTCCGTAGACCCCACTGGGTGACTTCCGTCCCCCAGGATACCTTCCCCTTTGCGTCAATCCATCCATCCCCCTAAAGTTACCGAGCCGTTGACGCCACTGATCGTGACGGGGCCGTACGCAGGGGCGCCGGGACGAATTTGAAAGTGCGGGGAGGCGGGCACACGTCCGGCAAGAAGCGCCGGAAAAAACTTTTTGTCGTGTCCCTCAGCTTTTTTTGGCTCTGTAACTACAATTGGTCGTTTTGGCGAGCGCTTTAATCGTGATGGTCAGTAGTTTGGTCAGTTTCTTGTTTGCTGTTCCTCTATCCACGGTGTCCCCCCGCGCTCAGACTTTTGTAAAAGGTGGGGGCACGTGCCCCCTGTACCCTACGGAGTCGGCGCCACTGGCCGTAAGTGCATGGGGTCAAGGCCGAGGACAAGCCAAAAATATAACACAGAAAGCATGCATAGATGGAAGTCATTATTAGACATTTCAAACGTCACTCGTTACACTTATTAACATTACTTCCTCGGGGACTATAGGGAATATAAAGTAATGGAAGTATCTGGAAGTATGTAGAGTAACGTCAATTTTCAAATCTAGGCCTGCATGTAAACATCAAGCACTGTTGTTCTAATATAAGCTTATCTCTTTATTTCTTTATTCAGGCAGCCAGTATACAGGTAAGTAACCAACGAGTACAATTAACAGATTGCAGACAGGAAATGAACAATGAGGATGAGGCCACGAGGCCACACAGCTCGAGGCCGAGGCCATTGCGAGACTTAGCATTCGTGCTCTGGACGGCCGGAAATGTGCTCCGGCGACTGGAGGGGAGGCGCCCTTGGAGTTGACTGTTTTCGGTCTATTTGGGCGACCCGCATTTGGGCTGGTTTTCTTCTGGCGACGATGGCGACTTTGCGCCGAAAAAAAACTGCGGCAACCACGTCGTTGCCCCGGCACGTAGTACAGCATCTTCGTCCGACGCGAGCGGATCAGCGATTGACGAATAACGGTGCATCGTATCGGCGGCGACTGCTTCGGCTGCTGCGGAGGCGTTTCGGTAACGTTGACAGCTCACTACGCACGGCGCACTCTCCGGCACGGCGACCGCGTAACCACGGCGATAGCGAACCGTGTTTTTTTTTCGCCCCGGAGATCTGCCTATACGGTTGCGCACGTTCGGTATAGGCTCATGCCTGGTTTCCAGCGTTACGTTTCCGGTCATCCGTTCAAATAGGATCTCCGATTTCTATTTTTTTCCGTCCCCGTTCGGTCAGGGCAACGGCAACGGTGCTACGGAAAGGCAGTGCGGACACGGATTGCGGAAACGGATACGGATGAACGGAAACGTAATGCTGGAAACCAGGCATTAGAGTGTGCGGTGGTTGATAGCACGTTCGGGTCAGGCGTCTCGCGGATGCGGAAAACGCAAGCGCCGACACTGTAACCGGGCAGTTCACGCTGGAACCTGTTCGCGGTCAGTCAATAATTGCATTGAACTCATCGCTGATTGGACGCTCTCATAGAAGTGCACGCAACTAGGCAGAGAAATCACCGTCGTAGAACATGTAACCTAATAGGCTAATTAATAATTAATACGTTAATACTTAATAGTCATCAATAACTTAGCCTAACCCTAACCCTACTACTACCTAGCTATAGAGCAGTTACGAACTTCTACGAGAGAGCCGGCCGATTGTGTGAACGTGTATGTGCATCCTTTGAAGTCAGCGGTGTGAAGGAGTCAAGATGTTGTAAAAAGATAATGTGACTGGGACATCAGGCTAAAAGGTCACGGTCGTGGGGTCACAAGGGGCACTCCAGGGTCCAGACTCCCCGGCCGTCACCGTGCAATATGCGTATACTGTTGAACCTCATTTTTATGTTACAAGCATCAGATCTGGCACTTTTGCAATGTCTACCGCACGCAGAGATATGGCCTAATCTCTGACGCGTTCTTTCTGGACAAGTTCTGACAAGGGCAAAACACTGGTGGAGCATTAATCAGGGGCAGATCTAGGAATTTGCATAAGGGGGCTGGTCCCTCCCCTTCTTTTCCTCCCTCTCCCACTTAGAAGTAGGCCTACCTTAAACCAGCTAGGGTATGGGGGAGCGCTGTAAGCTCCCCGAGCGGGGTCTGCGTCGGAGCCCCGGCAGATAACGTATTTGGTGCACTGTAATGCTGCCAGAAAGCCGCTGGTGGCAATCATTTTGAATATTCTGAGTACCGTGTTTCACGTGTTTGAAGAGATAAACTGGCGATGGTGTCGCCATAATACAGTACCGTTGTCACATATCAAGAGTACCGTGAGTGATGACGTCAGTCCGTCGTCCGCTCCCCCACCCCCCGGTAAATCCGCCACTGTGAGGCAGTTACCAAAGGGTTGGCGGGGCAAGTAGAAGGGCTGGTGGGGAAATTCCCCCCCCCAGTACTTTTTATGGCAAAAACGCCCCGGAAGAAGTGGGTATGGCTGTCGCGGCAAATGCGAGACGACATGTGTGGTGAATTGGAATGTGGAGGCAACGAAATGAGTTAAACAAACTTAGTATAGGCGTGAGAAAGACTGTGTGTAAAATAGCAACATAGTCGCCCTAACGCGTAAGTTCAGTTCTGCAGACACAGAAACACAGAACGCGACGTCTATAACATAAACAGAATTAGAGGTGCTGTTGTGCGGTTCGATTTTTGTCTCTGCTGCTTAGCTTACGGCAGCCGCCACAGCCACACCCATCCCGGCCTCGAAGTGTATACTCTGTCACACCCTTGGCTTCAAAGAATGCACATAGGCCTACAGGATGGCCCAAAAAGTAGCCACTATTAAGAATAATCATTGAATCGTGTTAAAAACCGTCATTAAGGCTCAATTTTTCACCAATTTTGACTATAAAATGAGCACAAGAATATAATAAGTCGGTATTAAATATTCTATGTGTGAACTAATTTGTGACGTCATCACTTGCTGCGTATGAAGCTGCGATATGGGTAAAATCAATGTATATGATGAAATCGTGATCGAAATCCACAAACAAGATAAAATATGGAAATCAAAGAATGTTATATAAATCTCCATCTACAAGATTGTTTAGATATGGAATTCACAGCTTGCTAAGGCGAGCTGACGCCAGAGGAGCGCTGACATCATTTACCGTAGGCCTATATGTGACGCATATCGCTAGTTTGCGGGTCAGGCATAGTTATTGACGTCAAGAAGTAGGTCACGCACAGAATAAACGTAAAATGTAAAACACACAGAGAAGACATTATGATATTAAAACAATACATGTAGAGATAGAAAAAAGGTCTAAAACACAGTCATACAAAAAGTAATATGAAAGCAAATTGAAGACACGACATAACACACGTAAAACTCACAATAACGGATGAATAGGAACAAATACGTTCACAGATTGACACCGCGATTGTTTTGTCGTTCAGTAACCTGCATGCGGCAGAACCGCTGCGATCTGACAGAACTTGACGGCAGCACGTAGCTTTCAGATCGTCATAGGTGACGGCGATGACGTGGACGCCGCCGGCCGCTGTCGACGTCGACACGACCGCGCGCGCCGGACCCTGGTTCTCGGCGTTCAACGAGTCGTCGACGGCCGCCGAGCCGCACGACCCGGGCCTCCCCGACGAACACCAGTACGTGCTGTACGCGCTGTACACGACGACGACGATGCTCGCCGTCACCGGAAACACGATCGTCATCGCGGTTCTGACGGTCGGACGCAGATCGCGCACGGATCTCAGAGCGTTCCTCATCAACCTGGCCGTCGCCGATCTGACCATGGCCATCTTCTGCATGCCGTTTACGTTCACGACAACCATGCTACACGACTGGATATTCGGCGCAGCCATGTGCACCATCGTTCTTTTTCTGCAGGTTTTTCATCGTTTTTATTATCGTCCTGTATCGCCTGCCGGCAACCGGCAGCCGATCTCAGGGATCCCCTGCCGGCAGTGAGCTATAAATGTATCGCTGGCACGTAAACCTAACACTAACCCTAACCGTAACCCTTAACCGAGCTTCCTGTTCCGAAGAAAGAGGAAAATCGCCAATCGTAACTAACAGTTTTACCGTGTTTGCGTTCCTCAGTAACGTGCCACATGCTAGCCAATCATAGCTAACTACCGGCAGGCGACTGCCGGCAGGCGATACACTACGTGTTATTATTATTAAGGTCTGCTACTATTACTGTTTTAGGCTTACCAGCACAGAGTCGCGGGAATCAGATACTGCAGATAAGAAAATGTAAACAGCTGCGACGGCGTGTTACTCAGTGAGTAAAGTAAAGTATTTCGGAAGGAGACCGCATTCCTTCTGGACAGCCACGGACGGACAGGTGCCCGAGTGAGTGAGTAGTTGCTTAACGGTTTATCAGAACAAATAGGCTATTCAGTGCAGTGCCATAACAGATATGTTGTTTCCTTGGGTTTTATTATTATGATTATTTGCCCGCTCACAAGCGCAAACCCGTAGGCTTTAAACATTGTACTATGCAAGGTGCGACTGGAACGGTGTCCAATTATTATTATTTTTTCATCCTCGGTAGACCCGTTCACGAGAGAATTTAAAAATTAAGATAATACAGAATTTGGTACAGATCATCAGTCCGTGCAGTCAGGGGCTGGCATGGTGTCATGTATAGCAAGACAAGAGTTGTAGCTTTCACCAGCGCCGAAATTCTCTGGAACGGAAAAGCTCCTTCGCTGCCATCTCTTGAAGTTGAGGATATCTTTCTTCCAGATTTGTAAAGAGACGGCAAGCTGACGTGTTCATAGGGCCCACGGTTTCGACCGCAATGTCAGTAAAGAGTTACTTTTGCTCTTTTTTTGTATTATTATTGTTATTATCATAATCATCACCATCATCATCGTTATCATCACCATCATCACATCATCGTCGTCATCATCATTAAAGTTATTTATTGCCCGGCCGATACTACGAGTCGGAGCGGCCAGGAATCACAGTGAGATCAGTAAAATTGGAATAAAAATTTAACTACGAGTAGTAAATCGAAAGTTAAAACAATGGGTCTTCATACGACGCATGAAACAGTGTTTGGTGGTAGCAGAACGGGTTAAATTACGCAACTGTTGTTAATCGCATAAAGTCAAAATCAAAAACTAATTTCTACCGGTAGCGATAATAAGTCGCAAGCGAATCGTAGACGCATACAATTTGAGTGATACGCGAGCGGCTTGGTACGTCCGTTGCAAAACATTAATTAACTCCGACACGGTTATCGATTGTTTTGACTGTAAGTATAATACGTGCACCGTGTTTCGTGAAAACAAAACTCCCTAACGCATACATTATTCATCCCATTTTGACAACCATGCATGAATTCAAATTTCGCACAAAATGACCCACAGTACGCAGTAATTACTGTCCGTTGCAAGAATGGCGGCAGTGACTGGTGTGCTCAGAAGAATTCTTGGGGTCCCTTTGCTTGGGGGGCTCTCTCCAATTGGAGGGTATATGCAAGTCGGTTGCTACGCCTCTGCTTGACACTTTGCATCGCGCGGTACCTCCGACGCCGGCGAGCGAGTTGACCTATTCTGCATGCGCTTTGTCGCACGACTGTTTAGCCTAACGCGGAAAGCACGGCCGGCGGTGCGGTCGGCGGTTACATATATAAAGAAAATTATGGCTCCGAATATTATGGTCTCGACATCCGGTGCCGCGTGTGGCCGGTTTGTCATAGCAGGCGGCCGGTTATACGCCCCCCGGGACGCATAATATTATATTAGGTCGACGGCTATATTGTCAATCCTTCACGTGCGCGGCTGCCGAACAACACGAAAAGGACACTGTATCATCATGGACCATATAAGAACAAGAGATTGCGGCGCCGTCCACGCGGGTATTAGCCGAGTCCAACGAAGGACCTATACTCCTATATGCAGTACGCCCGGAGGCTGAACGGCCGCCGGGGGTCTTTCTGTAACGCATTATATTATGCGGAATATATCGCAGGCCTGCTGGATGCTTCCACGATATTCTGCAACAAATATATCACAGCCACCATGGTCCATGGGTCTCGGTCACCAGAATTCGGTCATCGCTCATTCCGGTATGATTTGATTACCAGAACTCTATAATATATATCACAACAGGTAGACAAGACATGCGAGACAGGTATACAGACACACACACACACACACACACACTAGATACAAAAATGACGGACAGGCAGACAGACAGAGCGCACAAGTGCTGGCGACAGTTGCTATCATGTGACTTCACTACTCCGCGATCATCTGCCTGCTGGTGTACAAGGCAATCCACGGCCTGGCACCATGTTATCTCAACGAACTGTGCATCCCAGTTTCGACTGTTCCCAACCTTTCTGTTCTTCGTTCCGCTGCTCGTGGCGATTTGTTGGTACCCAGGACAAGGCTGCATCTCGTCAACCGGGCATTTTGTGTGGCTGGTCGCCTGGAACAGTCTACCACTGGATATTCGTTCCGCACCTACATTATCGTCGTTCAAAAACATGCTCAAGACACATCTTTTCTCACGTTCTTACTTCACTAGCTAATGTTTCGCAGAATATGACCAGCGAACATTGTACAGCGCCTTTGTATATAGTGACTATCCATGTAAATGCACATTATAAATTGTCATTTTATTATTATTATAATTATTATTATTTATTATTAGCGAAGTACACTACCAAAAATGCAAGTTTAAACTATACGGAGTCCGCATTAAGCTGATGAGCAATATGACGAGCGGCACCAAACGAAACATTGCGGTCTGTAAGGAACCGGTTAACATCAAAATTCAGTGTGCAGCAAATAGCTTTAAACTCTTTAGAACACACACGTTGGAGGTGTACAACTTCCTGGATGATTGAGCATCCATCAAGCTTCATTTGTACACGCCGTTGTAATATGCCACGCACTGCTGTTCGCACCAATTTCTCCCCCCTCCCAAATTACCTATTATGTATCGGATTGGACGTTAAACCATGCTTACCCCGTACCGACAACTTCGTCTTTCTTTTACTCCGATCTAACTAACCTCTTCACGGAAGCTTTTCCGCCACAGTAAGTAAGCACTGTCGTACGACTGATTAGCGTAACGCACGCACGCAGCACAGCTAGCGTTCGGCTACACTGCTGCAACGTTGCATACCTCCAACATGGCGGCAGTAACTATTGTAGGAAGGTCACTGTCGCCCCACATATTGTGTTACTATTACTATGCTGCTGCTAAGTTTTCGTGCGTCTCATGTTTTTAGACCTCGGTCTCACGATGTTTAGTATGTGCAATTCACTGGCGACTGTAAGAGTCTTGTGGTAACTTGCCTTGAAGCTTTGTTGCAAATGCAACTGCTTAACGATGCGTGTGATTTGTGAGCAATAAATGAGCCCCATTGACATCTTAGTAAATCTGCACATAGGTATTCTTGGTTTACTTGTACACAAACTATTGTTCATGCAGAAAGTGCTGTGAAACATAAAATATAAAATATACGGCCTAGAAAGATATTTATACTTCTTTTTTTCCCACCTACCTTTCTAGGCCGTAGAAGCCATTTTTTTAATTTGTTTCGCAGCACATACAATAGTTTGTTTGCAAGTAAACCAAGAATACCTGCTGAGATATCAACAGGGCTTATTACTTACTTACTTACTTACTTACTTATTCACTTACTATCCGATAGCAGCGCCTGGTGGTTGTATGGCAGGTGCTTTCAGTGACAGCGAGCGTCTTCACCAGCACCGTGATCGCAATTGATCGGTACCTGGTCGTTGCTCAGCCTCTGAAGCCACGAGCCAGTCGGCGACTCAGACTCACGTTCATCTGGATGCTGGCAGGTGCCCTTTCGTCCGTGCAGCTGGCAGTCGGGCGCAGCGACACCGTCCAAGTAAGCCGAGACTTTTAGTGTGCTGTTCTGCAGAAAATATGCCGCTGTACGAATTGATTTTTTTTGCAGTTGTAGAAGCCGACTTTGTGTTTCTTAAAATTATGATTTCGCGTCAACACAAGCACGATTTTCCGTGCTTCAAATGCAGCACTGCAGAGCGTTCGGCGGAACGGAAAACGAAACGTGCTGTGCAGTGTCCACTGCAAAATTCTCCCCTTTGAAACAGCTCCGAAGTAAGCAGGGCTTTTCGTCAGCAGTTCAACGTAGTGTATAATAGTAAAAATAATAACGTTAAAGAGCTCATTCGTTTGTCAAGCAACAGACGAACATGTGAAAAACGAAAATAAACGAACTGAGAATGAAGGGGCGACGCATAAAAACACTTCGGCCACAAAATAATACGAGTGTTCACTCTGTTCAGTGTTATTGGTGGTGGCTAGTTTGGCGTAGCGGTAACTGCGTTCGTTACATCGACAAAGTTAATTTACGCCGAGCCCGGTTAGTATTATAATTGGTTACCGTTTCTGGCGGGTATTTACCGTCCCGGTATTTGTCCAAGCCACTCAGCCCCACTCAGCCTGGTCAGCCCCCTTGTGGGTCGGTGCAATGAGTACTGGCTATGGTTTCGGCCACGACTGGGGAAGAAACGCCGAGATCTGCGTAGCAGTGCACAGTGTTACCAGGACTGCTGGCATACTGGCTTATTACTGTATACACTACCTTAATTGGGTATAACCCTCGCCGGCGCAGAGGTCCCCCGCGAAGGACCTCACGGTCTGTGCGTAAATCTTCAGCGTTGTTTGTGCAAGCTATGTTGAAAGGAGAGGGGTCGAGCAATTTCCCGGCCACCACAAGCTGAGGTCTTCATTAGGCCCAGTGCCCAGCCTGTAATCACATAAAGAGCCACTGTATATAAAGGCGTTGGACAGTTGCGCCGGAACGAATTTGAAAGTGGGGGCGTACGTCCGGCGCAAAGCGCCAGGAATTTTGTTGGTCGTGTCTTCCACTTTTTTTGGCTCTACAAGCACAATTAGTCGTTTTAGTGAGCGTTTTCGTGATGGTCAGTACAGTTTGGTCATTTTCTTGTTTGCTGTTCTTCTACTGATGGTGCCCCCCGTGCCCACCTGTTTGTAAAAGTGGGGAACACGTTTCCCCGTGCCCTCTGGAGTCGGCGTTACTGAAGATGGATCAAAGGATGCAATTTCAGGTGACGAAACTGTACGTACGTATCATTTCTAGGTCACTAATTTAAGCGAACTTTCCGAAAAATCGAGATAGCTTATCCGATCGCCTAGCTGTCGATGTCGACCACGTTGTTGGCGGCTTGGCTCAGTGGTTAGGACGTCAGTCTTTGGCTGGCGGACTTTCCCTGATCTATGGTTGACATGTGACCATTTCGTGGGTAAGGTGTCCGCTATGGGTTAGCCAACCAGGCCAACTCGGCCTTCCATCCCGTCGGGGTCGGTAAATGAGTGGTAATCCAAGTAATTACACGGATTACGGGAGATGGAGACCATTAAACGGCAGACCAGAGCTGCATGTGGCTGTTTGGTTCCAAAGTGAGTGAGTAGAGTTTAACGCCCCACTCGACACAATATAGGTCATTTCGGAGGCGGATTGGTGCAAGCCCGTGTGTGCAGGCTTAGCCTACAGCCTATAGACTGCACATCCGCCCTTGTCTGTGACGTACAGCGCCGCTGCAGCTGCAATTGCCGCTTGTGGCGCTATATAAGTGTTATGC
>Ga0056115_1001643_pt1 | contig 10864 bp, 8 predicted proteins | sample WorMetOlspDAHAB1_FD_77007 | JGI IMG/M metagenome (GOLD analysis project Ga0056115, IMG submission 77007) | Marine gutless worms symbiont microbial communities from Max Planck institute for Marine Microbiology, Germany - Olavius sp. DAHAB.1 ... | reverse complement strand
CTCGCATTTGACCGGCTGTTAAGTGCTCTTGGAATGCGTTTTTGCTAACCAAGGGTTAAATCGAAGGTTAACCTCCGAGTTAACTGAACCCGAGACAATGGAACCGGCCCTTAATGTTTTATATTCTTTAGTTAGTGTGTTGATTATATATATTAGTTATTTATTTGTGTTTATAATTACTACTAATAAATGTGTTATGCTTAAAGGCAAATGCATGATGAGAAAGTGACACATGCGGAAAAACTAAAAGAAGCATCAGCAAAGCAGCAGGTTGTCACTATTCCATTAATTTTGTTCATATGTCAAATTTAGTTAATTTATACACATATAATGCAACTGCCACAACACTGATGTTTATTGTCAGGCACTGGTTTCACAATTTTGTGGCTAGATGGTATTTTTTGGTTAGGACAATATAAAAGCATACATGGCTATAGTTACATGTATGTAGGGCAATGTGGTGCATCAGCTGATAGCACATTAGACTTGATTTATTGGCATCAAAAACAGTGACATAAGTTCTGTTTTCTGGACAGTTCTGTCATCAACTGAAATTATTTCTGTTTATTCAGGACTATACTGCACTATTGTTACTGCACTATTGTGACTGCTCAGATCATAAGAATGTGTGAACCACAAAATTTCGAACTGAACTGAACTAAACTTGGTTATTTGCGTGCAAAACCTTTACATGTTTTGTCTTTGACTGTAAATTAAACAGTTTCACGTGAAATGCCTGTGCAATGTTAAATCTTTTGTCACGACATATTTTCTGGGAACAAAGTTCTGAGGCAAGCCGAGCTTCCTTCCCAGCATCGATATACGTTTACTCATCATGGCCCAGCTGTGCATATGGATTGAGAACAACGCAACCTACCACGCAACTATGCCTTGATATTTAAAGGGATTTGAACACTTGTAAGCTCTCTTGCTCTGCTGATGTCAGAATTAATTTTCAGTGACTGTGCTGACTTCCAAAAATAAAAATAAAGCCACATTCAGTAAATATTTACTCAATTAATGCAGATTGGATTTATGTGGGATCTTGCTGTAATTATTAGTTTATAATTGAAATCCTTGTTGACTACAATATTTCCCACATATACAGTTGTTATTATTTTAGGTTTTGTTGAGAAGGACAGAATATTGCACAACAGTTTTCGGCCAGCATTGGTGATGGGCCACTAAATCGTATTTAACAGTTTACATTTGTTGTTATTGAAAGTTTTTTTTATAACATTGCACTTTGAACTTTCATTTTCTGATTGGCACAAGCTTACTTTTCAGTGAATGTTTTCATACAGGCAGTTGAACTTGAACGTGACAGTTTATCACAACAAGTCATCAAACTGAATGGCACAATTCGACAACTGGAAAATGAACTGCGACTGCATGAAAAAGACAGAAAGTAAGGTTTCTACTGACAGTGAATCCTTTCTTGTAGCATGCATGTACTGGCATATTGTCATGTGTTCAGAGCACACAGCATGGCATGTGTCACTACAATTTTGTCATGGTTTAAGACATATAAGGAAAAGGTCGAATTTTTGCTTTTAATTCAGCAGTGGTGTTTTACATTGTTGATGATGTTGACATTGCTATACATGTATTGTATAGTTGAAATTGACTTCAGCTTTGTCCCCAAAATGACCTATTATGTGTCGGGTGGGACATTAGACGGTACTCAATCAGTTACTCTGTGTCACTGATTTTGAGTTTGTTAATTAGTTTGATATTTGGTTGTTGTATTTGTAAATTACTATATAATTTAATAATTTATATTATTATTATATTAATTTATAAACCTATATGTTATGCAGTAACGCTTGTATTATTTTTGTATTAGTGTTTAATAGGAAATTGTTGCAATGACAGGAAATACCAGAAAAATGTTGAACAGCTTCAGACAGCAATGGACAAATTGCATGCAAAGGGACTGACAGTGGAACAGTATCTCAGCAGTGTTCTTTCTGCAGTTAGTATTGCGTATATCTTCTGCTTGATTTATTCTGTTTTACAGCAGGTTTAAGGCTGACAGCTTCCATAAAAGTTGTTTCCGAAGTACCTGATATACTGCACGCCGTTTTAGTTCACCATAGCTCCGATTATCCATAATGTCACCGATCATGCCTTTCCAATGCCAACCCAGTGAACCCACTGATCTTTGTCCAAACATTTTTCCTCCACTTGTTATCTTCAAGACACTGTCTCTTGTCAAAATATGTCCAAGCCACCATCTTTTCATTTGCATAAAAATAATTGTTGTCTTTTTAATTCCGACTACCATGTCTGGTAACTCATACCAGCGTTTTTACCCACCATTGTATTCTCTGCATGCAGAGTACTGTATATGCATTTGCAATCTTTTATGTCCATCTGGGTGTCGTGTAATTTAGATGTGATCAAAACTCTGTTACATATTAAATCGGGGAGTGAAAACTTAAAACCTTGTTTTCGTTATTCTTGTTGGTCTTGTACATTGTATGCTTTGTGCTTTAAGTAATAATGTCTCCTCACATTTTGTTTGTTATCAGTGCTTACATTACACAGTTGTAAGTTAGTACATCCCAGATTATGTGTGGTCTAAGTGAAGATGTCGATCTTGGTTTTCAGACATCATGAACCGGCAGTGGGCTGAAGTTCATTCTGTGGTGATACGCTGTATCTCTCTCACAGGCTACTTTTTTCACAACTGCAAATCATCACTGCTCCTTATTTGCTACAAATGCAGAATGCTTAGTGACAAACTTGGATGAACTCCTGTCAGCTGTACCGTGTTACAACTCCGGTTCTTGCAAGTTTTATGTGTAATAGGCTGAGTGAATTAAAGTAGTGACACATGATCTGTATGCGTGGAACAGGCAACAAAAGTGGCAGAAGAAAGAGACGATCTCGTCCAATCGGTTTGCATCGCTTTCACTGTCATTATTCTTAGATGGTAGCATTGTCGTATTTGTATTTGCTGCATATATAATATATTAGATGTGTTGCTTTTTAAAATTAAATTTTTAAAAATTGCTTTGGATATTTTAAAACACCATTTATAGCAAAGAGCTGATTTACTTCATTCCTGCTTGACTTAATAAATTTTCCAAAGTTTGTAAGCAGTTTTTCGTGTAATGTCCAGATGTATTCACGATGGTTGTTGTAATTATAATTTTGTGACGAGTTGGGACTGTTATTAGATTATAATCTTTTAGTATTTCATAAAACAAAAATGTGGATTATTGACGACCTTGACAATTGTTATTTGTTCAACTGAGAATTAATCAAAGCACATATTTTGTTCAATTTTAACTTTGTGTCTCATTTTTATTTGCTGTGAAGCTTACTGTATGTGTATTGTGCTCAGCTGTACTGTGGTCTAGGTCATAAGCTCACCATGCCATTGTTTGTTTGCTGTATGATTCAATATGAAAATTGTACGAGTTAATTTCACCATCCTCTTGACAAATTACTATTTTTGATGTCAGTAACTCGAAATTATAGTGTGCTGTTGTCAGCTGATGTTTTCCATTGCATCACACGCAGGTTGAAGAGCACGACCGAGACAAGCGTCGTGCATTGAAAAAGGTTCTTGCTGAACACACAAGCAAATCAAAGATGAAAGAAAAGATGCTGGTCAGGACAGACAGTTTCATCCAATTTTATTCTAAATGTTTTACGTAGTGTGTAACTTTTATTAAGTAACATGTTAATGCAATTTTATAGGTTTAATAACAATCTCAGAATTTTCTGGATTTTGCTGTTAGATATATATGAATAGGATTACTTTCTGCACGGAGTTAAGATTGGTATTGAAATTTAGTTGTTTGGTAATGGTTGCAACTGCATATGTCAGTAATTCACACTTGCTGAGTGACTTGTGTGTTTAGAATTATCGTCAGCAAGCAAATGAAATGATTGACGAAGCAATGCGCAAGTATGTGTTATTTGTAATTTTGTGTGTTGATTGGGTGCAGACTGTTTATGCGATTAGAAATGTGAAAGCTAGCTTTGTAAATGCATCAATATTTTATGTAATTGTGCAGGTATACTGGCAAACCACTGCCGAACTATGACATTGCCTACAGTCATATAGTAGTAATAGTACCCCCATTGAATCATATTTTTCCTTTGGTTTTAATCCAATAATGTGCACATTTTTACCCCTGAATTAAGTTTAATGAATCGTAGATACTGTGGGAGTCAAACACAGGCAGTGGTGAGCATTGGTCAAACAGTTATGCAGTCAGCTACTATCGCAGGTGGCAACAGATTGTGGTGTTTCAATCTTTGTAAGGTTTCAAGACCGCGAGTCGGAATTTGGTGAGAAGTGTGATGAGTATGAACGCCAGATAAAACATCTTCGACAGTTGGTGAGAGAGAAAGACGACGCGTTCAACGTGCTTGAGATCGAGAAAAAGTGAGCGTTTATTTTCGGTTGTTATGGCATCTGTAGTATTTACAAAACTGTTACGATTTTAGGGTTTTGTTAATACACTAAGGAAATGCAAGCCTTGGAAGTGTCAAACTCCATCTAAGAGACAGACTGTCCGTCCGTCCGTCTCTTAGATGGAGTTTGAAACGAACGGACGGACGGAAAAACACGCACGGCAACAACGTCCACCGCGATCGCCGCCGTCACGCCGTGTCGACGTCGCTGCGACTCGTCGACCGTGTCAAAAACAAATGGACGTACGAACGGACAGACGCCTGGAATAGAATTTGGTGCATTTTAGCCTTAAAGTGTGACATCTGGTGGCAATAATTTTAATGAATTTCCTGATAATTAACTGACCAAATTTCGTGTATTTATTGGTTGATCCCGGATTTATCCCCCTTAAATTTCTGTGAAGCATCGTGGCTCGTTCCCCCCGATACGATGGCTGGACGCCCCTGACGGACACAAAGGACAAAGAGACAAACGAACGGACGGACGGACGAAGATACGCATCTCTTCGTCCGTCCGTCGTCCGTCCGTCTCTTAGATGGAGTTTGACACGAAACGTTCAGCGATTTACGTGAATAAATAGTTACAGTCAACTTATCGTGTTTTAGCTAGTCAGATGCGCTGCCTTCAGTCGATCCAGAACACTGCTGCTCGGTTGGCGATGGGAACTGCAATGCGACAGCATCTCACCAATTGTATGCCAGCTGCACTGGTTTCCAGTGTGGCAGCGTGTCGAGTTTAAGTTTGCCACCTTCGTCTACCAGGCGTTGTCTGAGCACGTTCCAATCTGCATGGCAGAGGACTGCTGCTTCATCATCGACGCTCGTCCAAGAAGACTGCACTTGGCAGAGACTCGAACGTTTCTCGTCAGTCAGACGTGGATAACTTCAGCGACAAAGCCTTCAGTGCATCTGGATCTCGTGTCTGGAACTATCTGCTGACGGACCTCAGACAGCCGGACTTGTCATACAGTGTACATCTGTTTCAGAGAGTCGCTGAAAACATTTTTATTTGGTCATTGGGTCCAAATGGCAGTGTGTACTTAGCCTCTTGCTTACTTGCTTACTTGCTCATTTAAATGTCAAAACGTAGTTTACCGTGTAAATAGTGAGAACGTATGTATTAATTTGGTGTGCAAATCTCTGCACCAAGTGTTTGGTGCCTTCTTTTATCAAACAGTTATTTGTTCATTTACGGTACTGGTTCATCGCAGATGTACAAGATGGCCCAAAAAGAAAGCAGTCAATAAACACTAAATTATACTAAAATCAGCAAAGTAAGATAGATTTTTCATCAAATTTGAGTTTTGAAGAAGCTTAAGATTATTATCAATTGGTATTAATTATTCTGTGCATGATGTGAATTATCACTTACTGTGCTTAAAGCTGTGTAAATGATTAGGTATACATCTAAGGAGTGTATTTAATGATAGCATGCTATGGTAACATATAGCACGAGGGAATGCTGGCATCATTGGCACTTACAGCATGTTACTGATGTCAGCTTCACAACTCATGCAGTGTAATTGAGGTCACAAATTATGTCACACACAGAATATGTAATACCAACTGATAATATTACAGTACTTCTTTGTTACTTTACGAAAACAAATCTTATCTCGTCGGCAAGCTGTAATATGATTTGTTGACGTCGCGTATTGTAGTGCGGTGCTGGATGATCTGGAGATCGTGTGGCAAGTGGCGAGCAAAGACAACCGTCGTATGCAGGAGACAGTACGACTCAGCAACAGCAAACTGCAGCGTCACCTGCGTCTCTGCACTCGACTGCCTGGAGGTGTGATAACTGCTGCTGCTGCTGCTGATGAGGCGCTCAGTGCTATACTGGATGCTGACGTAGAAAACGACAACGTCTAGTTTCTTACTGCATTAAGTTGCTGCACTACTTCTGTCTGTGTTAAACTGGTAATTTTTATTTTCTCATTCTCAAGTATTTTTTCCACGGTTAAGCTGCACGCGTAACTTAGACATATGGTTAAACTGTTAGCCTGCTACTTTTTATTAGCTTGTTCCGTAACTCATTTTTTGTGGGGAAATCACCAAGATCTTTGTGTTTCAATAATTTTCTATGCAAAACACTCAGAACACTTGTTGGCAATATCTAGTTGTCTGTGAATTTCATTTAATGAATATTTGGAATTTTTTTAGCTGTGTTTTAATGTAAGGTATAAGGTATGCGTTCTCTGTATGAATTTATTTCTGGAAAATGTGCTGTGCATGATATGTTATGCCAGTGAGCGTTTATATGTTTCCTATATATTATGCTGTCATGAAGGTGCTCGTGCAGTGCTATTGGATGTCGAATATAAAGATTGATCTGTGTCGAGTGTTTTTAAGTAATTTTGTTGCATATTCGTTTATTTATTTGTTTCTATGCCATTAATGATTTGTATGTAGTTTATCCCTGATGTTTTTTGACTGTTAAACTTTTTGGTTAGTGAGTTTTTATCAGTTTATATTAGATAACGTCTTGCATTTTTTTCACCAGGCCTGTTTGGTCCAACTACTGCCATGAAAATGAAAACATAAAACGGTGTTAACTCTGCATCATTGGCTGTGGTGTGCACTAAGACAAAGATATTATTACTGTTTATTTTAACCTGCATATGTGAATTTTGGGTTGACTTTCTAGATTATCACATTATTAGATTATTGTAATTTGTATTGTGGACTTGCATTTTACAGATATGTTAAGCAAATGAGATTTCGTTGGACTGCGTAAATGTGTCATACTACGCTTCTTTATCTGTGTACTGGTAGCTGCTATTTGGGCCAGTGGCTGGGAAGATAGTTACTAAAAATCATTTTCTGGCATGAGGATGAGTGAATTCAGTTTTCGCCAGTTGTTTAGCGTATGCAATAACTTTCATTAGCTAGTGGTAGGAGTCAGTTGGTGCTTTGCTTTTCATTAGTATTGTCTGAAATTTTCTAATTTTAATTTTTTGCAATTACGGTTGTGAAGTCTGAGTTGTAGTTTTGTTGCATATACAAATAGGAATTGCAAAAACACGAAAGTTGTCGTGCGGTGTCTTGTTTTTTGGCGACAGATGTCAACGTGTGCCTTTTTGAAACTACTTGGTTACCGCCCCCATTTGCATCTGTGTCGTGTTAGGTCTAATTTGAAATTCTTAAAAGTCTATGCGTTTAGAAGCGTACGCTTAAGAGAAATTATCAAAAAAATATACAGTGAACAGTTTGGACTGCACTGCCAGCGCCGTTGCAATATTATCAAATATATGGTGTCAAACTCCATCTAAGAGACGTGGCGGACAGACGAAGGTCTGTCTGTCCGTCCATTCGTTCTTTCCTTTGTTCGTTTGTCTCTGCCGATGTGTCTGTCAGGGGAGTCCATCCTATGGGGGCAACGAACCGCGATGCTTCATATAAATTTAAGGGGAGGGGATAAAAGTTTGGGATCAGCCCATAAATAGGCTATATGAAATTTTGTCAGTTGATTATCAGCAAAATCATTAACATAATTGCTACCAGATGTCACATTTTAAAGATATAATGCATCAAATTCGATTCCCGGCGTCTGTCCGTCCGTCTGTTTGTCTTTGGTCGACGAGTCGCAGCGACGTCGACACGGCGTGACGGCGGCGGTCGTGGTGGACGTTGTTGGTGTGCTGAGGCCGTTCATGTCTCTGTCCGTTCGACTCTTATGATAGAGTTTGACACATAACACTCCTGCTGTCGGTCTGACTTGTTCGTTGTGTAAAATAATGTTGAAACTACACACACAGGCCTAGGCTACACAACAGGCTTCTGTATACAAAATTTCGGATTCAAACAAACCACTGATCCATCGATCTGTCGTACGTACGAGTTAGCATTAAACCTCTACAGTGACGACGAGCATCTACAGTCAATATAATATTTAAACAGTGGCACTGGAACCGCATGGCACGGGGGCACGTCCCCCTCCCTCACTTTTACAAATGCTAGGCACGGGGGCACCGTGAGGTAAACAAGAAACTGACCAAAATGTACTAACCATCACGAAACCGCTCAGCAAAACGACAAATTGTTCATGTAGAACCAAAGAAGTGGAGGGGAACAACAAAAAACTTATGTGCCCCTCGCTTTCAAATTCGCTCCCGTGCCACTATAAAATATACACAATATTCCTTGGCAGTTTGCTTAGGCCTACGATTTTAACAAGTGGCGAGCAGTCAAGCACGTTCATACGTCGCACAAATCAAGCTGTCGCTGTTCTGTGAAAACAGTTCGTCTGTCTAGTCGCGAACGGCCAAATGCTGTCGTTTACAAAGCTGCTATCAGATGTACGAGGACGAGCATAATTAAACAAGCAGCCTACATACGAATCCTGTAGGGCCTACATGCTCTTTAACGTTAAGTCTTGGAAGATAAATACGCAACAAACAAAACTTCGCGACGGTTATTTAAACTACATTATGCAAATATTTCGCCTTTCAGAATTGAAAACGGGCAGTCGTGGTTAGCAGTCGCTGCTATAGTAATGTACGAAAATAGTCTATAATTATTAATGCCAAAACAGCGCACCCGTGGTCGACAAGAAAGCCAACCGCGATGATTACTGTAGATTGCTAACTAAACAGCATTTGCTTTGCTTCGGTGGAATTCGAAGCTGTAACACAGTTTGGTAAACTTTGTTGTGGTGTTAAGAATTTTTTTACAATCACTGCAACTACCACCCGTATGAAAAAAAGTTTTCCACAACTTTCTTAAACGTAGCGATAATCGGTCCCCGATATTGAGCGCAGAGAATTGGACTATGCCTAATATATTATTAAAGTGACACTAGGCTATATGATTTCAAAATTCACGACTTAGTGTTGGCGCATTTTTTTGGGGTTGGGAGACAATTGCAAGTTTCTTTTACACATTTTATTTTGAAAGTCAGTTCATTTTATGGTGAGTTTTGCAAACATGTTTTTGGTAAAGTTATGAATGGTCGAACGGTTTGTTTTTTGAAACAGCGGGTACAGATCGTTGTAAATAACTTGATGTCGTCGTCGTACTTGTGACTACTGTCTGTTCTGTTACGGATCCAAGAACAGCAGCAAATGAAGACTGCAACGCTATATGCTCGGGAAGTGTGTGTCATCAATGCCATATTTCTTGTTGGCTCTTCTTGGCACCGGAGATTGAGAAGTCATTATTACCGGTTTGCCTGTCAGCGTTGGTAGCGTCACGTTCAGATACGGATGATTGCTCGCCTTAATAACCATATCACATTAGCAGTTACGTGACCACAGCACGTCCGCTTACAAATATAAATACAAATTTATTTAAATTAACAATGTCACCAGTAGCCTATTTATTGCAGTGATTGCACTATGCGTCTTACTAACAAATTTAAACAAGATTCCTACATAAAAAAAGAGTGTTAATTCACGGGAATAGAATGTGCGAAATTCCCTGTTGCATGTTCCCATGTTCCTATTCTTTGCATTAAGCAAGTTTAAGATGTTATAAGTAGGAAACTTAAAAACAACACGATTTTGAAACAGTTTACGTGGTTAGATTCGAGTGGTATAAGCGTGCAGACCTGCGACACTCGTGCTCGTTGATTCCTCTGGCGATTCATCTTGTGTTTTTCTGCACGCATTCGCCGACTATGCTCTTCCAGCAACTGTTCGTAATTCTCATGCACTCGACTTTGTTCGAAGTACGCATGCTCAATTAGCTGTGCACACGACAGTCGCTCGGAAGGGTCCATGCGGAAACATCCCTGTAGATCAGAAACCAACGCAACCAATCTGTCGTTGCTTTTTATTTTTATTTATCGCACAATAATTAGTGTGTTACATGGATTACACTGCCATCGGAACAATACTAGATATTGTTAATGCTGGTTAATAACTTATATAGGCCTATTTATCCACAAAATCTTGACGGTCTATTTCCGGACAGGCCTAGTGTGTATTGCCGATTGCCAATTTGTTAATATTTTGCCTAGCTGTATACAACGAATTTGAAACAAATGAATTACTAACTACAGGCTGCAGCTGATTATAATGGCCACTGAAAACAAAATGAAACAAAATAAAAAAACCTTCATCACGCTTAAGGCATCACTTCCAGCCGTCGGAAACTTCATCTCCAGCGTCTCCTACAAAAACCATATAAAACAAACACAGACCTTACACCGCGTTCGATCCTGAACAATCTGCAGCGTCCGGAGTTAGAGTTTGTGCCGCACTGGCAAATATACAGGGTGGCCCAAAAAAGTAAGCCACTATCGAGAATCATCATTAAATCGTATTAAAATCGTCAACCAGGCTAGATTTATCACCAATCTTGATTACAAAATGAGCAAAAGAATATCACATGTTTGTATTAAATACTCTATGTATGACCTAATTTGTGACGTCATCAGTTGCTGTGTTTGAAGCTGCGATATGGGTAAAATCAATGTATATGATAAAAT
>Ga0056115_1001642_pt1 | contig 10869 bp, 11 predicted proteins | sample WorMetOlspDAHAB1_FD_77007 | JGI IMG/M metagenome (GOLD analysis project Ga0056115, IMG submission 77007) | Marine gutless worms symbiont microbial communities from Max Planck institute for Marine Microbiology, Germany - Olavius sp. DAHAB.1 ... | reverse complement strand
GCGCGGGTGCCGACGTCATCGACGGCGGTGACGGCGGCGATATCCTGTCCTTCTCCGGCTCGGCATCCGGCGTGACGGTCGACCTTGCGCTGGGCACCGGCACCGGTGGCGACGCCGAGGGCGACACCTACTTCAACATGGAAAGCGTCCGGGCGTCCGAGCATGGCGACACGCTCACCGGCAACGCGGCCAACAACTGGATCTACGGCGCCGGCGGCGACGATGCGATTTCCGGCGGCCTGGGCAACGACTCCATGGTCGGCGGCACCGGCAACGACACCTATTCCTTCGCCCGCGGCGACGGCGCCGACACGGTGGACAACCGCGGCCGGGCGGCCGATGCGGACGTCCTGCAATTCGGCTCGGGCATCGCCCACGACCAGTTGTGGTTCGAACAGTCGGGCGACGACCTGGTGATCAGCGTGATCGGCGAGGACGGCACGGTGAAGGTCACCGACTGGTTCTCCGGCTCGGACAACACGATCGCCTCGATCGAAACGGCGACCGGCGACACGTTGGACGTCACTGGCGTCAACAACCTGGTGACCTCGATGTCGGCCTTCTCGGCGCCCACGGGACCGTCCGAGGACATGCCCCAACCGATCCGCGACGCCCTGGCCGTGGACCTCGCCGCCAACTGGCAGTAGGGACAGACCCGAACCCCCTCATCCGGCCCTACGGGCCACCTTCTCCCCCCAGGGGAGAAGGGAAGAATGCGCCCCTCTCCCCTGTGGGGAGAGGGTGGACCGCGCGTCAGCGCGGGCCGGGTGAGGGGGTTCGGGTGCCGGCCTAGTACGTCGACTCGATCGCCGCAGCAATCTCGCCGCTCATGGTTTCGATCGTGCCACTCAGCGCCACCACGATGGATTCGTAGTCGTCCGGATTGGAGACGTCCGCCGACGCCAGGGTCCGTTGGACCACCCGTGGTTCGCGCTCGCCGTTCTTGTAGATCATCCAGCGCGCGTTGAGGCCGGCCTGGCCCGTGTTGTTGACGTCGAACCGGATGACGTCGATGACCACCTGGTAGTCCAGCTTCGGCACGCGCTGGCGCGGCAGCTGGAACACCGCGTCGGTGCCCAGGCTCGCCGCCAGGTTCTCTGCGATCGTGCGCGACAGCATCAGATCCAGCGGTTCGCCCCAGCGGTGGAACTCCGCCAGGTTCAGGCGGTTGGCGCTGGGACGGGTCACCACCTGCGGCCGGTCGAGATATTTCGGCAGCGAGATCGGTCCCACGCCCAGCGCCAGGCCGGACGAGCGGCTGCGGTCGGTCGAACCCTGCTCCTCGGCCACCGGGGAGAGGGTGTAGAAGGTGGAAGGCCTTGTCTCGCCGGAGGCCGCCAGCATCGATGCCATGGCGACGGCGACCGCCAGGCCGGGCCAGTTCTTGTATCTTGTGCCGTTCACTACCTCGCTCCCCTCTTGCCGGAGATCAGCGCCTCCGGATGGGCTTCCAGGTAATCGGCCAGCACCCGGATCGACCGCGCTGCCGCGGCCAGTTGGGCCAGCATCTGCTGCAGGTCGTGGCGCAACTGTGAATTCTCGCCGATCATGGACTCCGCTGACGCCAGCGTCCTCTCCGCCTGGACCGCCGCTTCCCCCGCCGCGTCGGATGTGGCGCGCAGACTCTGCAGCAGGGGTTCCGCTTCGTGGTCCACCACACCCAGGATATCATCCATCTGCGCAAGCGAACTGTCCAGCGATGCGAGCGACCGCTGTAGTTCGGGCGAGGAGATCACGGCGTTGGCGCTCTGCACGGTCGTACGCAAATCGTCGATCAGTTCGCGCAGCGGCAAACTGGCCAGGGTGTTCAGAACGCCGCTAACCGAGGCAGTGAGCTGCTCCAGTTCCGAGGGGATCGTCGGGATCTCCAGGTAACGGTCGTCTTCGCCGACCAGACGGGCCGGCTGGTCTGGGTAGAAGTCCAGCGAGACCAGCAGCGCCCCTGTGATCAGGCTGCCGGACTGCAACTGGGCCCGGAAGCCGGACTCGATCATCCACTCCAGGTAACTCTTGGTGTCGGTTGGTTGTTGGCCGATGGTTTGCAGGCGTCCTTGTTCCAGCGTGATCAGGACCGGCGCCCTCAACTCCAGTGTCTCGCGGTTGAACTGCACCTTCACGTCCACGACCTCGCCCACCTTGACGCCGCGCACTTCGACCGGCGCGCCAACCGTCAGGCCCCGGACGGAACCGTCGAAATAGAGGATGAAACGCTCGGCAACCCTGAACTTGGCCTCTTCGACTTCTTCGAAACTCTCGAACAGCGGGAAGATGGCGCCGTCTTCAGCGGCCGGCGCGTCGACCAGGTCCTGCGGCGTATCGAAGGCGACCCCGCCTTCGATGATGGAGACCAGCGACTCCGTCTTCACGCTCATGCCGTCCGCGTCCAGGGAAACCTCGATGCCGCTGACGTTCCAGAATCGGCTGTTCCTGCGCACCAGTTCATCGTAGGGGGCATCGACGAATATCTGCACGTCGACGCTGCGATTGTCCTCCGCCAGTCCATAGCCGACGATGCGCCCGGCCTCGAACCCACGGTAATAGACCGGCGAGCCGTGGCTGAATGAGCCCAGGCTCGGCGCCGTAAGGTCGAACCGCTTGCCCTTGTCGTCGCTGCGCACCAGGGGCGGCGATTCCAGGCCGACAAAACTCCTGGTGCTTGCGCCCGCGTCGGAGGGATCGATCTCGACAAAGGCCCCGGAGACCAGCGTGCCCAGGCCCGAGATCTCGCCTGCGCCGATGCGCGGCCGTACCACCCAGAACCGGGTCGCGTCTGTCAGGAAGGGCGCAGCACCCTTGTTCACGGACGCAGTCACGAAGACCCCGCTGAGGTCGTCCTTGATGTCGATCCTGTCGACCTGGCCGACCTCCACGTCCCGGAACTTGATCTTGGTCTTGCCTGCCTCCAGGCCGTCCGCGGTCTGAAAGGAAATGATGATCTCCGGGCCCTTTTCGGTGATCGTGATGTAGGCCAGATAGCCGGCAATCAGGGCGGCCACAATCGGCACGATCCAGACGATCGAAATGCCCCGGCGCTTGCCAGCGGATACGTCGGGGATGGCGGTCGGATCAGCCATGGGCGTGCACCAGGTCGGTCTTTTGCCGTTTCTCGAGGTTATCCCACATAAGACGGGGATCGAACATCATCGAGGCAATCATGGTGATGATGACGACGGCGGCGAACGAGATCGCACCGACGCCGGGTTCGATGGTTGCGACCGATCCCAGGTTCACCAGCGCCACCAGGATGGAAATCATAAAGATGTCGATCATGGACCAGCGTCCCACCGCCTCGATGATTCTGTACAGCACCGTCTTGTCCTTCAGTCGCCAGACCGATCCCCTCTGCACGGAGACCAACAGATAGCTGAGCCCGACCAGTTTCAGCATCGGCACCGCGATACTGGCCACGAAGACCAGCAGAGCAAGCGGCCAAAGTCCGGCCTCGATAAGGTGGATCACGCCGCTGATGATCGTGTCCGGGGCCCCCTTGCCGAACGAGATCACGGTCATGATCGGGTATGCATTTGCCGGTATGTAAAGAATAAACGCGGTGATGACCAGCGCCCAGGTCCGGGCGATGCTGTCGGTCTTGCGCCAGTGGAGCGCCGCGCCGCAGCGCGCGCAGTCATGGTGGCCGTGATCGTGCGCCGGCACCGGGTTGACCAGGTCGCAGGCGTGGCAGCCCACCAGCATGTCGTCCGGTCCCGGCGCGTGCAGGTTCTGCGGATCCTCCAGGGCCAGCCGTTCCCACACTTCGTGGGGGTCCAGAACGGCGTCGGCGGCGACGATCACCAGGATCAGGGCGCTGAAGGCGAAGACCGAAACGCCAAGTTTCAAGGTGCCAAGGTCGCCCAGCTTCACATAGGCGACCAGGACGCCCAGCAGGAACACCTCCATCATGGCCCAGGGCCGCGAGATCTCGGCCCACCGGAACACCAGGGCGCCGTGCGGTGGCTGGCGTCCCAGATAAAGCGGCAACAGCACGTAGGCCATCAGCGTGATCTTCAGGAGGGGCAGGGCGACGCTTGCCAGAAAGACCACCAGGGCCAGGCTCCACAGCCCGTTTTCGTAAAGCACGAACACCCCGGTCAGCAGCGTCGAAACCTGCTCGCGGCCCTCCACGCTGAAACTCATGAAGGGAAAGCTGTTGGCCAGGACGAACAGGATAAAGGACGAGACGATCAGCATCAGCGACCGTTCGATGCCGTTGGTCCGGGCGCGGTAAAGGCCGGCGCCGCAGCGGCCGCAGCGGGCCGTTACACCGGGCGCGATCGAGACCGTCCGCTGCAGCAGGCCGCATTCGTGACACGAGATCAGGGTGGTGGGATGGACCGGCATGCGGGGCAGCACGTCGTTGTCGTTATTGGGAGGGAACCGCACGCAGGCGGTACAATAGTGGGTTAGACTGGCAAAAACCAACACCGTTCGACGCTGTGGGGGCAGGGCGCCGGCGGCCGGACAGCGGAGGCGCGAACTCATGAAGACCCAGGTGGCGATCGTCGGCGGCGGGCCGGCGGGCATGCTGTTGTCGCACATCCTGCAGCATCACGGCATCGACAGCGTCGTGCTGGAGCGCCAAAGCAAGGCCTACGTGCTGCAGCGGATCCGCGCCGGCGTTCTGGAGGCGGGCTCGGTCCGGCTCTTGCGGGAGTACGGCCTGGGCGACCGCATGGACCGCGAGGGCCACGAACATGACGGGGTGGCGATCGTCTGGCAGGACCGCCCCCGCTTCCTGATCGATACCCAGAAATATGTGGGCCAGCGCATGATGGCCTACGGACAGACCGCAATCACCGAAGACCTTTACGCCGCGCGCGAGGCCGCCGGACAGGTCATCGTCGACGAGGCCGCGGACGTGCAGCCGCGCGACCTGACCACGGGCCGTCCGTTCGTCACCTATGAAAAAGACGGTACGACGCACCGGGTCGACTGCGATTTCGTCGCCGGCTGCGACGGGTTCCACGGCGTCTGCCGCCAGGCGATCCCGGACGACGTGCTGCGAACCTACGATCGGGTCTATCCTTTCGGATGGCTGGGCATCATGTCGGAAACCCCGCCCTTGCCGGACTTCGTCTATGCCCAGCACGAACGCGGCTTTGCTCTTGCCGCGCAGCGCAACCCGATGCTGAGCCGCTACTACGTGCAGGTGCCCAATGGAACCGAAATCGCCGACTGGCCCGACGACCGGTTCTGGGCGGAGCTGAAGGCGCGGTTTCCGGACGATGTCGCCGCAGAAATCGTCACCGGCCCGTCGATCGAAAAGTCGATCGCGCCTTTGCGCAGCTTCGTTGCCGAACCGATGCGCCACGGCCGCCTGTTCCTCGCCGGCGACGCCGCCCATATCGTCCCGCCCACCGGCGCCAAGGGTCTGAACCTGGCCTTTTCGGACGTGTTCTACCTGTCGCGTGCTTTCGACCGTCATTACAACGCCGGCGACGACGGTTATCTGGATTGCTATTCGGAGATGGCGCTGCGCCGGGTCTGGGGGGCGGAGCGGCTGTCCTGGTGGCTGACCATGCTGTTGCACACTTTCCCGGAAGACACGCCTTTCGACCGGCGGCTTCGGGAGAACGAGTTCGACCACCTTTGCGCCTCCGACCGGGCGGCGGAGGCCTTGTGCGAGCAGTATATCGGCCTGCCTTTCGAGGACTGACGGCAGGCGGCAAAACCGAAAGGGCCGGCGCGGGGGGATGCGCCGGCCTTCCGCTGTACGCGGTGAAGCGCGGCCCCGGTTACTGGGGCAGCACCACCGTGTCGATCACGTGGATAACGCCGTTGGAGGTCTCGATGTCGGCCATGATGACCGTGGCGTTGTCAACCTTGACGCCGTTGGTCGCATCGACCGACAGCTTGGAGCCCTGAACCGTGGCGACCTCGGCCTTCTGGCCCGCGATGTCCTTGGACATAACCTTGCCCGGCACGACGTGGTAGGTCAGAACGGCGACCAGCTGGTCCCTGTTTTCCGGCTTCAGCAGGTTCTCGACGGTGCCGTCGGGCAGCTTCGCGAATGCTTCGTCGGTCGGCGCGAACACGGTGTAAGGACCGTCGCCCTTCAGCGTGTCGACGAGCCCGGCGGCCTGGACAGCGGCGACCAGGGTCTTGAACTGCTCGTTGGACGCGGCGGTGTCGACGATGTCCTTCGACTGGCCGGCGTAGGCAGCGAACGCGAGCGGAACCGCGGCGACGGCGGCGATGACGAAACGACGCAAGATGTTCATCAGTGATCCTCCAAGGGGGGTGTCTGGTTGCGGTAACGTCGTGTGTTACGCCAGCCCGTTGGGCACAGATCACCGGATGCGCACGGATTCGCAACGCCTGGCAATAAAACGATTGTGATGGCTATCCCGCTGATCCGCAGGGCGCTTTTGCACGTAAAGCCGCGCTCGGCCGGACGGGCTCAAGACCATACTGGTGTCATGGAGTTTATGCTGCCGGAGGGGGAAGGTGTGAATAGTCCTCCTGCGCCATCCCCCTTCGCCAAGGCTTCGGCGGACGGGAGGCTTCGGCCGACTGAAGGTCGGAGGACACCCTTCACTCTTCGATCTCGGGGTGGCCCGCCACCCGAAGCTCGAAGAGTGAAGGGTGGTGCCCCCGGAGAGAATTGAACTCTCGACCTCACCCTTACCAAGGGTGCGCTCTACCACTGAGCTACAGGGGCCCGGTCGACCGGCAGTCGAAATTCGCGCGCTTATGCCATAGGGCCGGGGAGGACGCAAGCAGGGCGGGTATCCCTACGTTTTGTTTGCAGCGGCCCGCGCGCCCACAGTATATAGCCCCATGCCGTCCGATCGCGATGCCAACACGCCTAAGAAACCAACGGCCAAGGACGCGCGCGCGGCGCGCCTTGCGGCCAAGCTGCGCCAGAACCTGGGGCGGCGCAAACAGCAGGCGCGGGGCCGCGCGGCGGATGCAGAGGCGGCCAAGCCGGAGACGCCGCGCTGACCTGCCTTGGCGTCGCCCTATTCGCCGCCTATCAAGGCGGTCGGCGCGCCGCCCGAATGAGCTGACGAGGGTTCCCCATCCATGACACTGATGCCCGACCACTGGATCCGCCAACACGCGCTGGAAGACGGCATGATCGAACCTTTCGTGGATGCCCAGAAGAAGGAAGGCACCATCTCCTTCGGCCTGTCTTCCTATGGCTACGACGCCCGGGTGTCCGACGAGTTTCTGATCTTCACCAATGTGGACAATGCGGTGGTGGACCCGAAGGAGTTTTCCGAACAGACCTTCGTCAAACGCAAGACCGACGTCTGCATCATCCCGCCCAATTCCTTCGTGCTGGCGCGGTCGCTGGAGTATTTCCGCATTCCCCGCGACGTCCTGGTGATCTGCCTGGGCAAGTCCACCTACGCCCGCTGTGGCATCATCGTCAACGTGACGCCCCTGGAACCGGAATGGGAAGGGCATGTGACGCTGGAGTTTTCCAACACCACGCCGCTCCCGGCCAAGATCTACGCCAACGAGGGAGCCTGCCAGTTCCTGTTTCTGAAGGGCGATTCGCCGCCAGAGGTCTCCTATGCGGACCGTGCCGGAAAATACATGGGCCAGCGGGGCGTCACCCCGCCGCGGCTGTAGGCCGCGCGATGGATAGAATCCGCATCCAGGGCGGCCGGCGGCTGGAAGGCGCCATCGAGATCGGCGGCGCCAAGAACGCGGCGCTGCCGCTGATGTGCGCGGCGCTTCTGACCGGCGAGAAACTGCGCCTGTCCAATCTGCCGGACCTGGCCGACATCCGCAGCCAGGCGGCGCTGTTGGAACAGCACGGCGTCGGGCTGGACTGGAGCGACAACCGCCGTGTCCTGGATTTCGACGCCGCCGAGATCGCCAGCACCGAGGCGCCCTACGACCTGGTCCGCAAGATGCGCGCCTCGGTTCTGGTGTTGGGGCCGCTGGTGGCGCGCTTCGGCACCGCCAAAGTCTCGCTGCCCGGCGGCTGCGCCATCGGCACCCGGCCGGTGGACCTGCACCTGAAAGGACTGCAGACCCTGGGCGCGGAGATCGAGCTGGACCAGGGCTACATCCTGGCCGCCGCGCCGGGCGGGTTGACCGGGGCGGAAGTGGTGTTCCCCATGGTGTCGGTCGGCGCGACCGAGAACCTGATGATGGCGGCTTCCCTGGCGAAAGGAACCACGAAGCTGGTCAACGCGGCGCGCGAGCCGGAGATCGTCGACCTTGCCCAGTGCCTGGCCGCGATGGGCGCGAAGATCGAAGGTGCGGGCTCCGACACCATCGAGATCGAAGGCGTGCCCCAGCTTTCCGGGGCCGACCACGCCGTGGTGCCCGACCGCATCGAGGCCGGGACCTATGCCGTGGCCGCGGCGATCACCCGGGGCGACGTTCTGTTGCGCGGCATCCGTGCGGGCCATCTGGATTCGGTGTTCGAGATCCTCAGCGAGGCGGGCGTCGAAGTCGTCGAGGAGGCCGACGGCGTTCGGATCCGCTGCGCGCCCGGTACCCTGGAAGGGGTCGACGTGATGACCGAACCCTATCCCGGCTTCCCGACCGACCTGCAGGCCCAGATGATGGCGCTGATGACCACGTGCAGGGGAGCGGCGATGATCACCGAGACGATCTTCGAGAACCGGTTCATGCATGTGCCCGAGCTGTTGCGCATGGGCGCCAACATCAATCTGCACGGCGCGTCGGCCATGGTGCGCGGCGTCGACGCCTTGCGCGGCGCCGAAGTGATGGCGACCGACCTGCGCGCCTCGGTCAGTCTGGCGCTGGCCGGTCTTGCCGCGGAGGGCGAGACCGTCGTAAACCGGGTCTACCATCTGGACCGCGGGTACGAGCGGCTGGAGGCGAAACTGGGGGCCTGCGGCGCATCCATCGAACGCGTCGGCGGCTGAAAAGAACATCGGGGCGGCAATGACGGGGGTCAGTGAGTCCGAACGCGTCCGGCTGCGGGCCAGGGACCTGGACGACCTTTCGGTCGTCGGCACCCTGGTCCAGGACAGCCTGGTGCCGCTGGACGATCTTCAATACCTGCCCGACGAGGCCTGCTTCATCCTGGCGCTGAACCGGTTCTGCTGGGAGACCGCAGAGCAGGGCCCTCCTTTCGCGCGCACCCATTCGGGCCTGCGCTTCGACGGCGTCCGGCGGGTCGCCTACCGGGGCATCGACCGCGCCGACCGGGGCCGGTACTACAACCTGCTGGCGGTCGCCTACGACAAGCCGGAAGGGGCCGACGAAGGCCATGTGGTGCTGCAGTTCGCCGACGATGCGGCGATTCGGCTCACGGTCTCGGTCCTGGACTGCTGGCTCAGCGACCTGGGCCAGCCCTGGCCGACCCCCAACAAGCCGGAGCATGTGGCCTAGCCGCACTGGCCCGATTGCGCCGGTCGCCCTGGCCGGCCTGGTCACGCTGGCCGGCTGCGTCACCGACGGCGGGGCGGGGGAAGGGGCGCTTGCCCTGGCGCCCGACGTGGTGGCCGGGTACCGGGATTTTCGGGGCCTGGAGAACCCGGGCTATTTCGCGGTCCCCCCCGATGGCACGACCTTCGGCTATTCCTTTTGCGCCGACACCCGCTGCCGCGGCCACAGCCCCGGCGTCGCCCTGTGGTCCTGCAACCAGAACCGTCCGGAAAACGACTGCCGGATCTACGCCTACAAGGACACGGTCCTGTGGAAGTATCCGGCGGACTGGCAGCCGCCGGAGGGTTTCACGGTCGCGCAGGCCGCCGCCGATTTTCCGGAGACGCCCCTGGAGGCGCGGCTGTTCGCATCGCCCGAGACACATGACGGCAGCCTTTATCTGAAACCGGACCTGGCCTATGGCGGCTTCGAGGTTGCCGGCCTGCCGGGCCGGGGCGACTGCCGCGGCATCCTGCGCCGCACCCATCGCCGCGGCGGTCAGTGGGAGGCCCGGTGCGCCGGCGGCGATTTGCTGGTCGGCACATTTCACTTCGAATCGGGGCGCACCGCGATCCGGGGTTTCGCCGCCGGCCGCGACGGCGCCAGGCTGGAATTCTCCGCCTCGCTGCCTGCCCGGCGCTGACGGCGCGGCCGGCGCATCTGCGCCTTCCCCCTGGCATCCTGGGGCTTTTCGTGCCACATAGCCCGCGCCTTTAAAGAGCCGGAGAGCGAAGGGCCCGACATGACGGCAAACGAACCCCTGGTGCTGGCGGTGCCCAAGGGGCGCATCCTGGGCGAGCTGCGGCCGATCCTGACCGCGGTTGGGATCGCGCCGGAACCCGTCTTCGACAACCCCGACGCGCGCCAGCTCAGCTTCAAGACCAACGTGCCGGAGCTTTCCATCATCCGGGTGCGCAGCTTCGACGTCGCCACCTTCGTCGCCTTCGGCGCGGCCCATCTTGGGGTGGCCGGCAACGACGTGCTGATGGAGTTCGACTATCCCGAGCTTTACGCCCCGGTCGACCTGGGGATCGGCCATTGCCGCCTGTCCGTGGCGGAACCGGCGCAGATGGTCGCCGACGACGACCCCAGCCGGTGGAGCCACATCCGCATCGCCACCAAGTACCCGGCCGTCACCCGCGCCCATTTCGCCGCCCGCGGCGTCCAGGCCGAATGCATCAAGCTGAACGGCGCGATGGAGCTGGCGCCCAACCTGGGCCTGTGCCGGCGCATCGTCGACCTGGTCTCGTCGGGCCGCACCTTGAAGGAGAACGGTCTGGTGGAGGTGGAGACCATCGCCGAAGTGACCAGCCGCCTGATCGTCAACCGCGCCGCGCTGAAGACCCGGCCTGAGGAAATCACCGGCTGGGTCGACCGCTTCGCTGCGGCGGCTGCTTGAGGCACCGGAACCCCCTCATCCGGCCCTTCGGGCCACCTTCTCCCCCGCGGGGGAGAAGGGACCAAAAAGCCCCTCGCCCCAGGGGGGAGAGGGGTTGGGGTGAGGGGGTTCGG